>CETX01147181.1_pt1 | contig 12661 bp, 7 predicted proteins | sample 356501 | NCBI WGS metagenome assembly CETX01 (sample SAMEA2623390, study PRJEB7988) | marine metagenome | biome: marine biome (ENVO:00000447); feature: mesopelagic zone (ENVO:00000213); material: "saline water (ENVO:00002010), including plankton (ENVO:xxxxxxxx)" | depth 450 m | reverse complement strand
CCGCCGCCGCCGCCTGAGGCGGGCGGATCGAAGTCAACGTCTACGTCCCCGCGGTCGATGTCATCGAGGGCATCTTCGAGCGCCTCCTTTGCCATGTCGACGGTCATGCGATCCGGGTAGTCGGCCCGATCAACAAGCGTGACGTTCACCGAACCCTGCGCTTCCTGAACACTTGTAGTAAAAGTCTCTACGTCGTCGAGTTCAGAGACGACTTGCTCGACCTTGATGACGGCCGCATCTGTGGCGTCGAGGGTCGCACCTTCGTCGAGCGAAATGTAAACAGTGAAACCGCTCTCTTCGGTCAGGGACTGTTGCTGCAACATCAAGAAAAACGCGGCGATCAGCGTGGCCAGCAGCGCCACGGCTACAGCGACAGCAAGGCGTACGCGATGACGCAAGTTTGCCTTGAGCACGACTGTATACATCTCAAGCAAGCGACCGGTCCCGAGGGGCCGGAGCGAAGCACGCGACAGTGTGCGCGCCCCGAGCATCGGAACGAGCGTCAGAGCAACAAGCAACGACGCCATTAGCGGAAACGTGATCGCCAGCGCAAGTTCACGGATGATGTCCTGGAATTCACTCTGGATGAAAACCACTGGAATGAATACAGCTACCGTCGTCGTCGTTGAGGCGATAATGGCGCGGCTGACGTCGGCTGTCCCCGCACGCGCCGCTTCCATGGCATCTTTGCCGGCTTCGAAGTGCTTGAAGATGGACTCCATTACGACAATGCCATTGTCGGCGAGCATCCCCATAGACAGCGCCAAGCCACACAGTGATAGCACATTGAGCGACAGGTCCCAGGCGTACATGAGGTTAAAGGTCAGCAGAAGAGACGAAGGAATCGCCAACAACAAAATTCCAACGAACCGGGCACTTCGCAGGAACAAGAACAGCACGCCTAGTCCCAGGAACACGCCGATGACTGCCGCCCGCTGGAGCGTGCCGAGGGCTTCCTGCATGATTTCCGCTTGGTCGTCAGTAACGGTAATCTCGATCTCCTCTGCGGCGAACTGTCGGTTGAGCCTCTCGACGGTGACGAGCAGGTTCTCAGCAATGGAGATCAGGTTGCCCTCGTTTTCCTTCTGGATGCGAATGCTGACTGCCTCAAGGCCGTTGACCCGGCTATAGTCGGTGCGCTCCTGGAGTCCGTAGTTGATCTCGGCGATATCACCGAGGGTAAGCTGCCCGTCCTGCCGCACGACGACGTTGTGGACCTCGCTGATTGCCGCGAACTGCCCCGACACACTGACCGGAAAACGCTGATTGGCGTCGAACACGCGCCCGACGTACGCGCGCGGTACGTTGACACTGTTGATCGCCCCGGTGATTGCGTTCATCGACAACTGGTGCGCAGCCAGCAGTTCGGGGTCAACGATGATCTCGATCGACCGCTGCTGCCCACCCAGAGGCGTGGCCGAAACCACACCATCGACCGCCTCAAGCTCGGGCCGGATCTTCTCCTCGGTGAAGTCGCGCAGCCAGTTCAGATCACCGGTGCCGAGCACCTGGAGCGTCATGACTGCACTGGTCAAGATCGACGTGTCGAAGCGCTGCACGGTGAGCGTCGTCTGCTCCGGAAGCGTGGGCAGCAGCTGGCTCATGCGTCGGTTAACCTGCAGTTCGGCGACCCTCATGTCGGTCGACGGCTCGTACGCAATCGTTACCCTGCCGTTGGCAAGGCGCGACTGAGAGTCGATTTGCACTACGTTCTCGAGCTTGCCTACCTCCTCTTCGATCGGCATCACGACCTCACGCTCGATTTGCTCAGGCGACATCGCGCTCTTGTTAGCAACAATGAAGATCTCTGGGAAGACGACCTCGGGCATCAACTCGACGCTAAGTCGACCGAGCGAAACCACGCCGAGCATGCCGATCGCGATAAAAAACATCCCCGTGGTGACGGGTCGGCGGATGGCAAGATTGGAGATCATGCCGGGTCCGTTGTACTCAGCAGCTCCGGCAACCTGCGGACGCGCTCGACCATCTCGTAGGCCACCGGAATGATGACTAACGTCAACAGCGTTGATGTCACTAGTCCACCGATCACGGCGATCGCCATCGGCGCTCTCATCTGGGCGCCCTCTCCTAAGCCAAGCGCCATCGGCGAAAGCGCCAGAATGGTGGTGGCACTGGTCATTAGGATCGGACGCACCCTGTCTTGCGCCCCCTGCACAACAGCTTCACGAATCGACATTCTGGTGCGCAACTGGTTAACGTGGTCAACCAGAATGATGGCGTCGTTCACCGCGATTCCCCCCAGCATGATGACGCCGATATAAGCCATGATGCTAAGGGGCTCGCCTAATGCCCAAAAGGCAACGACGACACCGACACCTGCGAACGGTACTGTCAGCATCACGGTGAACGGGTGCAGGATCGATTCAAACAGCGATGCCATCACCATATACACGAGAATCACGGATAGCCCGAGAGCGAAGCCGAGGCTAGCAAATGACTCGGCACGCTCGCGCTCCTCTCCGCCAATTTCAACACCGTAGCCAACCGGGAGCGCAACCTGCGATACCAGGGCTTCGACCTGGTCGATCGCCTCGCTGAGCACGGCGCCTTCAACCAGATAACCGCTGATCCTCCCGATACGCCTCTGGTCCTCACGTAGAATTTCGCGCGGGCCTTCGACAGTGCGGGGATCGGCGATGTCGCCAAGCGTCAAAACCGCACCCTCAGCCGTGTCGATACGAATCGAGCGCAACTCGTTGAGCGTGACGTCCTCGAAACCGACTCGAATGTCTCGCGAGCGCTGATCCTTCGAGAGCTCGCCGGCAACTTCGCCAGTCAACCGGCGTTCAAGATCAGCTATCAGCGATTGCGGCGTGAGTCCAAAGGCAGCGATGACATCGTCGCGCAGGTTCAGATCGATTTCTGGCTGGCCGCCTTGAAAGCTCGTTCGCACGTTATAGACGGCCGGCAACTCTTCGATCAGCGCTCCCACCTCGGCGGTCAGCCGGCGCAACGTGTCGAGGTCGTCACCGATGATCTCAAGCTGCAGCGGCGCCGCCTCCGCCCCGAGCACGCCCTGCAAAGCCGTTTCCTGCAGCTCGTACTTGGCCTCCAAGTCGGGGATCTCGGCCAGCTCCCTGTCGATGGCCTCCACCATCTCTGCGATGCTGCGACGAGGGCCGGTGGACAACGCCACCGAAAGATTAGTGCGGTTTGGCCCACTCGGATTGGTGACGTTGGTCACCCGCGCCGGGTCTTGGCCAGAGCGCGAGTACACCGTGGCCACATCGGCGGAGCCCAGTTCCTGGATCATCGAACCGACGCGTGCCGCCACCCGGTCGGTCATCTCCAAGCGAGTGCCCTCGGGCAATGCGACGTCGACGTTGAAAAGACCCTGGTCTTCTCGCGGAATAAACTCCATCGGGATCGTCAGCGCCATTTGGAACGTGACCCCCGCGGAGATGACGATAAGAACAAAAACGACGAGCTTGTGGTCGAGCGCCAAGGACAACCCGGCACGGTACAAGCGCCTTTGTTTTGGTCTTCGGCCCGAGCTTTGCTTGCGCAGCAGACGCGAGGCGATCATCGGGACCACCGTCATCGCAACAACCAGCGACGACAGAAGCGAGAACACCACCGTCCACGCTTGTTCCTCAAAGAGCTCGCCCACGAGCCCCTGGACATAAACGATCGGCAGGAACACTGACACCGTGGTCAACGTCGAGGCCAGGATCGCAACCCCAACGTCGGAGGCGCCCTTGGCCGAAGCCTCATACGGATCGGCGCCAAGCTCCAGACGCCGGTAGATGTTCTCGATTACGACAATGGCATTGTCGACGAGCATGCCGGCGCCAAGCGCCAGTCCACCCAGTGTCATGATATTGAGCGTCAGATCCTGAAAGTACATCAGCGTGAACGTGGCCAGAATGGAGACCGGGATCGCCAGGCCGATAACCAGCGTCACGGTGATCGAACGTAAGAAAAGGAACAAGACGCCGACCGCGAGCAGAGCACCGTAGAAAGCGGCTTCTTCCACCTCCTGGACGGCCGCCTCGATGAACCGAGCCTGGTTCTCGACGACGGTAAACTCAACGTTCGGTAGATCGAGCCTCAGTTGCTCCATGTCGGTAAGCACCGTCTGCACGACGTCTACCGTGCTGGCGTCAGCCTCTTTGTAGATCGCGATGCCAAGACACTCGACACCGTTGAGCCGCACGATGGTCACGCGCTCGGCATACTCGAGGATGACGCGGCCGACGTCTTTCACGTATACCGGAACTCGCAGCTCGGGCTCGGTCGCTGCGCCTGCAGCCGTGCCTGCGCCTGCACCTGCCTCGGCAGCAGAGCTACCTTCAGCGGCAGCGCCGGCGCGCTGGCCGACGATCAGGTTCTCAATCTCGGTAATGTCGGTGAGACGACCCATCCCCTTTACCTGGTACGACTGATCACTTTCCTCTATACGGCCACCTGAGACATCCTGGTTGGCTTGCTGGATTTGCTGCACCACCGTGCTATCGGTGAGGCCGAAGGCTTCCAGTAGGTAAGGGTCGAGAATGACGCGAATCTCCTTTTCGGCATCACCTTCGATCTCAGCCGAGGCGACACCGTCGAGGGCCTCGAAGCGAGGCTTTACTAGGGTGTCAATGGCCCCGAACAATTCATCAAGGTCGGCATACTCGGGTGAAGTCACCGCAATGCGCGCCACCGGCAGTGCCTGCGGGTCTTCCTGAGTCACGTCGAGGGTTCCAATCTCGTCGTCGGTGGCGTAGGTACCCATGCGCTTCTGCACATCAAGAAGCGCAAAATCCATGTCGGTCTCCCAGGTGAACTCGGCAACGACGACAGCCTGGCCGGAGCGTGTTATCGAGTAGACTCGATCGACACCGCTGACCGTACTGATGTCGCGCTCCAACCGTCTCGTGTAGCGCTCTTCCATCTCCTGTGGAGACTTCCCGGGGACCTGCAGGTCGACGGTAATGACCGGCGTCTCGACGTTCGGCAGGAGGTCGGTTCCGAGGCCGTCGAGAGAGATCCACCCGAGCAGCACGACGGCAAAAGTCGCCATCGCGATGGTAACCGGATAGCGGGTTGAAAACTCTGGTAGCGACATGTCAGGCCGTCAAGTGCACGGGGAGAAAACTTGCCGATTCAGTTATTCATTCCCCTTGGGCCGCCCTCGCCAGTAACGCGGACCTGGGTTCGCGAGCGAAGCGTCTCAAAGTTTCTGGTAATCAGACGCTCGCCTTCCGAGAGTCCGGCAATCACTTCGACCATCAGGTCGTTCGACAGGCCGGTCTCGATATTTCGCTGCTGTGCACGGCCCTCTTCCTCGACAAAAACAACGCTACGGTTTTGCCGGCTCAGCACCAGCTGCTTGGGGATGACAATGATGTCAGCACGCTGCTCGACGACGATGTCCGCTTTAATGAACATCCCGGGACGCAGGACCAACCCGGGGTTGTTGATCGTTACTTCGATGCGGAAAGTGCGCGTCGTCGGATCGAGGGTCGGGTCGAGCACCGATACTGCGCCGATGAACACCTGGTCGCGGAAGGCGTAGTTGATGACCCGCACCTCCTGCCCTAGGTCGATGTACGGCATCTGCGAATTAGGAATCTTCAAGTCGGTGATCACTTGTCTGTAGTCAACAACCTGCCCGATCACCGTGTTGGCCTCGACGATGGTCTCTTCAGTCGTGTCAACAAGTGCGGTCATATAGCCCGAAAGCGGCGCGTAGACATTCAACTTCCCGAGCTGGATTTGGGCGTCAGTAATGTCGGACTCGGCGTCGGCGACAGTTCTTTTGGCTGCCTGCACCTCGGAGGCCACCGCCAAACCCTCATCGAACAGCGCCTGTTTTTCGGCCAGGTTATTCTGGGCATTCTCCAACCCCAGTTGTCGCGACTCCTGCCGGATACCGTTGACGTACTCCTCACTCTCGATGCGTGCGATGTGGGCACCTTCATCGACGCGGGTGCCCTCAACTGGCTTCTTGCCGCTTACGTCCTCGACGTAGAAAAGGTTTCCACGAACCTCAACGAGAATGTCGGCACTGCGCGAAGCACGCAAACTGCCGGTCGTTGAAACGAACGACTCTATGATGCCGCGCGCCACCGGCTGTACGGTAACCGGCACGACGAGATCGATGACGCGTTCGTCCGTCTGGACCTCACAACCGCCAACCATCAGCATCAGTAAGAACAGGAGTGGGAACTGTGGCGACTTCATCTTTCGCACTTCACTTGACTTTCATCGTGGGGATGGAAGCAGCGGACCCTCGTTGCTCCATTGAATCGTCCCATACTCTTACACTGGGCGCCTTCTCCAACATGGCATTTTTAGAAGCTATTACAAATCTTTACAGATAGTTTACGAACACCGAATGTTCTCCATAGAGAACAATAGCCTCCGGTGCGGTATTCTCATAAGGTATCGAGTTAACTTCTGGCTTGCAGGTCCCAGGATGCGAAGGCGGTCTCTCTCCCTCCTGCTCCCCATTGGAAGGTCAATGGACATCCAGATCTCTTCACTGAGCAAAATTTATAAAAAAGGAGCGCTCCCGGCGCTCGACAATCTCGATCTACGTATAAGCAGCGGCACCTTCGGTCTGCTAGGCCCAAACGGTGCCGGCAAGACAACACTGATCAAGATCCTGTCGACGCAGATGGAGCCAACAACGGGCGAAGTGACGATCGACGGCCTGCCTATCGACGTCGCCCGCGGGGAGGTCCGCCAGCGGCTCGGGTACCTGCCGCAGTATTTCGGCGCCTACCCAAACCTGACTGCGTTTGAGTTTCTCGACTACATGGCCCGTCTGGCTCACATTCAGCCAAGCAAGCATCGGAAGCAGGTGGTTGAGCAGGCGCTGGAAGAGGTGGCGCTGACGAAGGTGCGCGACAAGTACACGGGGACGTTCTCGGGTGGCATGAAACGTCGCTTGGGTATCGCCCAGGCGATCCTCGCCGAGCCCGACTTCCTGATCGTCGACGAACCAACGGCCGGCCTAGATCCAGAAGAGCGTATCCGATTCCGCAAGATCCTCGGGCGATTGAGCCGCAACCGCGCCATCCTGATGTCGACCCACATCGTCGGCGACATCTCAAGCACCTGCGAAGATATTGCCGTACTCAACTTCGGCCGACTATTGTTCCACGGTCCGCCAGAGGAACTGGTACGGCATGCCGAAAACAAGACCTGGACGCTGCACGTCGACGACGACGGGTTCACTAAGATACAAAAGGAATGGCATGTTGTCACCGTGGTGCCGGTGGGTGATGATCTGGCAGTTCGGATTGTCGGAGACGACGCCCCGCCGAGGGGCGCTGAGCCCGAGCCCCCGAACCTCGAAGACGCGTACATCTATTTTATGGCGACAGACGACCAAGCCCCCAAAGAAAACGGGAACCATTCATGAACATTCTACGGAACATCTTTGGCGTTGCCCGTTACGAGCGCATCATGTTGATGCGAACTACCAGGTTCCGTGCCCTCGGCTTGATTGGTATATCGATCCCGACGGCGCAAGGCATTGGGCTGGCAATCGCCGAAACTCAGGGCTGGCTGGCCGAGGGAGGTCAGATGTCGGCCCTAGGCCTCAGCGGGTTCATGCCGTTTTATATGTACACCTACTTCCAGACCATCCTGATTGCCTTCGTGGCTGGGAATTTCCGTGCCGTCGATGAACGTGCCGATGTCGAGGAAGTTATCTCGTCGCGACCGCTGACCACCGCTGAGTTGGTGACCGGCAAGTACGTTGGTGTCGTTCAAGCACTGACGACTCTAAGCCTCTGTGTTCTCGTCCTTACTTTGGCGATTCAGGCAGCGAAAATGAGCATCACAGGTGACCCATTCTTGCTGACACCTTACCTGGCCTACTTCTCTTTGATGACGTTCCCGGCATTGATCTTTATGTCAGCGTTGACGTTTTTTCTCGGTGCCACACTGCGCAACACTACAGCGACTGCGCTCGTATCGATCGCCTACATTATCGCCGTGTTGTTTTTCCTCGGAACACGTTACGGGGGTATCTTCGACTTTGGTGCCTTTTTTGCGCCGCTGTATTTCTCCGACATGGCCGGTCTCGGAGACGTTACTAGGGTGCTTCAGATCCGCGTTTTCTACTTGACGCTCTCTGCCGCCCTGCTGGGACTTGCAATCGCGCGTTACCCGCGTCTTCCAAAGCCAGGCATATGGTCGAAGATAGGCCATGTGATGGCTGTGGTCGGGATCGGCGCCGCGGTTATCCTTTACACCAGCATGGCGCAGCAAGACATGGCCCGCGACCAGAACCGGGCCGAACTGTTCGCGATCCAGATCAGCCACGGCGACATGCCCGTCGTCGACGTGCTGACCTACGACCTCGACGTCGAGATCATGAACGACAGGGTGCCGCTGGCTGCCACCGTCGAGATGCTGCTCGCCAACTACAACGAGATCCCGCTCGAAACGATGATCTTCACGCTCAATCCGGGCCTGGCGGTATCGAAAGTTACAGATGCGATCGGCCGCGACTTGCCATTTGAGATCAAGGGTTCGGTTGTAGAGATCACCCCGACAAAGACTTTGGCGCCCAGTGATGAAACGACAATCGCGATGACATACTCGGGAGATATCGATCGCGAAGGGTTCGACCTCCTACGCACAGCGGCGCGCATCGCGAAATGGCAAGGCCCGATCCACAAAGGCGACCTGACCGCCTGGATCCGAAAGGACTCGGCTTACCTGCCACCGCGGAGCCGCTGGTATCCGGTTCCCGGGGTCGATTACGGGAATGACCAGGCACGACCGGTTTCGTTTTCCACCGGCCGCATCACGGTAGATGCGCCGGCTGGCCTTGAGGCGATCACCCAAGGCATACCAACCAGCGAGCGAGCCGAGGAGGGGCGTAGCCGCAGTGTTTGGGAGATCAACGTTCCGGTGCCGCAGCTGTCGCTGAATCTCAGCGAGTACGAGGTGTTTACCACCGACGCCGCCGGAACTGAGGTCGCCATCTATATCCATCCGCTGCATATGCGGCAAGTCTCGTTCTTCGCAGATGCCATAGAGGAGATTGATGGATTGCTCGAGCAGTTGCTAAACACTATGGCTCAGGAGACCGGCCTGCCGTATCCGTACAAGCGCCTTTCGGTGGTCGAGGTCCCGTTCCTTGTTCAGTGGTACTACGAAGGGTGGGAGGAAAATGGAGGCCTCACCCAGCCTGGCATCCTGATGGTCGAAGAAGACACTCTGATCAGCCAGGTCAAGCGCATGGCCAATAGGGTTAACCGCACGCTGGGCCAGGAGTGGGGCCAGGGCCAGGATCCAGCATCGTTGAAGCGTGACCAGATCGCTAGTGCTGTCTTTTCCGTATTTCTGAGTTCCGAGGGAGGTGCAGGTGGGCTCTTCCGTTCGCCGCTCGTGCAGCTGTGGTCATTTAACCGTGGGTTCGAGGGCGAAAACTCGTCATTGCTAGCCCGCGGCATGCCCGTCTACATGCAAGAGGACCTGTCGCAGGAGATTCGCTCCTCGATGTTCCAGAACCGGCGGGGCGGCGGTCGCGGCGGGGGCGGGGGTGATTTTGCACGTATGTCGCGAAGCCGGCCACAGGACCACGGTATGAGTATGAACGTGGAGATGAGGATGGGCGGCGGAGGGGGCGGGGGCTTCGGCGCACAGTCAAGCCCCAGTAGCCCGGGTGGCGGCAACCAGCTCGGTGCTGAAGTGACCTGGGACGAGATGCTCGAGGCGATGCAAACAACGTCGCTCGCCGACCTTGATCCCGAGGCTAACCCCAACCTCTATCGTTCCGTCTTGGACGCCAAGGGTTTGACGATGTTCCGAATGATCGAAGCGGTCGTCGGCTCCGACGAGTTCATCAACACGCTCGAGGCGTTCGGCGAATCGTCGCAGTACGACGACGTTTCCTTTGCAGAGTTCGAACGCGCGGTCGTTCCGGAAGGAACGGGCGAGGAGGATGTCAGCCGCAGTGGACTCGATCGCCTTATCAGCGATTGGGTGAACGGAACCTACGTGCCTGGTTACACGTTGACTCGCAGCGAAGCGAAGAAGGTCGAAAACGACCAGGGCGAGGTGGTCTACCAGGTCATGGTGCGCATCCGTAACGGTGAGCCTGGTCGTGGCTTCGTTCAGGTCCAGTTGCAAGGACGCGGCGACGAGATCACCAAGAACGTCGAGATCGAAGGTGGTCAGGAGGTCGAGGTCTCAATGGTGATTGGTGTGCGCCCCCACATCGTGACCGTGGAGCCCTTCCTGGCCAAGAACCGGCGCCCGCTGCGCTCGCCGCTGCGCGTTGGGGAAGAGGTCGAACCGGGACTCCCGGAGGAGTACGTCGTGGTGGTCACCGCCGAAGAGGCAGCATTCACCGAGATCATCGTTGACAATGAAGACGAAGGGTTCTCGATGCCTGTGCGCCGTGTGCAGCGTTACATGCGCCCGGGACTGGAGGGCGGTAACTGGTTGGTGTTGCCAAGCCGCTTCGCTTTCGGCCGCTACGAAACCAACTACCGCCGCCAGGAGGGTGGCGACGGAGCCCAGCCGGCGGTCTGGACCACAACCCTTCCCTACGCTGGTGAGTACGACGTGTCTTACTACTTCCTGGAGCGCCGTATCAACGGGCGGTCAAATAGGAGGGACGGCTTCTGTTGTGCCGCTGACTACTATTTGATGAACATCCACCACGGCGGCGAAACTACCGAGCTTACGATCGACACCGACTACCTCGATTCTGGCTGGAACGCACTGGGCAGGTTTACGTTCGGCGAAGGCGAAGAGGCAAGCGTCGAACTCTCCGACCTCGCTGAGGGTGCCCTCTACGCCGATGCTATTCGCTGGCGCTACGTTGATCCTGATAACCCTAACGCCGTCTACGACGAAGGGATCATGCCCTGGGAGTACGGCTGGGGTGGCTTTGGTGGTGGCGGCGGAGGTCGCGGCAGGGGACGCTAGCCCGAAGCTGGCCGGCCCCGGAGCTTCGCAGGCCGAACCTTAGCCCTGCACCTTGACAACGGAGAAACGGCGAATCTCTAGGTCGGTACCGCGAGGAATTTGCGCCTTTTGTCGAGCCAGTTCAATCTGCTGCGCGACTTTCTCTACACCTGCAATCTCCGGCAACAAAACCCCCCGTCTTCCACGACCGTCGCTAACTTCGATGCCAAAGCACCCTGGATCGAGTTCTTCGGGAGAGTCAACGGTCTCAAGTGGGCCGAGGATGGAAACCTCAACGTCGGTTTGTTCGAGCTCCGGAAGAGTCAGGGGAGGAAACCGTGGGTCCTCGAACGCTGCGGCGCAAGCTCTATCCTTAGTCTCTTCGACGAGGTTGGCGCAAAGCGGCTTGAGACTTCCTATGCAACCACGCAGTTCACCCAAGATACGCAGCGTTACGAAGACCGGTGATGGCACAGCGAGCAAACCGCTAGCTTCAACGATCTCTTGGGGTTCGCAATGTTCGAGTTTGGCGCGGATGGCTTCGCGACCGATGCTAGGTAAGGGCTTTGCGGCCTCAACTAATGCCCGCGTATCTGGGAGATCAGTCATAACGGAAATAATACTCGGCGACAGCGCGCTTTCGGGCACTGGACGAGCCACGAATTCATATTGGTCAGCACACGGAACCGCATCAGGGTAGAGTGTGTCCCATGATGCCTATGGTGTTTTACACCCATTCAGGGGTGCGTTACCTAGTTCTAGTCGCGGCGGCCGCCGCGGTTGTTTATCTGCTCGTTGGCATGCTCCGCGGTGGGCAATTTGACAAGCTTGCCAAGATCCTTACAGCTGCTTACGTAGGCCTGCTTGACTTGCAGGTAGTCACCGGGGTGGTCCTCTACTGGTTGATTCCGAGCTACCCTAAGCTTCTGGGGCACGTCGTGATGGCGCTCGCAGCGGTAACCGTCGCGCATGTGACCAACATCATGAATAAGCGACGAGACGAGCCGTCTTTGGGTATCGCCCTGGCCGGCGTTGTCATTTCGTTGATTCTAATCGTTGGCGGAATCTGGGCAATCGGTCGAGAGATTCTCGGCACAAGCAGCCTCTAAGTTAGCGCCCTTCGAACCAGGCTCGTCTTCTGGGCTTTGGCTCAGTCGCCTGGCCCTGGATCAAACTCGCTAACCCGCTCTGCCCAGGCGTACATGTGGGGCAGGTCTTTAGGCAGATCGAATAGTTCCAAGTCCTGGACTCTTCGAATCACTCCCACGGCTGTGACATCAGCAGCAGTGATACGCGTGTGAGCCAGCCACTCGTTGTTAGAAAGCACCGCCTCAAGCTCAGTGGTCGCTTCCGCAAAAAGCTTGTTCGCCCGTGCAGTCTCAGAATCATCACTCACTCCAGTGATGCGCTGCTTCACCATCATCCATAGCGGCTCATGCAATGTGACCCGGCCAAAAGCTTCCCATTTCTCGATTTCGCGCATGGTGAAATAGTCCGTGCTGAACAGCTTCGGCGTATCTGGGAAATTCGCCTCGAGGTAGCGCAGGATGGCTGCTGAATCAAACATGACTGTTTCACCATGGACCATTATCGGCGTAAAAGGCTGGCCCGAGATACGTACGATCTCGCCACGGTCAGATGGGTCAATCGTCTCGAAACGATAGTCGATTCCTTTGAAACCAAGAGCAACACGAACTTTGAAGTTGTTCGATGTTTCGAAGCCGTGGATAACGACCTTCGACATTAGTAACCCTCTCAATCTTGTTCTAGCTTAGTT
>CETX01046794.1_pt1 | contig 12726 bp, 9 predicted proteins | sample 356501 | NCBI WGS metagenome assembly CETX01 (sample SAMEA2623390, study PRJEB7988) | marine metagenome | biome: marine biome (ENVO:00000447); feature: mesopelagic zone (ENVO:00000213); material: "saline water (ENVO:00002010), including plankton (ENVO:xxxxxxxx)" | depth 450 m | reverse complement strand
TTGTAATTGACCGCGCCGTCAAAGCCAAGTTCGTTGACTATCCAGTCTGCTTTTTCGTCACTGCCAACCACGCCGATAACCCTAAGTCCTTCAGCTTTTGCCAACTGGCCAACCATAGAGCCAACCGAGCCTGCCGCGCCGGTGACTACCAGGGTCTCACCGGCCTGTGGTTTGCCAATAGTAAACAGGCCCTGAGTGGCGGTCAGGCCCGGCAACCCAAATACCGCCAGTGCGGTTTCACCGTCGACGCCAGCGGGTAATTTGTTGAGTCCTTTACCGTCGCTCAGGGTATATTCGGTCCAGCCCATCATGCCCATTACCTTATCGCCTGGTGAAAAATCAGGGTGGTTTGAGGTAATCACTTCGCCGTATCCGCTTGAGCGCATACGGGTATTAAGGGGTACCGGCGGGATATAGCTGTCTTCATCGGGCATCATCCAGCCCAGCATGGCTGGATCCATCGACATATGAGTTTGCTTAATCAGCAGCTCGCCCGGGCCAGGTTGTGGGATCTCTTTCGTCACGACCTCGAACAACTGCGCCCCAATAGGATTTCCATCGGGGCGCGCGGCCAGTAATATTTCTTTGTATTGGCTCATGAAGTACTCCTTGGTAAACACCGGGAGTATGGCACATCAGAGCTGTTTGCCAAACCTCACAGCAAAGAGCAACTGGTTCTAGAGTACTTTTTCTTCTTTTAGCATTTTCAGGATCGCGTCGGCGGCTTTATCCACTTCATAAATCTTTTCGCCACCACTGCTTTGCACTTTTGCCGTGGCTGCCTTAAAACGCTCCGCAGCGGTTTTGGCTTTTACTACCTTTAAGCGTTTGGGACGTTTGCGGGCCGGGGCAATCTGCCAGGTAGCCTGTTCGGTATCTTCTACGGCATTAATCGACGTGACGCTTTGCAGAATACCGCGCCTGGCGACCCCGAACGACGACTGCCTTGGTGTGGGAGCGGCCATGCCAACCGAAGCCATAAACGGCAAGGTGGTTTTGATTTTACGCCGCTGACCCCGGGGTAAGCTTTGCATTACCTCGGCGTAACCGGCGGTGCTATCAATGGCCAGAATCGCGCAGATATTGGGAATAAACGGCAGGTTTAATTTTTCCGCCAGTAAATAAGGCAGGCAGCCTGAGGACTCGCCGATTTCGCTGCGGGTACCGGTAAGCAACACGTGGGGCAATTTCGCCTCTTCTGCGTTGAAGTACTGCACTAATGCATCGGTTGCATCAATGTCAGGCGTTGCCTCTAGCACCTCTATGGTAGGTAGTCCCATGCCCAGATAATCCCGCAGTACGGCTTGTTTGCCCGTATCTGCGGTATCGCCCACATGCAGAGCCTGAATTGAGGCCGGCTGGTATTGCAGCATGACTTCGATGGCTCTGGCGTCTTCTTCTGCCCGACGCGCGCGTCCGGATAATGGATGTTCGCCAATAGAAAGTAAGGTGCTGATAGCAATGCCCTGGTTTGTGAGTGCGGTCATGCTACGGCCTCCTGCGGCTGAAAATCGTTAATAGCAGTTTCGCTGGCAGGCTTGCCTAACGCCTCTATCAGCGCGGTGAGTACTTCGTCACTGTCGGCTATGATGCTGAGGTCGGCACGTTTTACCATGTCACAGCTGTCATCAGTATTAATGGCAATAACCTTTTCACACTGGCCAATGCCCTGCATATGCTGAATGGCACCAGAAATGCCCACCGCAATGTAAACCCGGGCCGTCACCCACTTACCTGTTGCCCCAACCTGTCGCTCCCGCGGCATAAAACCGTCATCCACCGCTACCCGGCTGGCGCCTTCAGTAGCGCCGAGTAACCGGGCGGCTTCATGGAAATGCGCCCAGTCGGCAATACCGTTACCACCGGAAAGGATAAAGTTAGCTTCGGTGAGATCGATATCATTAGGATCCACCTTCGCTTTGCCGAGGTCTTCGATACGGGTTGCTACACTGGTGTTCACTTCGGTATCGAGCAATTTGCATTCGTGGCGGCTTTCATCAATTTGATCGGCACATTGCTCCAGCGCGATAATCACCTGTGATAACGGTCGGGTAATGTCGGTTTTACCCGCCGCGCCACGGCAGATCAGCTGGTTATTTTCCAGTTTCCAGACCCCGGTACTCGGCCGCTGACCCAGATTGACAGCAACGCGTCGGCCACTGTCAGCGCCGCCGAGCACCGTGTCGGGAAAACACAGATGAATAAATGTATAAGCCTGAGTAAGCGCGCAAATCTGCGCGGCGCGCATTTCTGGGAGGTACGCATCGGTGCTGTCCACCGGCACAACAATAAGCCGGTCGATACCTGCGAGCTGATAGCTGGTAAGCAAGGCTTCATCAGGGCCACTGCTAAGAAACAGAATTGCGGTCACTGCGGTTGAGCCGGGCGCGTCACAGTTTGCCTTAAGCTGATGCGCCAGGCCGAGCAGGTCTTTATCGTGTTCGCTGAGACGGCCTTCCGGCGCATCCAGTACCACACCCACATGCTGATCTGGGTTATCTACCGTGTGTAGTGGCAGCATTGCATCTGCGCTTTCTTTCAGTGTAGTGCTGGCAGTGCCAGAGGCAAATTGGTTGCCGGCTCTGTCGATGCGCTTGATGCCATTGGGGCCAATAAAGCCGATATCGTGGGGCCGTTTACGCACCAGGCCGGTGGGGCCAATTTCAACCCCGCGAGCAACCGCACTGTGCTCCGGGTGCAGGCGGTTGCGGGCTATCCATTCCAGGCGGCGATTACGTCGAATAATCATTTTAATGCACCTCGTCCAGCACGGCGGCATCGAGCATTAACTCAGCCACGTCTTTGATATCGGGCCGCGGTGCGACTACACCTTCAAACATGGCGTTACATTGCGGGCAGGCAACTGCCACAGTGCCCGCGTTAATGGCTTTGGCATCGTCGATGCGCATATCCGGGATCCGTTGCTCACCGGGAATATCCGTAATCGGCGCGCCACCGCCGCCGCCACAACATCTTGAGCGGCGTTGACTACGTTCCATTTCCTGTACTGCGACACCCATGGACTCGAGCAGGTAACGGGGAGCATCAAATTCGCCGTTGTAGCGGCCCAGGTAACACGGGTCATGATAGGTCACATCTGTCATTCCCGTATTGTTGAGTTTAAGTGTGCCCTGTTTAACCTGTTCGGCGAGAAACTGGGTGTGATGATACACACTGTAATGACCGCCAAAATCCGGGTACTCGTTTTTAAGGCTGTGAAACACATGGGGGTCGGTGGTCACAATATGGTTAAACTGGTATTTCGATAACGTGGCAATGTTATCCGCGGTTAAGCGCTGAAAAGTGGCTTCATCACCTAACCGACGGGCGGCATCGCCCACATCACATTCCTGATTACCCAGTACCGCAAAGTCTATTTTCGCCGCGCGTAATAAGGAGACGGTAGCGCGCAGGGTTCGCTGATTGCGTAAATCAAACGCCGCATCGCCCATCCATAGCACCACGTCGGTTTGCTGCACATCTTCACCGAGTACCGCCAGGTTTTGATCCGCCGCCCAGTCCATACGACTCGATGGCGCATAACCATTAGGGTTGTCGGTGGTTTTAAGGTTTTCCAGCAGCTCGGCACTCTTGCCTGGCGTGTTGCCTTTCTCCAGCGTTTGATGACGACGCATGTCAACGATGGCATCAACATGCTCAATCATCATCGGACATTCTTCCACGCAGGCGCGGCAGGTGGTGCACGACCAGATGGTATTGGCCGGAACCAGGGTATCCACAATAGGAATAATCGCGCCGCCTTTATAGGTGCCGGTAACGCCCGGATAAGGACTGCCGGCAAACTTTGCGGTGTCACCACCGGCCATGCCCACTACCATATCCTGAATGAGCTTTTTAGGGTTGAGGGGCTGCCCGGCAGCGAAGGCCGGACAGGCTTTCTCACAACGTCCGCATTCAACGCAGGCATCAAAGCTTAGCAGCTGATTCCATTTAAAATCTTCGGGTTTCTCTACGCCCAAAGCGTCTTTATCCAGATCCAGGGCTTTTAAACCGGTAGAACGACCACCGCCAAAGCGCTCCTGACGACGGTGTAAGCCCAGATGTAAGGCACCGGCAAAAGCGTGCTTCATAGGGCCGCCCCAGGTGATGCCGAAATACATTTCGCTGAAGCCCCAGAATACGCCCACTGACAACAGCGCAATCATCAGGTAACTGCCGGTATAATCGGGTAATAATCCGGTGGCGGGTAAAGCAAGCAGTAAAAACGTGGTGGAGTAGATCAGCAAGCTGTACGGTAAGCGTGACCACTTACCCTTGGACAGATTGGCTGGTGGATTAATCCGGCGTTTAAACACAAATACCGCACCCACCAGCATCAGTGCGCTGGAAAACAGCATTAACCAGTTAAGCACGGCGCCTTTAAGGCCAACCAAATACACCAGAATCACCAGCACCGAGGTCAGCACAAAGCCGCCCGCGGTTGCCACGTGGGTATTAGAGATGTACTTATCCCTGGCTACCACATGGTGTAAATCCACCAGGTAGCGTTTGGGAATTTGCAGTAACCCCTGCCAGTGTACCGTGGAGGCCTGCCCCTGACGCCAGAGTCGAACGCGGCGCATTGCGCCAATTACACCCAGTGTAATCAGCGTAATGCCCAGCCAAGATATGATTTGTGATAGATAATCAGCCATGTTCACAGCCATTCCGTTACAGCAGGCAGATCTGCCCTACCTAAAAGTCTTTACATAAACGCAGGGCATCATAGATGGCTGCATGGGTGTTACGCTGTGCTACACAGTCGCCAATCCGATAAAGCAGGTAACCGTCTGCCGTATCGCTTAGTGCGGGTTGTGGCTTAGCGTCGTAAAGGGCTTCTATATCGATTTGGCCTTTGTTCTTCGAGTCGCTCTTTAACTGATAATAAAGCGCCTCATCGGGACGGGTACCGTTCTCGATAACGATTTGGTCCACCACACGTTCTTCTTTCTGCCCGGTGTACTCGTTTTCCAGTACGGCAATCAGATTGCTGCCTTCGCGGTAAACTTTCTCCAGCATTAAGTCGGAGGTCATAACGACTTCCTGCTGATACAGGCTGCGGTAATAGGTGGGGAAGGTCGTTCCGCCCACTGCCGCACCCGGCTTGATATCGTCGGTGACGATTTCCACCTTGGCGCCGGTCTGGGCAAGGAAGTCGGCCACCGACAAACCGCTGAATTCGCAGATGGTGTCGTAAACCAGTACATTGGTACCAGGGGCTACATCACCATTGAGGACGTCCCAGGAGCTGACAACCAGGCCATCGTCAGCGCCCCACTCAGGGTTTTGCGAAATAAAGGGTTTAGCACCGGTGGCCAGGATCACAGCATCCGGATTGAGGTCACGGATCATGGCTTCATCGGCCGAAGTATTAAATTGAATGTCGACGCCCAGGCGGGCTAATTCCAGTACATACCAGCGGGTAATGCCGGCAATCTGATCCCGTTGTGGTGCTTTTGCTGCAATGGTGATCTGGCCACCCAGCTCGGCGTTTTTCTCGATTAAAGTCACTTTATGGCCGCGTTCGGCGCATACCCGGGCTGATTCCATTCCTGCCGGACCACCACCGATAATCACCACGTGGCGGATAACGCCGGTGGTTTTTTCAATGATATGCGGCATGGTGGCCTCACGGGAGGTGGCGGCATTTTGAATGCACAGCACATCAAGCCCCTGATACTGACGGTCGATGCAGTAGTTTGCCCCCACGCATTGGCGAATCTGATCGGTCTGATTGAGTTTGATTTTGGCAATCAGGTGCGGATCGGCAATGTGCGCGCGGGTCATGCCGACAAAGTCTACATAGCCCCCTTCCAGAATGCGCTGAGCCTGATTGGGATCCTTAATATTCTGCGCGTGCATCACAGGTACGCTAACCACTTCTTTAATGCCTGCCGCTAAATGCAGGAACGGCTCTGGTGGATAGCTCATGTTAGGTATTACGTTAGCCAGTGTGTTGTGAGTATCACAGCCTGAGCCCACCACGGAGAAAAAGTCGACCATGCCGGTTTCGTTATAGTAAGCCGCAATGGCTTTCATTTCGTCGTGGTTTAAGCCATCGGCGTGGAATTCATCACCGGTGATCCGCATGCCTACCACAAAGTCCGGGCCGACTTCTTCGCGTACGGCTTTGAGTACTTCCATACCAAACCGCATGCGGTTTTCGAAGCTCCCGCCCCATTCGTCGGTACGCTTGTTAACCCGTGGACTCCAGAACTGGTCAATTAAGTGCTGATGCACACAGGACAGCTCCACCCCATCCAGGCCGCCTGCTTTCGCGCGTCCGGCCGCTTTGGCAAAGTCGTCGATGATGCGGGTAATTTCTTCTACTTCAATGGTTTTACAGGTAGCACGGTGCACCGGCTCGCGAATACCGCTCGGGCTTAATAAGGTTGTCCAGTTGCCACCATCCCAACGTGAACGACGACCCATGTGCGTAATCTGGATCATGATCTTGCCGCCATGCTTGTGCACGGCATCGGCCAGATTCTGAAAATGAGGAATAATGCGATCGGTAGACAGGTTTACCGACTTCCACCAGCCTTGCGGGCTGTCGATGGAAACCACACTCGAACCACCACAAATACAAAGTCCACAGCCGCCTTTGGCTTTCTCTTCGTAGTACTTTACGTAGCGCTCTGTAGTCATGCCGCCTTCAGTGGCATACACCTCAGCATGGGCAGTACTGACTACCCGGTTTCTGATGGTGAGATTGTTAATTTTTAAAGGCTTAAATAATGCGTCAAACTGCGCCATGGTGTTCTCTCAATAGATCCGGGTCGTAAAAGGAAACTGTCAGCCGCGCTAAAGCGGCGTGACTTCAAAGATGCCGTAGTCGCAGCCTTCTTCTGCTGCACACTGGGTTTGTTCAGCCTGGGTTTTCACGCTGTAGCCCAGGCTTTCTGCCACCTGGTCCATGGCACCGGCAAACCAGCCGGTAAACATGTAATCCACCTTGCGGTTAACCTGACCGTACTGATAAACAAAGGCGGAATGCTCCAGGCGCACACGGGCCGTGCCGGCTTCAATATCCAGTTCTTCGATAATGAAGAAACCCCAACCGCGTTGTGACAGGCGCTTCATATAATGTTCAAACACCGCTGCACCGCTGATGCCGTGTTCCTCGGCTTCTTTTTCACACCAGTAGTAAGCCGATTTGTAGCCTGCTTTATACAAAATCTCGGCGTACTTATCGGCACCCAGCGCTTCTTCCACGGCCATGTGGTTATTCACAAAAAAGTGACGTGGCACATACAGCATGGGCAGTGCATCGGTTGTCCAGACGCCGGTTTCGTCGTCGACCTGGATAGGCATTTCAGGGCTGTGATATGACATGATTATTCTCCCCACACAGTTTTCAGTACAGATACCCAGTTCTCGCCCATCACCTTTCTGATCTTTTCTTCAGACCAGCCATGCTTCACCATGGTGGCGGTCAGGTTGGGGAATTCACCAATGGTGCGAATACCCAGTGGGTTGACGATTTTTCCAAAATTGGTCAGATTGCGGGCGTAGCCCTTGTCGTGGGTCAGCATGTCAAAGAAGGCTTTGTCGTGACCCTGGGTAAAGTCGGTGCCGATACCAACGCAATCTTCACCTGCAATATCAATGACGTAATCAATGGCTTCCACGTAGTCATCCACCGTTGAGTCGATACCTTTTTTGAGGAACGGGGCAAACATGGTGACGCCGATAAAGCCGTTGCGGTCGGCAATAAACTTAAGCTCTTCATCAGACTTGTTGCGCGGGTGATCTTTTAAACCCAAAGGCAAGCAGTGTGAGTAGCACACCGGAGCGGTAGATGCTTCGATGACTTCAATAGAGGTTTGCGGACCAACGTGGCTGAGGTCGCACATAATGCCAACGCGGTTCATCTCGGCGACAATTTCACGGCCAAAGCCGGATAAGCCACCATCACGCTCGTAGCAACCGGTGCCTACCAGGTTTTGCGTGTTGTAGGCCATTTGCACAATGCCAACGCCGAGTTTTTTGAAGATTTCCACATAGCCAATTTGATCTTCAAAGGCATTGGCATTCTGGAAACCCAGAATAATACCGGTTTTGCCTTCGGATTTAGCTTTGGCGATGTCTGAGGTTTTGGTCACCGGGATGATCAGGTCGCTGTTCTCTTCAAAGAACTGATTCATTTCAACAATGTTGTCGATGGTGTCTTTAAAGCCTTCCCACACGGACACCGTACAGTTTGCCGCAGTTAAGCCGCCTTTCTTCATATCTTCAAACAGATCGCGGTTCCATTTTGCGATAACCAGCCCATCAAAAATGATGGCGTCATCGTGCAATTTTTTGGCGTCGAGCATGGGAGATTTCCTCTACCAGAGTAAGTGACAATCGGTGTATTTATGGGCCAGTCTAGCACCGGGAAAAGGCGCAATTAGGTTCAATACGACCCGTTGTTTTCCAAACGCGTCAGCCATAAAGGCAGAAAGTGTGTCGTTAATGGATAACCGCAACTGAAGCGGCCGAAACCAGTAATGAAAATGCGATTACCAGGGAGAGGTGGGACGAATAGAAATAACAAAGGGCAGTAACACAGGTTACTGCCCTAGATTAATTATGCCTGACCGGAGGAGCGTTAATTGACTCGCAGTGGTTGCAATGCTTGTGGCTGAGGTAATTCCGGAATGGACACACTGCCAAAGGTAGCTTCGTCAATAGAACGATTAGCACCGTTAACATCGCGGTTAATTCTCTCTTCGCGGGGTGGAATATTAAACGCTTTGCGATAACATTTACTGAAGTGCGGGGTTGATACAAAACCGCAGCAAATCGCCACCTCGATGATGGAAATATTGGTTTGCTTGATCAGTTGTCTGGCCCGGGTGAGTCGAATTTGCAGATAATACCGATGCGGCGAGCAATGTAGATATTTCTGGAACAGTCGCTCCAGCTGGCGGCGAGAAAGGCCAACCAGAGTAGCCAGTTCGTCCAGACTCAGTGGCTCTTCGATATTGGCTTCCATTAAGCGCACAATATCCTGCAATTTTGACTGATTGGCGCCCACCAGATGCTGCAGCGGAATACGTTGCATTTCTGATTCGTCGCGTAGCTCTTTGTGAGAGAACATTTCGCAAATCGACATTTGCAGCTGTTTACCGTATGAGCGGCCAATTAGCGACAGGAATAAGTCCATGGGCGCGGTGCCACCAGCGCTGCACCAGCGATGACTTTCGATAGTATATAACTGGTTGGTGCTTTTGATTTTGGGAAAATCTTCCTGCCAGCTGGCCAATAATTCCCAGTGAATGGTACAGGTGACGTTGTCCAGCAAACCGGCCTTAGCCAGCGCGTAGCTGCCGGTACAAATACCGCCCAGGGTAATGCGTTTGCGGTCCAGTGCATTTAACCAGTTGGTGTCTGCTTTGGTTACCGTTTCTTTAATGGCTACACCACCGCATACGATCACCGCGTCAAACTCCGGCTCGCACTGATAGCTGTGGTCTACATTGACGGTGAGGTGATCACTGGCGGAAACAGGGTTGCCGTCACGACTAATAAGCGACCATCTGTACAGTTCTCTGCCCGACAGCTGGTTGGCCATACGTAATGGCTCGATGGCGGCAGTTAGCGCCATCATTGTAAAATGTGGAAGTAATGCAAAACCAATATGGCGGATACCTTTGGTTTTTGCACTGCTTAACGTTGTGACCAGTTCCATTCAACACGCCTCGTATTTCTGACAAGTTTTAAAGTTTATGCTTCGATGACGTTTATATTTTTTTATGTCATTCAAGCACTGAGGCAACGTGGTGATTATTGTTTTATTTACGTGCAATCCATTGTTAGAAAAACGACAACAAATTGCCTAAATGCGACACCGTCTTGACGATGTCACATTTTTAAGTTTTGCGCAAATAATAACCACACTAAAACATGTCGTTAATTGGTTCTGGTCACTGGGTACCTGAGTATTACTCCTTGTCCGACTGTAAGTTGGCCTGCATGGTATGGCTAAACCAGTCGATAAAGTTGATCACCCCAAATTCAAAGGTGGGAGAGTATGGGCCTGGTTCATAAGCCAGAGAGTTAATCCCCCGCTGGTTATTTTCTGCCAGTGTACGGTCCTGCAGGTTGGTCTGATCCCAAACCAGGGTCAGATTATCCACGTCATAGTCTTTACCTTCCACCGCGTCTTTGTGAACAATCCACTTGGTGGTGACTTCGGTTTTGGTGGCGCTAACCGGACGCACCTGAAACGCAATCAGATGGTCACTTTGGGCATGGTTCCAGGAGTTTGGCAGGTGAAGAATACGCATGGAGCCCAGATCCGGATTTTTGATGCGGCCGAGTAGTTTATTACAAGCGAGCTTACCGTCCATCGTCATTACCATAATGCCGTCTTTTAACGGCATGCGCACAATGCGGTTGCGTTTGGCATAACCAAAAGAAACGTGCTCATGAGGAATACCTTCCTCATCCCATTTTTGCTGTTTACTGGCCACCAGTTGCTTAAATTCATCGGTAGCCCGTGGGTCGTTGGTGTCGTCCCACTCCAGGAGTGAACCTAACAGCTCAGGGTGCGAGCCATTGCAGTGATAGCACTCACGGTTATTTTCGATAACCAGTTTCCAGTTAGCGTCTTCCATGATGGTTTTTTCGCTGGCGACCTTGGCATTTTCTAAATCATAAGGTTCCAGGTACTTGGTCAGCGTAGTAAAGAAATCGTCGATATCCGGTGGGTTGTCCTGCAGGCAAATAAAGATATAGCCGCCGGCCGTTTTACAATGCACCGGTTTGAGGTGGTATTTCTTCAAATCGAAGTCTTCACCCATTTCGGTTCCCGCGTACAGCAGGTTACCGTCGAGCTCATAAGTCCACTGGTGATAAGGGCACACCAGCTTAGCAGCCTTACCTTTTGATGCCAGACAGATTTTCGAGCCGCGGTGGCGACAAACGTTATGGAATGCTTTTACCTCATTGTTCTGATCGCGAACAATAACAACCGGATTGCCAGCGATTTGCTGAGTAATGTAGTTGCCTTTGCGGGGGATTTCGCAGGTGAGGCCGACAAACAGCCACTCTTTAGCGAAAATCTCTTTCATTTCGATGTTGAAGTATTCTTCATCGGTGTAGAAAGCCTGTGGCAGGGAATAATTCACCGGATGACTCTTCAGCGTAACAGCAATCTCTTCTTCGGTGGTGGCGGGGAGCATTTCGCTCGCGATGATATCTAAATTGGCCATGTTCGTCTCCAACGGTGCCGTTACGTGTGTTCTCAATAATTAGTTACTGCTTATCGCTTTCTATAGTTATGAATTACGTCGTGGCTTTTACGCTACGTAGGTTCGATTTTGCAGATCTTCACGCTTTTCTACATAACCAAAAGCGACAGCATTGCGGCGTAAATCCGACGTAAAGCGGCGGATGTTGAATTTCTTTGATCGCCGACCAGTTGGTGATGACGCGAACTGGTTGTTTTGGCTATGCGATTGTCGTTTTTGGTTAAGTAGAAAGTGGATTGCTGGTGGATATTGAGCAAATTACGACACCGCACTTCAAAATTGAACCAAAGCAGGCGCCAGCATGAACGAAACCTTTTTAACAGATGTAAATACCCAAAGCTGGGCCAACGGTCGGCATGAGGTGCAGTGTGTCAACGTGATCTATGAAACGCAGGACGTGTATACCTTCTGTTTTAAGGCCACTTCACCGGTTATGCATTTCTACAAGCCAGGACAGTTTGTCACCTTTGAGCTGGAAATCGGCCATGAGCAGGTTTTCAGAAGTTACACAATTTCATCCTCGCCATCGGTGCCTTACAGCTTCTCCGTTACCATCAAGCGTATCCCTGGCGGTCAGGTATCTAACTGGATGCACGACAATGTTAAGGTCAGCGACATACTGGTGATACACGGGCCAACCGGTAACTTTAACTGCTTTGATATTGTCAGTGAGAAAGTGCTGATGTTATCCGGCGGGGTTGGGATTACGCCAATCATGTCGATGGTGCGCTGGTGGAACGATACCAGTGCCAATGTGGATATTAATTTTATTCACAGCTCCAGAACGCCGCGGGATATTATTTATTACCGCGAGCTGAAGATGATGGATGCGCGGCTGGATAATTTTAACCTTAATATTATCTGTCAGCGCTATAACAACGGTGAGAGCTGGAACGGTTACGCCGGCTTTTTAGATATGGAAAAGCTGCGCATTATTGCTCCTGATTTTATGCAGCGTACGGTATTTTGTTGTGGTCCGGCCGTGTATATGGAAGCGGTCAGAAACATGCTCAAAGAAGCCGGTTTCGACATGGCCAACTACCATGAAGAAAGCTTCGGTATGCCGCCGGTTGCTGTAGAGGCGATTCAGGATGCCCAGCAACAGGCAGAAGATAACGCTGCTATCGACATCGATATTGACGATCTGCTGCAAGTAGAGTTTCTGGAAAGCGGCAAGTCGGTCAAGATCCAACCCGGACAAACCATTCACACGGCCGCTGCCCTGGTTGGCCTGCACATACCCAAAGGCTGTGGTATGGGTATGTGTGGTACCTGCCTGGTGAAGAAAACCACCGGCGATGTGGAGATGTCTCACAACGGTGGTATCACCGATGATGATTTGGAAGACGGCTACGTACTCAGTTGTTGTAGTGTGCCTACTACCGATGTGGCCGTGGAATACTAGCGGCACCTGTAGTTGGAGTGCAAACTAACAAACATCCCTGTGGTTCGTTCCAGCCACGCCATCCATGGCGTGGCGTTCCTC
>CETX01147190.1_pt1 | contig 12746 bp, 9 predicted proteins | sample 356501 | NCBI WGS metagenome assembly CETX01 (sample SAMEA2623390, study PRJEB7988) | marine metagenome | biome: marine biome (ENVO:00000447); feature: mesopelagic zone (ENVO:00000213); material: "saline water (ENVO:00002010), including plankton (ENVO:xxxxxxxx)" | depth 450 m | reverse complement strand
AGGCTTTCTCCTTGCCCATGAGATTAGCTCCTACAGCTTCGTTGCACTTGCCAAAGCAGGTCAAGCCCTCATGGCAGGAAGAAATGGCTCGTTATTGACGCTTAGCTATTTAGGCGCTGTACGCAGCCTGCCGAATTACAACGTCATGGGCCTGGCGAAAGCCAGCCTGGAAGCGAACGTCCGGTACATGGCAGCGAGCCTCGGGCCCTCAGGAACACGTGTTAATGCCATCTCCGCCGGTCCTATCAGAACACTGGCTGCATCCGGAATCAAGAGTTTCCGAAAAATGCTGGAACACAATGCACAGCAGACTCCACTACGCAGAAACGTAACCATTGAAGAGGTGGGTAATGCCGCGAGCTTTCTCTGCTCAGATCTGGCATCGGGGATAAGTGGAGAAATCCTGTACGTCGACGGCGGTTTTAATACCACCGCCATGGGATCACTTGAAAGTACGTCGGATTAAGGCACCCGATGCGATTCAGCGTTACTAGAAGACTTGGGTTTAGTGTTCATTGCTGTGGTAGGAGAAAAACCTAAAACTCAGTAAATAGCTCCGCTTGCTGAATATCCGCATTTTCCCTTAAATTCAGGATAAATGCCTGCAGGTCGTTAGTGCCCTTCTCATTCACCAGGGCGATGCTCATACTTTCCCGTTCTTCATCTGCCAGCGAGCTTATCTCACCCGGATTCACCTGCGCCAGCTCCACTATTGCAAAGGTCCCGTTAGCCAGGTTCATGGCGCCGCGCTCAACAGAACCGGAATCTGGTTTGCCCATGGCAAAAACCTGATTCAGTATTTCAGAATTGACACCCAGCGAAGCTCTGCTCACCGCGGTTTCTTCGAACCACTCAAGTTCATTGGCCAGTAAAATATCTGCCGGGTCGGAACCCTCACCCAATACGAACAGAATCTCGTCTCCCAGCGCTCGCACAGCTTCGCGCTCCATCTGAGTTCGTATTAATACAGCTATCTCCGGTTCCACCTCATCCAGAGGGCGAATCGTAGCCTCGTTGTATTCTTCTACTCTCAGTACAACTGCCTGGGAGGGATTCAACTCCACGACATCACTGTTGTTGTTTTCCAGCAAAACTTCTTCGGAAAATCCCGCTGCAGTCAGGGCCGGATTTGAGAAAATACCCGTGCCCCCGATCTGGCTAAATGGTTCACTGAGCAATAGCTCCAGGTTCAATTCTTCGGCAATTGTTTCCAGATTATCCGATTCGAACGCCAGATTCGACAGGTCCTCCAGTCGTTCCGAGTAAATCAATTCCACCTCACCGCTCTTTAGTTCGCTTTCCAGGCGGGCCGAAACTTCTTCAAATGTCTGAAATACGTTTTCAGCATCTTCTGTTAACTTAACCAGATGTACGCCAAATTCTGATACTACTGGAGCCGATACCTCATTCAACTCCAGAACAGTCAGTGCCTCCTCCAGCGCCGGCGGGAAGGCAGTACCATCGGAATAGCCAATGTCGCCGCCATCCTCGCCTGAAATTGTGTCGCTGGATAATTCCAGCGCCAGATCAGCAAATTCCTCGCCGTCGTCCAGTCTTTGCCTGGCCGCTGTTGCCAGAGCCAACGCATCGTCTTCGGAAACATCGCCTGATACTTCGAACAGGATGTGGGAAGCGCGTTTCTCGGCAGATCCTTCAAATGAGGCGCGTTCCTCTTCATACTGTTCCCGTAGCTGGCTTTCATCGATGACAATTTCTTCAGTGATAGTATTCTTATCCAGCATGATGTATTGCACCGCGATTGTTTCATCAATCTGAAACTCCGTCTGATTCGCATCATAATAGGATTGAATTTCCTCGTCTGAAATCGCCGTACCGAGAGTACGGGTACCAAGCGTTATCGAAAGATAGCGGAAATCACGGGTCTGGGCCGATAATTCAGCCAACTTTTGCAGCTCAGCTTCAGTTACGAAATTTGAACGGTTATAGGCGCTGGCAACCTGGGACATTAACATTCTCTGCTCCAGATAGGCCCGGTAGAGCTCGACACTGTAGCCCTGGCTTGCCATGGTTCGAATGGCAAGATCACCATCGAAGACACCGTTAAGCTGAAACTCAGGAGCACTCAATATAGACCGGTCAACGCGATCGCTGGAGATCTGCATGGAGGCATTCTCAGCCGATTGACGCAGAACAATCTCCTCGATCAATTGATTAAGCGCGACTTGCTGCACCAAGCCCTGATCAAGTAAATCCTGCCCCCCACCGATTGAGGCGAGCAAGGATTGGGTGCTGGCTTGCAACTGCTGTTCGCTAATTTCTTCGCCGTTTATCTCCGCAATAGGTGGTACCGTAATAAAGCCACCGATAATTGACTCGACACCGAACAGGGCAAACACCGCAACGATTAAGCCGATGATAACCTTGGCAATTACTCCCTGGGAGTTGTCTCTAATATTCTGCAGCATAGTGATACCTAAAATTTAGAACATTTTTCATTGCTGAATTTGCTTCAACCGCTGATTACCCCTAAAAGCTAAACTAAAAAGGCGCACCATAAAGATGCGCCCTGTTATTCCTAACACCGAACAGGCAATCAAGCAAGTCTTATTGAAACAAAACCGCAGTTGCTAAAATCGCAACAAGCTGCTTTTTGACTTCTCGATTCTATCCGACAACAACCCTAACTGATTAAAAATTTACTGCGTCCTTGAGTGCTTTACCAGCTTTAAAGCTCGGCACTCTGGCCGCCCTGATTTGGATTGGTGCACCGGTTTGGGGATTACGACCAATACGCGCTGCTCTATGTTTTGTTGCAAAAGTACCAAACCCTACAAGCACTACTGGATCTTCTTTTTTCAATGAATCCGTAATTGCTTTAATTGTCGCATCTATGGCGCGGCCAGCAGCAGCTTTAGGTAGGTCTGCACTCGCAGCAACGGCATCTATTAATTCTGATTTATTCACGTTATCCCCTTTTCAAAATCGAAGTTTTTTTATCAATGGATACTAATTATTACTCTTAAGTTCATCGGCCAGAAAATCAAAAAATTTAAGATTCCAGTGTGGCAACAATCAGCGGTTGAGATTCTTTTATAAATTCCCAGAGGTCAGCTCATACATACTGTATGAAGGGGTCTTTATACCAATAGGAAGAAAGCTATGTCAACCACAAACACGCGGTTCAGTGAGTATTTATGTGGTTTTCATCAACAGTGTTATCAATATCCTCTTTCGCAGTCTCTTTTTGCTGAGTTTCTTTTTCATCTTCCGCCAACGGGGTTGGCATAGACTGCAAAGCATGTTCTAAAACCTGATCGATCCAGCGTACCGGAACAATCTCTAAATCACTCTTGATATTGTCTGGAATCTCAGGAAGATCACGCTCATTTTCTTCGGGAATAATTATCGTTTTAATATTTCCTCTATGGGCTGCCAGCAATTTTTCTTTCAAACCACCAATTCTTAGTACTTGTCCGCGCAGCGTGATTTCGCCAGTCATGGCTACGTCGGCTCTAACAGGAATCTGGGTTAACACAGAAACAAGAGCCGTACACATTCCCACACCGGCACTGGGCCCGTCTTTTGGTGTCGCTCCTTCCGGTACGTGGATATGCAAATCGAACTTTTCGTGAAAATTGGTGTCCAGCCCAAGGCTATTTGCACGCGATCGCACCACAGTGAAAGCGGCCTGAATGGACTCCTGCATCACATCACCCAGGGAACCGGTATTGATAATTTTCCCTTTACCTTTTACCGCAATGGCTTCAATAGTAAGCAGTTCTCCGCCGACTTGTGTCCAGGCCAGTCCATTCACCTGGCCAATTTTATTTGCTTCTTCCGCTTTACCGTAATCAAACTTGCGTACACCTGAGTAGCTATCCAGATTATCGCCATCGAGAATGATTTTTTCTCCGGTTTTAGTGAGTGAATTTTCTTTCACTACTTTACGACAAATTTTCGCTATTTCCCGTTCCAAACCCCGCACACCCGCTTCGCGTGTGTAGTAGTGTATGAGATCACGAATTGACGATTCCGGAATTTCGAGCTCATCGTCCGCAACACCATTTGTCTTTGTTTGTTTGGGCACCAGATAACGTTCGGCTATGTTGACTTTTTCATCCTCTGTATAGCCAGGAATACGTATCACTTCCATGCGATCAAGGAGTGGATGGGGTATATTCATACTATTAGAGGTACAAACAAACATGACCTCAGACAGATCGTAATCTACCTCAAGATAATGATCATTAAAGCTACTGTTTTGTTCCGGATCTAAAACTTCCAATAATGCAGAAGCGGGATCGCCCCGATTATCCATTCCCATCTTGTCGATTTCATCGAGCAGGAACAACGGATTCTTAACCCCGGCTTTGGAAATTTTTTGCAATATCTTACCAGGTAACGAGCCGATGTAGGTTCGGCGGTGACCCCTGATCTCCGCTTCGTCCCTGACCCCTCCCAGGGCCATGCGCACATATTTTCGGTTGGTGGCCCGGGCTATGGATTCACCCAATGAGGTCTTTCCAACACCAGGTGGTCCAACCAGACACAGAATTGGTCCTTTTAACTTCTTGACTCGTTTCTGCACAGCCAGGTATTCGAGAATTCTTTCCTTGACATCTTTCAGGCCGTAGTGATCGCTTTCAAGAATTTCCTCGGCCTTCTGCAAACCGAGTCGCACCTTGCTGCGTTTTTTCCAGGGTACGTTCACCATCCAGTCAAGATAGGTGCGCACCACGGAAGCTTCTGAAGACATCGGCGACATCAGTTTCAGTTTATTCAATTCTGATAAGGCTTTTTCCTTCGCTTCCTTTGGCATGCCAGCATCGGCGATTTTCTGCCCGAGCTCTTCCACTTCGTTCGGGACATCATCCAACTCGCCCATCTCTTTCTGGATAGCCTTCATCTGTTCATTCAGATAATACTCGCGCTGGCTCTTCTCCATCTGTTTCTTAACCCGGCCACGAATACGTTTTTCAACTTGAAACAAATCGATTTCAGCTTCAATCAGAGCCATAAGATGTTCTATTCGCGCCTGCAAACCAGACAATTCGAGAAGATTCTGTTTTTCCTGTAGCTGCAGAGTCATGTGAGAAGCGATGGTGTCGATTAGCCTGCCCGGCTCGTCAATGCTGGAGATCGAAGTGACCACTTCGGGAGGAATTTTCTTACTCAGTTGCACATACTGCTCAAATTGGGATAACAAGGAGCGTACCAGTAGCGCAGACTCCTTTTCTTCCAGTTCATCCGAATTGAGTACAGAGGTTTCCGCCTTGAAGTACTCAACGCCAAATTCGATATCCCTGATCCTGGCCCGATCGAGCCCTTCGACTAGAACCTTAACTGTTCCATCAGGCAATCTGATTAATTGCAGAATTGAAGCCACAGTGCCAATTTGAAATAAATCCTTTACACCGGGTTCATCTTCCGAGGCGTTCTTCTGAGCAACCAGCAGAACCTGTTTATCGGAGGCCATCGCCACTTCCAGTGCCTTTATGGATTTGGGACGACCGACGAACAGGGGTTGAACTATCTGGGGGTATACCACCACATCTCTAAGTGGAAGCAGAGGAAATGCATTACTCTTGTTACTTGCGGCGCTTGGGCTCATAAACAACTCTTGATCTGGGCAGAATATACGCTGGTAATGCTGATAGAAATGGCGTCAATTGCTGAGAAATCAAGGGTTGCCCCACCCTTTACTCATCAACTGCCGATCTTGACGGCTGGTCCAGGTTCTCATACATGAGCAATGGTTCAGATTCCCCCTCGATAACTGCCGCATCGATAATTACTTTGCTCACCTTATCCAGAGAAGGAATATTGTACATGGTATCCAGCAGCACTGTTTCCATAATAGACCGCAGCCCACGGGCTCCGGTCTTTCTTTCCTGCGCCCTCTTGGCAATGGAGCGGAGCGCATCTTCCCTGAACTGAATCTCAACGCCCTCCATATCAAATAACTTGGTATATTGCTTGGTCAGGGAATTCTTGGGCTCCTGTATTATTGTAATCAAGGCATCCAGGTCCAGCTCGTCCAGCGTTGCTATCATCGGCAAACGGCCTACAAATTCAGGAATCAAGCCGTACTTAACCAGGTCTTCCGGCTCAACATCACGCAGGGTGTCACCCATGTTCAATTCCAGATCCGGGCTTCTGACTTCGGCCGCGAAACCAATTCCACTCTTTTCTGAACGAGCCCTGATAATTTTATCCAGTCCGGCAAAAGCGCCACCGCAAACAAACAGGATATTGGTCGTATCCACCTGCAGAAACTCCTGTTGTGGGTGTTTCCGGCCTCCTTGTGGTGGCACCGATGCAACAGTTCCCTCAATTAGTTTTAACAGGGCTTGCTGCACACCCTCACCTGATACGTCCCGGGTAATGGATGGATTGTCAGACTTGCGCGAAATTTTATCGATCTCGTCGATATACACTATGCCAATCTGGGCTTTCTCAACGTCGTAATCGCACTTCTGCAAAAGTTTCTGAATGATGTTCTCTACGTCTTCGCCGACATAACCCGCTTCGGTGAGCGTGGTGGCGTCCGTAATGGTAAATGGTACATCAAGCAAACGAGCGAGTGTTTCAGCCAGCAAGGTCTTGCCCGTACCGGTGGGGCCTACCATGAGAATATTACTTTTGTTTAACTCGACATCGTCACTCGACTTTTCATAATTCAGACGCTTGTAATGGTTATAGACGGCGACTGAGAGTACTTTCTTCGCCCTCTCCTGCCCAATGACATACTCATCAAGCGTGTTTTTGATTTCCTCAGGAATTGGCAGCTTCCGGCCTATAGACTCTGAGTCTTTTTCCTGGATTTCTTCCCGAATTATGTCATTACACAGATCCACACACTCATCGCAAACAAACACGGATGGGCCAGCGATAAGCTTGCGCACTTCATGCTGGCTTTTGCCGCAAAAAGAGCAATAAAGCAATTTGCCCTTATCATCCCCTTTGCTATAGCGATCGTCTGACATAACTCTTCCTAGTGCATCATTCCTGATTACTTCTTTTTGTTGATCTATGGCCACACAATCATGACCGGTGCCAATCTTTATCCGGTACTAAAATGCAGGCAAACCACCGCAATTGCAAGTCTAATGATTTGACTTACTAAGCGACCAGTTTGCCCGATACCTTTATTTATTATCTACCCTTCTATCGATTACTTTATCTATCAAACCGTATTCCACCGATTCCTCGGCGCTCATAAAGTTATCTCGCTCCGTATCTCGCTCGATTGTCTCTATATCCTGACCGGTATGTTCCGCCATGAGTACATTAAGTTTCTGACGTATCTTTATGATTTCATTAGCTTGTATTTCAATATCAGAGGCCTGCCCCTGGGCTCCACCACTGGGTTGATGGATCATAATTCTGGAATGCGGCAGTGCCACCCGTTTGCCTTTCGCGCCACCCACCAGAAGTAGTGTGCCCATGCTTGCCGCCTGACCAACACACATTGTAGCGACATCAGGTTGGATAAATTGCATTGTGTCGTAAATCGACAGACCCGCTGTAACCGAGCCGCCCGGGGAGTTGATATACAGATGTATATCCTTGTCAGGGTTTTCTGACTCGAGAAAGAGCAATTGGGCAACGACCAGGTTAGCCATATGATCCTCAACATGGCCTGTAATAAAGATCAATCTGTCTTTCAATAACCGGGAATAGATATCGTATGACCGTTCTCCTCTGGCAGTTTGCTCCACCACCATTGGCACGAGATTGGCCGTTAAGTTACTTCTTGAATTTTCCATATACTGGGATCCTGCCTGTTGGGATGTTTCAGACCTACAGAACGCGTTTGATAAAGTGATCTGGCATTGCAATCGATTAAGTTTATGTAAGAGTTAAACGGCAACTTGTACAGTCAGCTTAAATTTCGCGCCTAACTCCTTGAACCACGGTGTAATAAAGTGTCTTAATCCGGTTACACTTCGAGTTTCAAATCCTGACGCTACTTTAAAAAGCAGATTACGCCTCGGTGGCTGCGGGGTCCGGGCGGATGACATCTGCATAGCTTACCACCTTATCCACCACCTGAGCCTGATCGATGATGTAATCAAATACCTGATTTTCCATCACAGTTGATTCGATTCCGGCCAATTCTTCTTTATTGTTGTAATACCAGTTCACCACTTCCTCTGGCACCTCATAGGTTGAGGCTAATTCTTCGACCGCTTCCCGCACTTTCTCAGGATCAGCCTTAAGTTCTTGCGCTTTTATAACCTCACCCAAAACCAGCCCCAGTACAACCCGCCTGGACGCCTTTTCCTTAAACAGGTCATCCGGAAGCATCGATGTGTCAATATTTTGACCCCCCCCCATCTGCTGGAGGGCCTGTTCTCGCAAGCCCTGTATCTCGGCAGTCACCAGGCTTTCCGGCACATCGATATCGACCAGACTAACCACGGCATCTGCTACCTTGCTTTTCAATTTACTACGGCTGGCAGCTCTCAATTCCCGGTCCATGTTATTCATCACCTCAGCCCGGAAAGCATCATTGTCTCCCTCTTCGATGCCAAAACTCTCATAGAAAGATTCATTTATTTCCGGCAGGACCTTTTCGCTCACGCGATTCAAGCTGATATCGAATTCCACTGCTTTTCCTGCCAGCTCTGTACTATGATATTTCTCCGGAAAAGTGAGCGGTAAAGTAAATTTCTCTCCTGCTGATTTACCGTCAATGCCTGCTTCAAATCCAGCAATCATTTGCCCCGATCCCAGTAGCAAGTCCGTCCCCTCGGCCTTGCCACCTTCAAACTCTTCACCATCCAGTCGGCCAACGAAGTCAATATTAACCCGATCTTCATCGGCGGCAGGCCGCTCCACAGTTTCCCATGTCAGGCGCTGCTCACGCAGAGTTTCTATCATATTATCGATGTCCGATTCATTGATCTTGGCCGTTACTCTTTCCGCACTTAGTTTGGTGAAATCCGGTAACTCGATTTCCGGATAAACTTCAAAAATCGCTGTGAATTCAAGATCTTCACCTTCCTCTATGCTAGTCGCTTCTATCTTTGGTTGCCCGGCAGGCCGCAAGCTCTCCTGATTGATAGCGGCGTAATAGTTCTGGTTCATCAGTTCGCCCACCACTTCCTGACGGACTCCTTTGCCAAACCTTGTTCTAACTACCTTAAGCGGAACCTTGCCTTTTCTAAAACCCTTCAAATTTACAGTTTTGGCTGCCTCTTGCAGTCGTTCATTGACCGCCGTGTCAACTAGCTCACTAGGCACGGCAACGGTCATTTTCCGTTCCAAGCCTTCTGTAGTTTCGATGGAAACTTGCATGTATCAACCTCTTGGTTCCGGGGCGAATCGCACCCATGACCTTATGCTAAAAAAATTTTGTATGTGCTTAGGGACACATCGATCCGGTGAATGCTCGCAGCCACCTGCAGCCTGTGATTTACAGTAAATTCAAGGAGTTAAATCACTCTGACTTGTAAAAGAAGTGCGCGATTTTCCCATATCAATTGCCACTATTCAATATTAATGAATTTATACATGCCCGGACCATGTCTATAAAGGTGAATAAGAATTGATTATAATCGCCAGGGTTGAACAAAGGGAAAAATAAAGCTAGCGCAGTGAGCAAGTACAAAGACATCGCTGCAGTGATTCTGGCCGGGGGCAAGGCGTCCCGCATGAACAACACCGACAAAGCCCTGGTGAAACTGGGTGGCCGGGAGCTCATCAGCTACGTTATCGAAAGAGCGGCAAGTGAAGTTGACAAAATTGTTCTCAGCGTAAATCGAAACCTCCAAAATTATCAAACTTTCAATCTGCCGCTGATTGAAGACCGTTGCCAGCAATATGCAGGTCCACTACTAGGTATCCACAGTGCCATGAATTGGATTACCAGTAATGCTGCAGGCGATGGATTCAGCGAAATAAAATATCTGGCCTGTTTCCCGACCGACGTGCCTATCTTCCCGAGCAATATAATTGGCAAATTACACGATGCGATTCAGTTAAATGACTCGAGCCTGGCGATGGTGCAAACAGGAAACCAGTTGCAACCATTATTTTCATTATGGCGTGTCGATACCTATGCAAAAATTGATGCAGCGATCAAATCCGGGATCTATGGACCCAAGTTTTTTGCACAACAATTGGATTATGTTGTAATAAATTTTGCTTTGGAAAGACAAAAAGATTTTTTTAATATCAATACTCCGGATGATCTCAAAAAAGCTGAAAGCTTTATGCGTACTGGCCTGTAAATGACTTAGGTAAGAAAGCACAAAAATAATAAGAAAAATATTTTCACCTTAGAAAGAATTCCTATCTCTTTGTTTAAGCGGGATAATTAACACGCGCATATTTTCAAAACACCCTGCAACTACTTGTATTCGGTGGTTTTTCCCAGCCAAAAAATCAGCTGATCGAAAAAAAACCTAACACGAAAATGGCATATAATTTGCGCCCTTTTATTCTTTCGCAACACAGTTTATGGTTCGCCCACTCGCTAGCTTAGGGTTACCTGCTGACCTCCAGGTCAGAGCTAATTTCGATTAGTGGCGGCCTTAAGCTAGCGGAGACCACCTCCGTATAATAGATCCTCGTTACCAAACGGCCTCCCCCGAGATTAATAGTTTAACCGTTTCCTTCTAAAAGCAACCAAGCTGTTGGAACTTCCACACTACTCTGCCTACCTAGTCAGCTATCGCATATGGGACCCTGCTGAGTTAGACTCGGCCGATCTAATGACGATATTAAGTAGATGAATTCTCTCGCAAATACCGAACAACCACTCACCATCGCCTATGGCGCATCCTACGCCAGTAGCGAGGTTTGGAAGGCCTTAGGATCAAAGACTATCCTGCCGACGGAAATAGCCTCGGCAACCGCTGCACTGCGCTACAACCCGGCCCTGATACTACTCGACCATCGCTTGATGCGGGAAATGGAACTGAGCAAGTGGGTCAAGAAGTTCCCGGAAGCAATATTCCTGTGCACCGAATCCATGGATCTCGATGTCGACCTGGTCTTATCGAATAGTTTGCCTTTCAACCAGACTGCCAAAATGCTGGAAATGGCCTGTTATCAGTGGATTTTGAAAAGTGAGAAAACCGAAAAAGCCCGGATGCGTGATACCAGTGTCACATACCTGAACAAGCTGGTTGATATCAGTATTTCACTTTCTGCCGAAGATGACTTACTAACACTGCTTAGAAAAATTCTTGCTGAAGGACAAAACATCGCATGCTGTGACGCGGCATCATTGTTCCTTGTTGACGAAATCAACGACCATGATAAAGAACTGGTGTTTAAGCTAACTCAAAATGACTCCATGGACTTTCCTTTTGAGGAAAACAGGTTTCCACTGGATGGGCGCTCCATAGCAGGCTACGTCGCGCTGTCGAACAGCGAATTGAATATCGCGGATGTCTACGATATTCCAAAGGATGTCACTTACCGATTTAACCGGATGTTCGACCAAAAAACGGGCTATAGAACCAAATCCACTTTTACCATCCCACTGACCGATAAAATGAATTCGGTTATCGGTGTTTTACAGTTTATAAATCGTAAAAAAGCACGATCGTTGAAAGTAACGGATGAAAAATCTGCTAACGTCTACACGGAGCCTTTCGACAGCGATATAAATATCTTGCTGCGCGCGTTGGCCAGCCAGGCGGGAATCGCAATCGAAAACACTATTCTTCACAACGACATTAAGAACCTGTTCGAAGGCTTTGTTAACGCTTCAGTTTCCGCAATTGAACAACGCGACCCAACAACCAGCGGTCACTCCTTTCGCGTGGCAGATTTGTGTGTGAATCTCGCCACATCCGTCTCCGTTTCCAATTTAAGCCAGCTCAAGAATGTACGTTTTACCGACCAGGAAATCAAAGAGCTGAAATATGCAGCACTGTTGCACGATTTTGGCAAAGTTGGAGTAAGAGAATCTGTACTTGTTAAAGAGAAAAAATTGGGGGCGGGAACGCTGGACAGTATTCACTACCGAATATTGCTGGCTCAGGAACGCTTAAAGAGTCAGGCATTGTCAAGACAGCTTGACCTCTACCAACAAGGCCAACCCTCCGAAGCAGAGATTGCAACGCTGCAAAAGCAGTTGCAACAGGATGTGTTGATGTTGAACAAGTTCTACGAATCGATCGTTGAAGTCAATGAGCCGTCTATGCTCAAGCAAGACAACCGGGATATGCTCGACCGTATTAGTGAATACCGACTTGGTAGCGCGGAGGATGAATTATCCCTTATCACCCCGGCAGAGTTCAATTTACTTGCCATCTCCAAAGGCAGTCTTTCGCCTGAGGAACGCAAGCAAATTGAATCCCACGTGGTTCATACACAGAATTTTTTGAATCATATACCCTGGACAAAAGAGTTTCAGAACATTCCCACGATCGCGGCAGCGCATCACGAAAAACTCGACGGCAGTGGCTACCCTTACGGCATGACCGATGATGAAATTCCACTCTGCTCAAAGATCATGACCATTTGTGATATTTACGATGCCCTTACCGCCTCAGATCGCCCCTACAAACCTGCCATGAATACAGAACGGGCCATCGATATACTCGTTTCAGAAGCGAAGCGCAATTTACTGGATAACGAGTTGGTAGAGATATTTATCGAAGCCAAGGTATTCCATGTTATTGATTCTTCGGAGTACTCGACTGCCCCGGAGGTAGCCGTCACCGGCAATCACCCCTGCGAACCCAAGCTGCACCAGCACGACTGATACCCAGTGGCTAGCCCGCATATTTCATGAAGGGATCGGATTTTCTGGGAAATCTGGC
>CETX01147100.1_pt1 | contig 12826 bp, 9 predicted proteins | sample 356501 | NCBI WGS metagenome assembly CETX01 (sample SAMEA2623390, study PRJEB7988) | marine metagenome | biome: marine biome (ENVO:00000447); feature: mesopelagic zone (ENVO:00000213); material: "saline water (ENVO:00002010), including plankton (ENVO:xxxxxxxx)" | depth 450 m | reverse complement strand
GCAATGGGAATAAAATCACCGGTTGCAGCCGCTGACCCGCAGGAACCATAAACGAGCGATTCCTGATGCAGCCTGATGAGATCAGTGTTGTGGGCGAATCCACCGGTGCCGAAAACAACCGCCCGATTAGCCCCTACCTTTATTTCCTGGCCATCATGTTCGACGTTGAGGCCAATGACACGCCCTTTATCCTTGATGACGTCTTTGACAGAATGGTTGACCAGGATGGGAACTTTACGGTCAGTAAGGTATTTTTCCAACTTCCGCGCCAGATCCAGGCCATTACCTACCGACCCTGGGTCAACAACAGGCTCTAGGGGTCGCCCCGTTGGCACCTTGTTTTCCGGCAAATGATCACCGTAATCCGGGGCGGGCTTGTCGACATTCCACATGCGGAATTCCTTGAATCTGACAGCACCTATCTGTTGCATGAAATCGACCATTTTTGAGCCGTTGTCGTAGAACGACTCCAGTAGCCGATATTCTTCCTCTCTCAGTCCCAGGTTGGGGCTGTCTGGAGAATAATTCTGCGGATAGGCAAAACGCGCCATATATCGCAGGCAATCATCCTTCCCATCCTCTATACCGCGCGCTCTCAAGAGTGAATTATTGGCTATCCATACTATGCCACCAGACCTGGCGGTGGTGCCACCGGGAAGGGGCATTTTTTCCAACAATAGTACGCTGGCGCCACTTTCCAGCGCGCTAATGGCTGCAGAGCAGGCTGCCGCACCGCTGCCGACACAAACCACATCAGCCGTGTGATCCCATCTAATTTGACTGGATGTCGCAGCACTAGATTGCAATGCAGCACCACCGAGGGCAGCGCTGCCAGCTATCAAGCCGGCACCCTTTAGCAGTCTGCGACGGTTCGTATCATCGATATCAGAATCATTCATCATCTATTCCCTGTTCGAATCTTATTGTTAACCATCCCCTATCGAGGAGGCAGCACCGACGGCCGAGAACAAAGACTTTACCACGACCGCATCAAGCTTGCGCAACCGCTATTTTGAGCCTGGGGTGAAACCTGATAGGAGTTGGTAACGGGTGGTTGGTTACAGCCCGAGCACTCTCTTGGCCAGTACGTCTCTTTGGATTTCGCTACTACCCGACGCAATCGTCGTAGACCTTTGATTCAGGTACAGGCTCATTACGGGTAACGCATATTCAGGCCCAACAAATTCAGCCTGACTGAGCGGATCCAGGGTTTCCATCTGGAATGGAAATCCATACCAGCCAACTGCTTCAAGCATCAGTTCACTCACTTCCTGTATGAGTTCCGACGACCTTGATTTCAGCAGTGACGACTTGAAACCGGGGTTTTCGTTCCTGTTCATCTCGGACAGGAGACGCAGCTCCAGCGACTCCACGCCAACCAGGCGCACTTCAGTGGCACTTAGCTTGTAGGCAAAATCCTGATCGTCTATCAAACATCCCTGCTGTCCATCCGGTTCAATTCTCGCTGCTTCTTTAACTCGTTCCAGCGCCTCTCTGACCCAGGCCATATTAATATTGTTGGATCTCGCAAACTGCATGAGCACCTTTGCAACACGCCAGCCGTCATTCTCTTCCCCTACCCTGTTAGCCACTGGTACTCGAACATCCTCAAAAAACACCTGATTACATTCATGCTGACCGTTCAGCGACATGATCGGCTTGACGGTCATCCCCGGTGTGTCCATGGGCATAACAAGGAATGTAATGCCAGCCTGCTTTTTGCCCTCATCTGAAGTTCTTACAAGACAGAAGATCTGCTCGGCAAAATGCGCCCCTGTGGTCCACAACTTTGTACCATTGAGAACATAGTCATCCTGATCGCGCACGGCGCGAAGCCTTAAGGCCGCCAAGTCAGAACCGGCCGAGGGCTCCGAATACCCCTGGCACCAGATATCTTCTCCGGAAATAATTCGCGGCAAATAGTAATCTTTTTGCGCTTCAGTTCCATGGGCCATCATAACGGGACCAATATGTCGTATACCCATATTGAACAGTAGGGGGGCGCCCGCTTTAAAACACTCAACTCCAAAGATATAACGCTGCAGGTCATCCCAACCGGTTCCACCGTACTCCACCGGCCAACCTGGCGCGATCCAACCTTTCTCAGCAAGTATGCCGTGCCAGCGCCGGCAGGCAGGAATATCGGTATAGGTACCGGCAGTTAGACGGGATGCCTTCTTCAGGTCAGCCGTAAGTTTATCCGCCAGAAATTCCTGAACTTCATTCCTGAATTCAATTGCTTGGTCACTAAATTTGAAATCCACCCTGCTGTCCCTGTATTTCGATTACTTTCCTTGTGTACTGTGCACTAGTCGGTCACGGAGACCGTGGCAAATCCTTCCAGGGGTGGATCGCTCCCTTCACGTTCAAGCCAGATATCGCAGTCGGCCAGTTGCACGCCGGCTTCTGATCGAATCGCGGTTACCTTGCCCATTGCGATCACCCTGTCCCCGGACATAACGAATTGCGGGAAGCGCATTACAATACGACGAATGCAGGTTGGTCCCATCCATTCATGCAGCATATTGACCATGTAGCTCAGACCCAGAGGCCCCTGGTTAACGGTACGTGCCCCGTGACCCATTTCATCAACCACTGCCTTATCCCAGTGTACCGGGTTCGGATCGCGAAGAATGGCCGCCATGGTACGCATACGTTCCGGTTGCACGGACTCCATGCGCCACTCCGGAATATCGTCACCCACTGATACTGTCATAGTGAACTTCTTTTGTATTGCCAGGTGATGGTGGTACGAGCTGTATGAACGCCAGCAGGGTCAGCCAGGTCGAACTGGAACTGGATGCGATCGAAGGTTTTCCCGTCTTCGGTGCGCCTGTCGGCCTCTGTTATCTCAGCAGTGATATCGTACTCCACCTGCTCCTTTAGGGGCTGGAAAAATTCCCAGTCGTAACTCTCGATATGAATCGAATTATCTGCTTCAGCCTGACCAAGGGCAAACATCTCGCCGATACTGGTCCGCGCGCCAAGGATTGGCACGTGAAATAGTGCGACAGGATGTGCCAGGCCATCGGGTAGCGGATCCGCCCCCGTACATTCCGTCAGCAGGAAGTTTTCCCAGTGTTCGATGGTGTATTTGCCGCCCGGAAACCGGTGCCCAACGATGGCACGAATCGATTCCTTTGAGGGTGCCGGTTTTAACGTCATAATATGAGCCACAGGCAGAAAAAGTCCCGTCTCCTATACGCCAACAGGCTCTCCATCAAAACCCAGATTACACTAGACATGAACATCTCTTGTAACCATTTCTCGTTTAAATTCGCACCATTCGACACCGCCCTCTATTTCCAGGTTCAGAAATTATAGGTCAGTTCAAGTTCCACCTGCCGGTCCCAGATGGCGACGGCAGCATCGAAGTTTTGTTTTAGATTTTCCTGCTTCCTTGACGGGCCTATCGCTAGAACCGCCAGGTCAACTCCAACTCATACTGTCGCGGCCTGATGACACCGCCGCTATAGTCACCCCGAAAGCCCTCGGCTGTACCGGTATTACCACCGGTTTCCGGGACATCACCAGCCCCACGGAACGCCATCTCATCTGTGAGGTTCTTGCCGATCAGCGCAAGCTGCCAACGGCCATCCTGGGTGCCCAAGCGAATATTGGCAGACACCGTTGTATAGGAGTCCTGGATGACCCCTGGAATGCTGTTGCTCAGCTCCTGATCGTCCTTGTACTGAACGTTGCCCGTGAACCCAAACACCAGGTTGCCACCGATGGAACGCTCGTAGCTGGCTACTAAGTGGGCCGAAATCTGGGGTGCTCCAGCGCGGGTGTTACCAGCCAGGTTCTGACGTAGATCAGTTTCCGTCTGGCCAGGTTGTAGCGGTCCGCACCCATCCGCCGGGGTCTGCCCGCCGTAGCAGAACTCATCGAAGTCGGTAAACTTCGATTCGAGCCAACCGAGCGAGCCGCTAACAACAAGACCTTCGATCGGGGTTGCCCAATCCAGCTGCAGTTCGATGCCGTAGGTCTCCGAGCCACCAGCATTGGAAGTTACGAAGGCGAATTGGGCGTCGTTGAAGAAGTCCACCTGCAGGTCATCAAACTTATAGAAGAAACCCGTAAGATCTGCCAGCACCGACCCATTAAATAACGATACCTTGATGCCGATTTCACCGCCCTTGTTCGTCTCCTCATCGAACACGAAGTCGAGGAATTCGATCTCATCCCCTGGACCAGCGGTGCATGTACCCCCCAGCCGAGGTGAGATACAAACCGCGCCGTTGACTAGTGGCGGACTCAGGTTGCTCAAGATGGCGCTATTGGAGAAGCCGCCGGATTTGAAGCCTTCCTTGTAGGCCCCATAAATAGTGATGTTGTCCGACAGCGCGTATGTCAGCGTGACTTCAGGAACGAGATCATCCCACTTCTGGTCCGCAGCTGCCCGCGTCAAGAGGTCACTTGAGATGTAAGGTATAAAGAGTCCGGTGAAGGCCGGGTTCACAAACGGCTGACTAAACCACGAATCTTTCGTTTCCTCTATATATCGCGCACCGGCCGTCAGCTGCAGGCGATCGGTGATGTCCCATGTTACCTCTCCGTACACCGACCAGGTTTCGCCATCCGTTTCCGATTCCTTGTTATACGCGGTGAACTCATCATTGGGATCATCGATGGGTCCCGTCCACCGAATAAAAGCAAAGATCACATCCTGATTGAAGGAGCGGTCTGTGGATTGATAGTAGCCGCCAAAGACGAAGTTAACAGGAGAGTCGAACTTGGTGATCGCCCGAGCTTCCACAGCAAACTGCTCGAAGGTGTTGAACTCACCGGCAAAGATGCTGGTCACCCCACCACCGTCGAAGTCACTCACCCAGGCGAGCTCGGCATCGTGGTAGTTGATGATCGTCTGCACGTCGACGTTATCGAGCGCATAATCCAAGGTGAGGGTGTAGTTATAAGATTCGTACTCCTCCCCCAGAGATCCGTCTCCAAACTGGGCAAGCAGGTTATTACTCGCCGCAACACCAGGAGGCACATCGTTGATGCCCCGCGCGCCATTGAAAGTGCAATCGACCGCAGGCTGTGGAATCGCCTCGTACAACGTGGTCTGCCTGCCGGCTGGCTGGGGGTCCACGGCTACCGCACGATGGCCTACCCCATTCAGCGTGGGGCATGAGAAGAGCTCGCCACCGCCGCTTGACGCCGACTGCGCAAATTTGGAATGTGATGCCTTGAAGTTGTAGCCGAAGCGGTCATTCAAATCCCCGGCCACTGTCAGCCGGATATTGGTCCATTCCTCTTTCGGAAACCAAAGCTCAGCCGCCGGATTATCAAAAGTCGTCTGTTGAAAGGTGAAGATATCCGTCACGGTATACGTGTCTGCACCCGCGTTGTTCTTTATCCAGCCCTTGTCCATATCCGCGACCTGGGCCGCCAGGCGAATGCCGATCTTCTCGTTGATCGGAATGGACACAACGCCCTCCAAAGTGAGGTCGTCAGTCTCGAACTCGTTGTTAACGCGCAAGCTCGCCTCGAACTCATCGCCCGGATTGTTACTCATCAGCGACACTACACCCGCTGTGGCGTTCTTGCCAAAGTACAGCGCCTGCGGACCTTTGAGCACCGCTACCTGGCGGACGTCCATCAGGCCTTCGTTGATAGCCCGGGCCTGAGGCATGTAGACACCATCGATGATGATAGCAACCGAGGACTCGATGCCGATACTGGAAGTCGCAGAAGCAATACCGCGAATGCCGATGGCTGCGCCGTTACCACTTCCGCCTCGTGCCACCACGAGTTGCGGGGTGAGTGCTTCGAGATCGGTGAAGCTTTCAATCCCGAAGGTGTTCATGCGGTCTTCATCCACCACGGAGATTGCCACTGGGATATCCCGAACGGATTCTTCGATGCCACGAGCGGTGACCACAATTTCTTCCATTTCAGCAGAAGCAATTGGGATAAATGAAAGACAAGCAGAAGAAATAAGAAGAACGGTTGGTAGTACTTTTTGAGCAGAAATTATCCATCTGAGTAGAGTCATCGAATACCCCCAAATATGACATTGATAAGTGTGGCTCTCCGGCCAGTTACAACATCCAAGAATTCATATTAGGACGATAAACCTATTTACGCAACAGGTTATACTCTTTATACTTGGAGCCACTACAGGCGCTGCTTGCCCAGGTGCGCCCGCAAATCCCGGTAGCCAATATGGCTTATCCCGGCTTCCTCAATATAGACTTTCATTTCAGGGTCACTGAACGCCAGGTAGTCGGCATTTCTTGATGCAAAGGTATCGGCAATCGCATTTAGCTCATCGCCTTTCTTCGCCGGGTGAAAAAGCAGGTGCGTCAACCCAGGTTTCAGGCCATCTATCAGCTCACGGTAGTAGGCTTTCTTGTCATCCATGTCTATCAAAGTATTGATAATAATCTCATCGAGTGTGGGCACTTCAGCCTTGTTTATCTTTTCAAGCACCTCAGAATAGTCGTTAGCCATCTCACTTTCATCAAGCTGCACTAGCCGTTCCCTAGTAATGTTAGGCAGGAATGCAGGAATGCCATATTCATCAGCTAGTTTCAGGTAGCTGCTGATAAATTTTGGGTGCACAACGGAACCCATATGAGTATCGATATGGGTGACATCAATACCGGCCTCGAGTGCCCGGTCAATTTGCGCGCGCATCTCTGCCTCTGCCGCTTCCTCCTTCACATGCCTTATAGCATCTTCACGCGTACGCCACAGGTATCCTTCTGCATCCACCAGGCCTGATTTCAGATCAGAAGTGCTGATGGCTGACCAACGAAGAGCTGAATACTCACAGGTAAAGGTCAGGTGTACACCAACATCATACTGAGGATTTTGCCTACAGATCGCCGCAGCCTCGGGAAACCAGGGAGCATTGACCAGGACTGACCCACAGGTCGCGGCTCCCGAGTCCAGACATTCGAATGATGCCGTATTGGCCGCATGGCAGAACCCAATGTCGTCAATATGAGTAATAAGGACCCTGTCGTCCTCTGTAAACCCCATCTTATTCAAAAATGTATTCATAATTCCTAGTCGATGCTTAGTACACCCGCCCCATTTATCCTGGCCCTGCGGCCACAGAACTCGGTTTGAGTCATCTCGGTAAGCATATCCATATCCTCCGTATTCGCCCAGGTACGCTTGCCATCATCGGTGAGGCATGCGGCGTGCCCCATGCTTGCTCCGTCAGGGCCAAACATCACTGTGTAGGATTCAATATCAACCTCTCCATCATAGTCTATCAACCATTCCCGGCTGGGTGTCTTGTCAACATCAGCCTGCAGGTCTGCATACTGAAAATCCTTTTCAGGTGGCTGTGAGGAATAGATGCCAAAGGCGTGCTTCGACAGGTAACCGCCATTTGCGGTAATCAACCCCACCTTTCCCGGGTTTTCGCGATTAAGCTCAACCATTCTTGCGATGCTGTGCATAACATAGTTATTAAGGGGACCACCACCAAAAGTAAGTCCGCCAGTTACCGTCAAAGGCCTATCGAACGAAAGTCCCAGCTCACCAGCAGATACCTGCACCGCTGATGGAAAACAGCTATAGATATCAACAAAATCCAAATCGTCAGGCGACAGGCTAACGAGCTCCATGGCTCTCCTCCCGGCAAAACGAATCGCAGGGGATGAGTAAAGATTGTCCCTTGAAGACACCAGATAATGATCGTGCGCATCCGTTCCACACCAGGGATATACCCACTTTGATTCGGGGATATTAAGCGCCCTGGCTTTTTCAACGCTGCACATGATCAAGGCTGACGCCATATCCACCGCATTGTTTGAGTTCATAAGTTTAGGATATGGGAAACTCACCATCCTGTTTTTTGCAGACGCAGTGCGGATGACCGACGCTTCCACTGGCTCACGAATCCAGGCAGAGGGATTGTCCGCCGCCACTTGACTGAACCCGGCCCATAGCGCCGATATTCGATCCCGGTGCTGATCTATGGTTTCTCCGCGTTGATAGCGGATGGCATTTTCAAAGATGGGATAAACTTCGGTTGCTCGCCGGATTCCACGAGCCAGTTCAGCTTCGCCTGCCATGGATTCGTCCTTACCCAGCAACCGATCATAGGTGCCAGGCAATTCCCTGTATGACAACTTGAAACCGGCTTTTCTTGCCTTGGCCATGCTATTGCCATTTTCAGCACCGGTGAGCAGAACCAGTGATTTCTTACCATCGAGAATTTCAAGTGCTGTCAGGTTCACCATTGACTGTACGGCATTTCCGCCAAATGCGGTCCCGAAAGTTTCCGCCCCGGTTGCCCCAATCTGCTGGGCAATATAACTGGCAGGTTGTTCGTAACGCCACACTCCCCTGATGACCCTGACGGATTCTATTGCAGTAAGCATTTTTTCATTACCTGCATCAGCCGCCGCAGCCCGGACAGCATTGACCATCATATCGACAGGCTCATCACTAACCTCCGGGTCCGTTGTTCTCTGCAGGACTTGTGAAATACCAATAATGACTGGTGTATTTGGATTCAAAGGGAACGACTCTCTATAGCGAATTAGGAAGTCACGCATTCTGCCACAGACAAAATCAGTTTTCATAAAGCGTGTATTTATGTTCTGCTTATCGGATGGGAAAAACTAAAGTTGCTGTTACAGCATGGATGTTCGGTACTGGCGGAGGTGCTGCTGAACTGGCAGAGCAGGGAGAAGTCGCTGAGCGAATCGGTTTCGATTCATTCTGGTTGCCAGAGAGCCATTTTAACGGGGAAATCTCAATCCCCTCGCCACTAATGCTACTCGGAGCCATCTCCGCCCGAACCAGTAAAATCAAACTGGGTTCAACATCATACCTACTACCCATTCGCCACCCCATTCAGGCGGCAGAGGAGGTCGCGGTTCTGGATCGCCTGTCCAACGGCAGGGTCATACTGGGCGTAGGTCGCGGATTTCAGGACACCATGTTTACTGTATTTGATGTACCCATTAAGGACAAACGAAAACGCTTCAAAGCAAACCTGGAAACCATGATTGCGGCATGGCAGGGAGACCCGGTGGCAGAAGACGCGGATGGCAAGCCAGCATTCCTTGCTCCTTTACCGGTACAAAAACCTCACCCACCCATCTGGGTCGCTGCGTTCGGTCCTTTGGCAATCAAACAGGCAGGAACCCTGGGGTTACCCTATATAGCTTCTCCCATGGAAACGCTGGACTCGCTGCTCGACAAATACGCTCAACACAAGGATCACTCGGAAAATGCTGGTCACGGAGCGATAGAGACTACACCCGTAATGCGCACCCTATTTATCAGCGAGAATAAACAACTGCTCGATACGGTTCGGGAAAACCTGAACAAAGAAGGCATGAACCGGATACGTGAACAACCTGCTGACCTGGACGACTGGGCTATTGTCGGAGACAGCGCTTATGTCAGGGACAAAATATCGGAATACGAGGAAAAACTCGGATTGGATTACCTTATAGCCAGGGGACGAATCCCGGGCGTCGACAATGAAACACAGATAGCTTCACTAGAGCAACTCGCCAAAATCACCAGCCTCTGAGGCCCTGTGCAGATTCCTAGTCAATTACCTTGATCAGCTGACCTGGCTCTGGCTGCCCGTCCGGGTACAGGCCATTAATGACACGTAGTTTATCCAGGGCATAATTGGTAATTGGGGATTGATCAGCCAGATCCTCCATGGTGGTATCTTCCTCAGCTCTGACCACCTGCACCCTCGGCACCTTGGCAATCTTGAAATCTTCACGCTTCATACGATCAAAGCTGAATATGGTGGCAATAAAGTCCTTGTCGTTGGCGATTTTTCGCAGATCATGTTTGCCTGCCCCCTGGAGGACGTAGGCAAGATGTTTGCGGGGATCAAACAGGATGGCAAAACGAACCGGGCGGGAACCAAAAGTAGAATCTGCCCTGTCTGCAATACCAAGATAAGCTGGCAGCCCCCCGATGGTGATTTCTCTCCCATCACGAACCTTGTATAGCATCGTTTCCGTGGCAAATTTCAGCAGTGTGATTTCCCTGACCACCTGATGAAATGAAATGAAAACGGATGCATCAGCAACGGCAGATACAATCTCAATCCCCCTTCTTGTTGGCTGTCCTTCTTTCATCCGCCACCCTTCGGGAAAGGATAGTTTTATGCCGTACTTGGGGAAATAAAACCTGTTCTTCCTGACAACTCCAACCTTACGCGCACTCCCCCAGGACAATCCATTTAGTTTCTCGAGAAACTCATCTGTTTTGATGAATTCATCATAATCTTTCACCAGTTTTGCCGAAGCACGGATGGCCTCTTTATATCTGGTGTCATGATCCGGGTGAGTTGAAAGAAAACCATGATAAACGGCGGGTTTTCGATTCTCGATGCGGGCCTGTTCTATTTCAATTCGATCTTTAGCCTTCAGGATCTCTATGGTTTTCAACATGGCTTCCGGAGAATAGCCCGCCTTGGCCATATACTTCGCACCTACTTCATCAGCTTCTAGTTCATACTCACGGCTATAACCCGTCAACAACACACCACCAAAGATGTTGCCCAGTTCATAAATCCCAGGTTGACCTGTTCCGATCGCTAATACCGTGTTGAGGATATTGAGTCCCTTCTGGCGGTTCTGCCGCCTGAGCGCGTGTTTCTCGGTGATATGTGCTGCCTCGTGACCCAGCACGGCTGCCAATTCTGACTCTGAATTCATGTGGGTCAGCATGCCCCGTGTGACGTATACGTAACCACCTGGTAGGGCAAAAGCATTGATCATGTCATCATTGAGAATCGTGAAATGGAACACGAGCTCTGGCCTGCTGCTCTCCCTGGCGACCCGCTCACCCACCATGGTGATGTATTCCTGAAGATCCTTATCCCGATATACACCGAATTTTGCCGTTATCTTTTGATGCTCCGCCTGCCCCAGTTTGACTTCTTCTTCCTCTGACAGGGCCATAGCCTGGGTTGATCCCAGTAACGAAAACAAAACTATAATAAGCCAGACCAGATTCTTCAATATGTGCTCCTGGTGAGAATATAAATCTATCACATGCCGCCAGTGACCACCTAACTGGTTGCTGCCCGGAAATGGCATATTCTGAACCAAATTCGCACAACACATAAACCGTTAGCCTGTAAAAATAGCCATTTAGGAAGAATTGGGCCGCTTAGGACTATCGGACTCCCACACAAACCGGCTCGATGTTGGAAAACGGCCAAGAACTAACTAGTTGTTCCGTTCATCATCCGACTCGTTCAATCAGAAAATGTCTATCGATCATTGGAAACTATCTATCACCGGGGATAGTCGCACAGCAAAGCTGAAGCCTGGCTGAACCTTAATGCGCTGACAGGTAACTCTTAAACGGAGTAATGATCGTAATTTACACGGGCGGCTCACTACATGATAATGACACGGAGTTTTTGCAAGTAAACTAATATGAACCACTGCCCAGGTATCGTTCTGTTTGTGCTGCTCATACTCTCGTCAACGGCAATGGCACAGGATGAGGCGATACCGGACGTCCTCAAATCAGGGATCAGCCCGGACCTGGACTACGATTACAGGGGTGAAGCCGATACCTTTGAAGCGCTCATAGACAGCGTTTCTGAGGAATACGGCACCTTCGCCCCGGAGCTGATAGAGCCCTTGTTACAACTGAGCCATACCTATGTGCAAATGGGCGATGTGGAGCAGGCCCATGAGGCATTAAATCGAGCACAACATATCACCCACAGAAATGGTGGGGTCTATTCTCCAACACAACGCGATATCCTTCAACGCAAGACCCGGCTGTCCCTTCAATCAGATGACCCTCTTGAAGCGAACAAGCAGCAGGAATTTCTATTTTTTGTCAACACACATAACTTCGAAGATCTCGAGCTCCTGCCCGCCTACCTTGATATCGCCAAATGGTACATAGAGACAGGACAATATTATCGCTCCCGGAAAATACTGCAGGAAGCCATTACTCTAATAGAGGAATCAGTAGGCGAAAACGATTTGCGAATGCTGGAACCACTGCAATTGATCGCCAAGAGCCGCAGGCTTCAAGGGGTTTGCTGCAGCGAGAAATACCTCTCCAGGATACTGGATGTCATTGAAAGTAGCAGCGATGTCCCTGCGGATACGATAGCGATGGCTTACGCTGGGCTTGCCGATGCATATACGATCAGCGGCAAGTTCGACGAGGCGGCCAGCTTCTATTCCATGGCATCTCAATACATGAGCACCGATCAACACCAGGGGCCGCAAATGATCGCCATGTCAAAGCAGCTCGATCGAAATAGAATAGATCACATGAAGATCTTTCGACCTAATAAAGACATGCTCAACCGATATCGATATCACCCCTTGAACCGCAGGTCACTGGAAGAACAGCTTGCTCTATCAAGTCAGCCGCCGCAACGGTTTGTTCTTCCGCTAAACGAGAACACTTATAATGTAAAAATCAGAGACTCTTTGGAGTCTGCGGAAAATTCTGATCAAAGTGAAAGGCTGGTAGGTAATCCTTTTCAATTCTTGTTCAAACACCTAAAAACCGTTTTGCCGCACTCACTATACGACGGGGCTAAACTCGCAAATGTATTCATTTCCCTCGAATTCACGGTCACTAGGACAGGAACCATCCAGGACATTGAGTTAGCCGAGTCTAATGCACCAATCAAGCTGAACCGTCTGATGAAGCAGGTAATGAAGAAAACACGCTATAGGCCAGCTCTCGTGGACGGGCAACCAGTGATTAAGCACAAGGTAACTCTGACACAATCATTTGCTCCAAATTAGATAGAAGAGAATTAGAATGGCGATAATTCAAGCGTTAGTAAGAAGATCAGTTTTCGCTGCACTCTTCCTGGTTCCCGTTTACTCTG
>CETX01143375.1_pt1 | contig 12953 bp, 18 predicted proteins | sample 356501 | NCBI WGS metagenome assembly CETX01 (sample SAMEA2623390, study PRJEB7988) | marine metagenome | biome: marine biome (ENVO:00000447); feature: mesopelagic zone (ENVO:00000213); material: "saline water (ENVO:00002010), including plankton (ENVO:xxxxxxxx)" | depth 450 m | reverse complement strand
TCGCGGTCCGGTTCGCCCGCCAACGTTTGGTGGCTCATCACGCCCTTGAACGCGATTCCCGGCAATCCTGTCGCCAATTTGGCGAGTTCGACGCCGTGCTCCGGCGTTCTCACACCGGCACGGTGCATCGACGTGTCGACTTCGATGATGACGCCCACGGTTGCCCCGAATTCATTCGCGGCATCCGACAGCGCCTGCAGCGGCCCGGCTGAGTCGACCGCGACCTTGACGTCGGCGACCCGAGATATTCCACAGACTCGCTCGATCTTGTCCCGAGTCACAACCTGGCTCGTGATAAGGATGTCTGAGATCCCGCCCTCGACCATCACCTCAGCCTCGGAAACCTTCGCGGTGCAAACTCCGTTCACGGTGCCGCCCGCTTGGATCTGCTTATGCGCGATGATTGGCGTCTTGATGTTCTTCGCATGCTCCCGCATCTTGCACACGGTGTCCCGGTACGTGTCGGCGACGAAACAGAAGTTGTGTTCGAGCGCATCGAGATCGACGAGCAAACACGGCGTGTCCAGCGCCTCGATCGGCGTTCCGATCCGCGGTCGATAGCTTTCCATGCTCGGCTCCTTATTTTCGCTGTCAGTTTCGATTGTGTCTGCTTGGCCGTAAACGGCCAGAGCTCCGGCGTTGTTTCGCGACGATTCACCGGTGGCCTCGGCCTTCGGTCCGAGCCCGGCGCACCCCTGGCTTGGCCGTGAACGGCCAGAGCACCGGCGTTGCCTCGCGACGCCTACCGGTACCGGCCCCGCACCGCGACCTCCCACGTCGCCGCCAATTTGCCGCCCTGCGCGGCGTAGACGTAGTCGTACAAGTTCACAACGTTCGCGATGTCGGCGGGGATCAACCAGACTTTCGAGCCTACTTGGAGCGCGCCCTGGGCGTCGCCTTCAAGCGACAATCCGCCGTGCTCAGCACTCATCCGCGTCAGCGTCGCGCCCGGCACTCCGTCGATCACGGGTAGCCCGGTGTCGACGCTTCCCGCCTTTTGGCCGGTGTCGAGCCATCCGACGTCCGGCTCGGGGCGGGTGATGATCGTGGTTAGCAGCCTGGCCGCGTGCTTGAGCGCTAGGTGGCGTGTGCTGTGATTGTGGTCCATCAGCGCGTAGACTCCGGACACGACCTCCGTAACCACGCCGCCGTCGTTGGCAAGCGCGGATTCGTCGTTGCTGGCCAGACATACCGTCTCGGCGTCGAAGCCTGCAGCCTTGAGCCCATCGCGCATCGTCCGAAGCGTGTTCACCGCCCCGGAATCGGGTCGGTCATCCGATCCGCCGTTCGCGAACAGCCCGCCGAATCTGAGTCCGGCGGCGTCGGTGATCGCCCGGGCTAATGTCACGGCTTCCTCTGCTGACCCAACGCCGGGTCGGTTGTCGGTGGTCCTGACCTGGACGAGTACGCGAAGCGACACGCCTCGATCCGAGGCGGCGTCAGACATCCGTTCGATGACGTCGGCGCGCTCGGCGACCAACGTTATCTCGCTGGCAGCCGCGATGCCACACGCCGCCTGGATTTTCGCCTCGGTAACGAGCAACCCAGCGATCAGAATGTCGCGGATGCCGTCCTGGGCGAAGACCTTCGCCTCTCCGACCGTCGAGACCGCGACGCCTCCGACGGTTCCGCCAGCGGCGAGTTGCTTGCTCGCGATCGCCGGGCATAGATGTGCGCCCATGTCAGGCCTGAGCGCGGCCTCTCGACGGGCGAACGAGTCGTGCACGGTCGCCAGGTTGTGTTCGAGTGCGTCGAGGTCAATGACCAAGGCTGGGGTGTCGAGCTCCTCGATCGGCGTGCCGACTGGTTTGAATACGGGTCGTTCCATCTTGTTGCATCCTGATTCTTGCGAGCTGCGAGAGCCGCGAATTGGCATGGCGACGATATCACAGAAGCGAGTGCCGGTCCATCATAATCGCGCCTGTGTCCACCGGCCGGATTGGACTTATCCTGCGCTGGTGGTATATTCGGTCATGCCAATCCGTAACCGATGGAGAGACATCGTGATTATCATCAGCGGAGCCAGACTGATCGACGGAACCGGCGCGGGGCCGACGGAGGGTGTTGACGTGCTTGTGCTCGACGGCGCGATCGCCGACGTGTCGCCGTCGGGCACAACGGCGCCTCCGGATGGCGCTCAGCGCATAGACGCGAGCGGCATGACGCTCATGCCCGGATTGATCGACTGCCACGACCATCTGAGCTCGTTCGGCTACGGCCTCGCCGACAAGTGGGGCTTGACCGAGTCGAGCAGCCTACGCCACATGCGCGTGGCGTCCGTGTTGGAGAAGACGCTTGCCACGGGCTACACGACGATTCGCGACGCCGGAGGTTTGGAGGCTGGATTTCGAGACGCCGTGGACGAAGGCTTGGTTCGGGGACCGAATCTTCAGGTAGTGCTCGACGTCATAACGCCAACCGGAGGGATCGGAGATCACGCCAGTCCGTCGGGGTACCACCACCCTGCTCCGTCCAACCCGGCGTTGCCCGACAGCGTTGCCGATGGACCCGACGCGATGCGCCAACGGGTCCGGCAGATGGTTTTGGCTGGCGCCGACGCGATCAAGACCGGCACGACCGGCGGCGCGAGCTCGCGACCTGGACTGGGCCCGAAGGACATGAACATGCGCCCCGAGGAGTTGGCCGCGCTCGTGGACGAGGCGCATTCGGTCGGCAAGCGCGTGATGTGCCACGCCCTGGGCGGACCGGGCTTGCGGGCCGCGATCGAGGCCGGCGTAGACTCGATCGAGCACGGGACGCACTTGGACGAGGACCCCGATCTAGTGCACATGATGGTCGAGAAGAACATCTTCTACATACCGACCTTCACCGTGTATATTTACCATCGCGAGCGCGGCACACCTCACGGCCGAGCTCGCTCCGAAGAGCTCACGCAGCATCACATCCGCAGCCTCGAATTGGCGATGGAAGCGGGCGTGAAGATCGTCGCCGGAACCGACGCCGGAGGCTGGGTCCACTGCGACAACGCGCAGGAGATATCCTGCCTTGTCGGCGCGGGAATGCCGCCAGCGGACGCGCTGGCCGCCGCGACGTCGCGAGCCGCGGAATGCCTCGGCATCGACGGAGACGTCGGCACGATCGAAACGGGCAAACGTGCCGATCTGGTGCTCGTGGACCAGGACCCTCTCGCCAGCATATCCACACTCGAGCAAGGCGGCAGCGTGCGTCTGGTCATGAAAAACGGTTCCGTGGCCGTAGATCGCTTGTAGGCGAACTCGAACCAGTTTGGTACCATGAGCGTGGAATCATCTTGCGGAGAAGAGCGTATTGGAGCTTACGGAATTCGGGTTCAAAGACGTCCGGCTCCTAGAAGGCGAAAACATCGCGTTCGCGATCAACGTCGCCGATCCGGCAGGCAGGCCGTCGTCCAAGTTCCCGGAAGCGCTGTTGCTGACCGATACCCGCGTCATTCATCTGAGCGGACCGCAAAAGAACCGGCGCGCCGTAATGGCGGCCGTGGCGGACATTGGCGCGGTCGAGATCACGAGCAACCGTCGGGGCGTCGCCGCCTACCTCTGGGCCGCGCTCGCATTCGTGCTGGCCGCGGTGCTGTTCGGCACGATGGAGAACTCCGCCGTTCGGCTCGGTGCATCCTCGATCGTGCTCCTCATGGGTGTGTATCTGATCGTGAGCCAACTGACAGAGCCCGGCAGACCGACCGCGATTTTCAAGGCCGGAAACACCGAAATTAGCTGGTCATACGTCGCCGACGACAACTCAGACGACGTCAACTCGTTCATCAGCCGGTTGTTCCAGATCAAAGCGTCCGCCGAGAGCAAGAACGGCGCTCAAAGAACGTTCGCTCCGCGCTAGCCCAGTCTGAGGCCGGGCACGACGTCCAGGTCCCAGCTTCGTTTCGGTCCGCCCTTCAGGTGGAAGTATGCCGCGGCGCCGATCATCGCTCCGTTGTCAGTGCACAGAGCGGGGCGCGGAACCACCACTTGAACCGGCGACTTCTCCGCCATCTGGCTTCGCAGGTGCGAGTTGGATGCCACCCCGCCGCCCAGCAGGATTCCTTTGACTCGATGATCCTGAGCGGCCTTTAGCGTCCGGGTCACCATGCAGTCGACCATCGCTTCTTGGAACGCCTGCGACACGTCGGCCACCTTTTGAGGGTCCAATTCGCCGTCCTTCGGCGGCGGATACAGTCCTCGCTCCTCCGCCCGTCTGAGTACCGCTGTCTTGAGTCCGCTGAAGCTGAAATCAAGCGACCCTTTCACGGTCGGACGCGGCAATCTGGGCTCTGCGCCGGTTCCGGATTCAGCGGAACGCTGAATCGCCGGACCGCCGGGGAATCCCAGCCCGAGAACTCGCGCCGCCTTGTCGAACGCTTCGCCCGCGGCGTCGTCCCGAGTCCTGCCGATCAACGTGTAGTCGCCGTGGCCTCGCATCACGATCAGGTCGGTGTGGCCGCCGGACGTGATCAGGCACATCAGCGGGAAGCCGGGCTCCGTGGACGGGTTGACTCCGTCTTCGAGCCACGATGCGTAGATGTGGCCCTCGAGGTGATTCACGCCGATGAACGGGACATCGTGCGAAAGCGCCAAGCCTTTGGCCGAGTTGACGCCCACCAACAAAGAACCTGCCAATCCGGGTCCGTGGGTCACCGCTATCCCGTCAAGCTCCCCGAGTTCGATGTCGGCTTGTTCCAACGCTTGTTGCACGACGGGCATCATCGCCTTCATGTGTTGCCTCGACGCGATCTCCGGAACGATGCCGCCGTATTGCGCGTGGAGCGCTTCTTGCGAAGCGATGACGTTTGACCGGATCGAGACACCGTCTTCAATGACCGCGGCCGCGGTCTCGTCGCACGAGGTTTCGATTCCCAGGATTTTCATGCGTTCATGCTCCACCTTCCGTCCGCCAATTCCGACGGAGACGGTATCTACTCTCCGCGTAGCTCGGGCATCCGTTCTTGGATGTCGTATTCCGAAAGCGCCAGCGCCGTCCCCACCGTCAGCACGCCGGTCCCCGTGAACGTGACGCGCAGAGTCATGATGCCGATGACCTCGCCTCGCGAGTTCATCAGCGGTCCCCCACTGTTGCCGGGATTCGCCGCGGCGTCCGTCTGAACGTATCGGAGTCCATTGTAGATTCTCTTCGCCGATGCGATGCCTTTCGTGACGTTGACGGCGTCACCGAGCACGTCACTCAACGGGAACCCGATGACGATGACGTCTTCGGCCAAGTTGACCTCATCGTAATCGCCGAAAACGAAAGCCGGGCGATCGATGTCGGACCCGACCGACACCAAGGCGAGGTCGGCGTCTTCATCGACACCGATCACGTCGCCGGTTACGCTGATCTTGATCTCGCCCCGATCCGCCGCGATGGTCGCTTTGTGAAAACGCCCGACTACGTGGGCGTTCGTCAAAATCAGACCTTTGTCGATGAAGAACCCGGAACCCGTCCCTGCCGGCGTTTTGATGGCGACGACGGATTGGACGGCCTCGGCCACGATATCAGGCATGCTCGGCGTCGGGGTGGCGGTCGGTTCCGGTGTTGCAGTCGGAACCACCGGAATCGGGGTCGGGCTGGGCGCGGGCGTCGGCACAGGGCTGGGCGTTGCGCTGGGTGTGAGCATCAATGCCTCGTCGCGATCCGCCAGCACCTCTTGTACTTTGGCCTCGACGGTCGCCTCGATGTCCGGTGGTGGAGGCGGTGGGATGTCGTCGCCGCACGCCCCGAGAATTGCCAGGAGCGCGATTGACGCGAGCAATATGAGCGTCCGAGACACTATGAGCAAGTAACCCTTCCTTGGCATCTTAAGTCATGCGGGTTCATTCTGAGTCGCGCGCCGCCTTAACGGCCTCGACGAGCTTCTCCGCGAGCTCATCGGCCGGCAGTCGCCCGTCGAGGACCAAGTCGTAATCAGCCTCAACCTGTTTTTGGACGGCGATGTAAAGAGCCCTGCTGGCGTTAAGATACCCTCGCAACTCGCTCCTCAAGCATTCGACCACACCGGTGAGCGCTCCGGCAAGTTCTTCGTTCGTGGCGTTTGCGGCGCCATCTAGCGAGATGGGTTGCATGGTACGGGCCGATCTCCGCGCCAAAGCGATTTCCAGTGGCGTGTCGATCAACGCCACGAAGTCGATAGATTCGGCCATCTCCGCCCTTCCACGACCCATCCGCTCCTCGATTACGATGAATTCCGTCGGCGCCACATCGGTCCCAACTCCCGGAGACCTCACACGTTCGCCCCTCATTAGCGCTGACAAATCATTCGCGAACTCCGGCGTCTCCCATTCATTGAGATCGGCTCCCCGATCAACCCATTTCAGCACGTCCTCGGGATACTCCGACGAATCGCGGCAATCGTCGAAGAACATAGTCGATGCGCCGAGCAATGCGCTGGCCTTTTGCACCAAAGTTGTCTTTCCGCGGCCGGAGACCGAGCTGACCGCGACGACGAACGGCTCGCGGTTCGCGGTTGGTTCGTGTGCGTCGATCAAGCTTCAGACCTCCTCGTCACGCACCAGGGCATACACGAGCGCGTCGATGGTCTGCCCGTCTTTGGTCACGGATTTACATTCGCGGCCTTCGAGTGTGAAACCGGCCTTTTCCAGGACGCGGGCCGACGCCGGGTTCCACTCGAAGACGCTCGCGTAGAGTCGAACCAGATCGAAATGCGCGAACGCGTAATCGACGATCGCCGAGATCGCCATCGTGGCGATTCCTTTGCCCCAGAACGGCTCTCCGAGCCAGTAACCGACTTCGGCGCTGACCTTCGTGCGATGTCTCTCTGTGGCTGGAACGAAATGCCTCTCACGGCCTCGGAGGGCGATGCGATGACGAACGATGTCGGAGGCGAATCGACCGCTACACGTCCAATGTACGTCCGGGCGTCATCTTCCGAGTAGGGGTTCGGAAACGCGTCTCGCAAATTTCGCCAGATATGCCGATTGTTGGCGTACTTGGCGAGATCTTTGGCGTCACTCATTCGCCACGGTCAGAGCTCCCAGCCGTCACCAAGCGCAATGTTCATTGTCGCAAATCACCTTGAGTGGTCCGAGGGCTTGTCGCCTGAATTCTTTGTTTTTAACGTTTCGAAATGGTTTCGTCGACGACTTCTTGGGCGCGCTCCAGCACCCGAGGGCGGTGCTCGGAGTGAGGCAGCAAGTACAGCTTTCCCGCGCGAACGCCTTCGAATGTGTACTCCGCGATGCGATCAGGGCCGCCTCCCTGGTCGAGGGACTCGGTGAGCGAAGCTTGCCTGGGCGCTCGGAATTCCGGAGCGTCATCCACGTTATCGCCTGGAGAGCCGGGTCGATTGCGATCGGACGTGGCCAAACGCGTTCGAATGACAGCACCGATACACCGACGTCTGCTTCGATTTCGGCGAGCTCAAAGTGCAACGTCTCCGACAACGAAACGACACCGAACTTCGTGACTTTGTAAGCCCCAAGCCGAGGACCTGAAACCAAGCCCGCCATAGAACCCGTGTTCACTACGTGACACGGGTCTCCTTGATCGAGCATTATCAGGACGAACACCCGAATGCCGTTGATGACACCCCTCAAGTTAACATCGATTATCCAGTCCCAATCGGCGGCGCTCGTTTCCCAGATTCGGTCGGCCAATACCACGCCCGCGTTGTTGAACAGCATGTGCACGGAGCCGTATTTGACCATCGTCCGGTTCGCCAGCCGTTGGATGTCCGACGCGCTCGCCACATCGGCTTCAATGCCGATGACGTCGGCGCCCTCCTCCGCCAGGACCGCCGTGGCCCTTTGCAACGCATCGGACTCGATGTCGGACAGCACGATCTTCATGCCTTCGCGGGCAGCCTGCCTGGCAAGCGCCCACCCGATGCCGCTGGCGCCGCCGGTGATTACCGCTGTCTTGCCTTTGAAATCCTGCACGACGTCAGATCCCTCTTTCGCCGCGTGAGAGCGGCACATACGGGTGGGCGTCGGCCACTTCTTCATTGAACGTCAAACCCAATCCTGGTCCGGTCGGCTGGTCGACGTAGCCGTCCTTCTGCCTCGGCAGGCCGTCGAACACCTCGAAGTAGTGGGGCTCGTAGAACTCGGCGTGGACTTCGACGAGGATCTCGACGTTGGGGCCGACCGCCTCGCGAACTGCGGCGACGCGATCCTCGTCGAGCTGGGCTTCCTCCGGCAAGATCGTGTAATAGTTGTGCTGGCCGAAGGGGTCGAACTTCATCGCGGTGTAGCCCATCGCGACGACTCGCTTCGCCTCTTCGGCGTTCTGTTCGGGCGTGCCCGGATTCGTGTACCAGCCGTTGGCGTACACCCTGATCCGATCGCGAATCGGTCCCCCGAGTAGCGTGTAAACCGGGACGCCAAGCGCCTTCCCTCGCAGGTCCCACAGCGCCAGGTCGATGCCCGAAAGCGCGGTCGAGAACATCCGCCCGCCGCGTCCGTTGTTGTCTTGGTGCAGTCGCATCCAGTGCAGCTCGTGGGCCATCGGATCTTTGCCGATCAGGAACGACTCGACCATGTCCTGCAAAAGCTGCGCGACCAGCGGATCGTAACCGAACATCGACGACTCGCCTATGCCTTCGATTCCTTCGTCGGTCTGCAACCGCACGATCAACCAGTTTCGTTTGGCGTTGCGGTGCTGTGACGAAAAAATGTTGGTCTTGAGTCCGGTAATTTTCATGGTGTACACGCTCCGAGGGTTGGGTACGGCGGAGTGTACTACGGGCGGATGTGGCAGGCAATATCAGGGTCGCGTCGCGCTCGTCCTGATGCTATGATGGGGCGCGAATCACAGGCAACTAATACCGAGGTGAACACGTGAACCGTCAGCGCTCAGAGGAGCTTTACAACGAGGCCAAGGAGCTCATCCCCGGCGGAGTCAACAGCCCTGCCCGATCCTGGGGGTCTGTCGGAGGCACCCCAATCTTCTTCGCCAAAGGCAAAGGCTCCCACGTCTGGGACGTCGACGGCAACGAGTACATCGACTACGTCGGCTCCTGGGGACCGATGATCCTGGGACACGCCGACGACGAGGTCATCGGCGCGGTCACCGAAGCAGCCAAGAACGGCACCAGCTTCGGAGCACCGACCCAGGCCGAGTCGGAGATGGCGCAGTTGGTGCTCGACGCGTACCCGTCGATGGACCTCGTTCGGTTCGTGAGCTCAGGCACCGAGGCCGGAATGAGCGCCCTTCGGCTGGCGAGAGCGTTCACGGGCCGTGATAAAATCGTGAAATTCGAGGGCGGCTACCACGGCCACGCCGACGCGCTGCTGGTCGCGGCTGGCTCAGGCGCGCTGGCCCACGGCGTCCCCGACAGCGCCGGTGTGACCGATTCCTTCGCTCAAGACACACTCATCGCTCAGTTCAACGACCTCGACTCCATCAAAGTGCACCTCGACGCCTACCCGGGCGAGATCGCCTGCGTCATCGCCGAACCCGTCGCCGGAAACATGGGCGTGGTCCCTCCCGACCCTGGATTCCTGGAGGGCTTGCGAGAGCTGACGACGCAGGCGGGCGCCCTGCTTATCTTTGACGAAGTGATCACCGGATTCAGGGTGGCTCTCGGCGGCGCACAATCCAGATACGGCGTGACTCCGGACCTGACGTGCCTCGGCAAGATCATCGGCGGCGGCATGCCGGTCGGCGCGTACGGAGGCCGATCCGACATCATGCACGTGGTGTCGCCGCTCGGCCCGATGTACCAGGCCGGAACCCTCTCCGGAAACCCCGTGGCCATGGCAGCGGGCATCACGACGCTGAAGCGGCTGTCGGCGCCGGGCTTCTACGACGAGCTCGAAGCCAAAGCCGCGCGCCTCGAAGCCGGACTTGTCGCCGTGTTCGCGGAGGCCGAGACTCCTCTAACGGTCAACCGAGTCGGCTCAATCCTGACGTTGTTCTTCAATGCCGGCCCAGTTAATGGATGCTCGTCGGTGTCGCAATCCGACAAGGACGGCTTCACCCGCTTCTTCCACCGCATAGTCGACCAGGGCATCTACCCGCCTCCGTCGCCGTTTGAAGCCTGGTTCGTCTCCGCAGCCCACTCCAATGAAGACATCGACCGCACGATTGAAGCGGCGAGACAGGCGCTGAAGTAGGCGAAGCAGAATCTACGCGTCGGGGAGATTTGCGATGTCTGAGTTCACGGTTGAAATCGAAATCGGCGACCGGTAGGGTCGCCGATTTGAGTCCGTTCAAGCGTTCGTCGGAACGGACGCGACCTATACAACGTTGCCCGAGAGCATCCTGCGCCGATTAGGTGTTCGACCGACCAACGAACGGAGCTTCGTCTTACCCGATTCACGTCGGGTCCGAAAATCCGTCGCTAGCGCCTACATCAGACTTGAGGGCGAGACACATCTCAACGTGGTCGTGTTTGAGTCCGACGACGCCAAACCGCGACTCGGCTCAGTCACGTTCGCAACGTTCGGTCTCGCCATCGATCGTGTCAATCAACGGCTGATTCCAACGGATGCGCTGCTCAAGAATCGCGTTTGAGGCGGTTGCGAAGAACTTGCGTCGCACCGGTCTTCGCCGCGGGTCAGCCAGAAAGCTTCTCTCTGCATCGTCTGCAAAATCGAAGCCGATCGCGCGTGCACGCACACCGGCGCTCCAGTCCAACATCGCAAAGGGAGGCATTCGCTTGACTCAATCGCTGCAGAACAAGATCGCCGTCGTCACCGGCGATACATCGGGTATCGGACGGGCAACCGTGGTTGATTGCGCCAGGTACGGCGTCAACGTTGTCGCTTCGGGAAGGCGGGAAGAGCGAGGAGCAGAACTCGTCGCGGAAATGCAGGGGCTGCCGGGCAATGTTATCTTCGTTCGCGCGGACGTCACGGTCGCCAAAGACGTCGAGAACCTGATGTCGTCCGCGGTGGCAGAGTTCGGACACATCGACTACGCGTTCAACAACGCGGGAGGCGCGTCACCGGAATTCGAGCTTGGGACGCGTCTTCACGAGTATTCCGACGAAAAATGGAACTATTACTCTGACGTGTTTCTCAAGAGCGTTTGGAAGTGCATGAAGCACGAGATTGAGCGCATGCTTCCAAATCGCTCAAGTGTGGCTATCAATAATGCGTCGGTATTTGGTATTAGAGGGGGGCTGGGGGCGCATACGTCGCGATGAAGCATGAGGTCGTGGGGCTTACGAAGTCGGCTGCGAAACAATATTCTGGGGAGGGTTTAAGATTCAACGCTGTGTGCCCAGGTTGGATAGATACAGAGTTGACGGCAAGCATAGAGAACGAAGCCCCGGGTTTGAGGTCAGTATTCTATTCGCAACAGAGCGTCAAACGTCACGGGAAATCGGAAGAAGTGGCCGCACTCGTTCGATGGATGTGCTCCGACGAAGCAGGATTCGTGGACGGCGTCGCCTGGCCCATCGACGGCGGACTCAGTGTGTAAGCGTGATCCTCTGGCTGGTTAGGCCGTCGGCTTCGGAGCGATCCTGCTCTCGGTGCTCAAAGAGATGTTGTCGAAAGTGTAGACGGCCCAGCCTCGGGTTGAAAGCATGGAATTCGTCAAAGACGTGATCGAACCACTGTACGATCACCCTTTGGAATTTGTGACTCAATCGTGAAGACGCGCGAGAAGACGACACAGTCTGCTGACATCGTCGAAGTCGAAGTGGGCACAGGCGGATGCGCCCAGGCAACAAAAACTGTCGCGTAGTTCGCATTAAGCCATCGAGGTCTGGATCGCGCCGGACTCCGGGTTCATGTTCAGCGTGACAACTAGGGTTGATATACGTAAGTGATTCGCGCCACCCCTCGCATGACCGGCCCATCAATCAGTTCCAGCAGCTCCGGCCCACGGGCACTGGCTGCAATCTGTGCTCGAAGGTCCTCTGAGGCTTGAAGCCTTTCGAGGAGAATTGATGTCCTTACCGCACCGGACTGACCCCCAAGTGGCACGCTCAGAACGCCAGCTCCCTGAAAGTCGAGTTCCTCCCCCCATTTTTGCACCAATTCCAGGAGTGCAGGCAGTTTGCCGGGTTTCGCCACCATAAAATTCTTCTACATTATCTTTGGGGCAAAACCATCCAGCTGGAGACCCGTTACCGTCACTAGGCGGGATACGGACACGTTCATTTGATCACACATCGCGCCCAGCGCATCGATGCCTGCCATTCTCGCCTCGTCACCAAACACGCTATCGAAATATGCATCCACGTCGTCCGCGGATTCAAAGCCGCCTGTTGTGCTGACGATTGCCATGCTCCCCCCCCCACAGATTGGGCGGAGATATTATGTGGTTATGTCGCCAAGGTGGCCCGAAGCTCTGACAGATTCCTCTACACCGCTTTGGACGGCTGTGAACTGACCCGGTTTCGGTACTCTTAAGACATTGATGAAGTACGACATTTTCCAATCCTCCGATTTCTGTTTCTTCCTGCTAACTGTTCTCTTCCACGGACTCTCTGTGCGACATCTCGAAGCTGACGGCCTAACCGGATGTCAAAACTTGCCCCATTCCCTCGTCGTCCAACGCCGGACGAACGTCCAAGCGAAGTAGGTCGTTCCAAGCCAAGCTCCATGTCGCGAGGGCTTGGGAGTCATCCGATTCAGCGATAGCGAATCCGTATGCGCCATCAGCGGTGAACCACCTACCGAGCATCGTCACTCCCTCTGGTGGCGCTCCGCCCGTCTCTAGGAATCGTTGAATCACAGCCTTCCGATTCTCCGGACCAACCTCAAATTGAACAATAAATTGCATGTCGATCCTTCCACTTCATAAGTGATTTCCCAGGTGAATTTGAACATTAAAGTAGCATATTTGACCTGAGTTGCCCCGTATAGTAGAGTCGTGTGGTGTGATTGTCAACTGACGCTCGGCGCCTTAATCTGCAAGCGGGTGCTTAGAACCTGAGACCGACCGTATCGGACAACTCCCCGAGAACAAGGCCACCGGGGATTCCATATCCGAGGGATGGACATGCGAGTATTCAAAGGCAAAGTCGCAGTTGTCACCGGGGCGGCAAGCGG
>CETX01000689.1_pt1 | contig 13121 bp, 10 predicted proteins | sample 356501 | NCBI WGS metagenome assembly CETX01 (sample SAMEA2623390, study PRJEB7988) | marine metagenome | biome: marine biome (ENVO:00000447); feature: mesopelagic zone (ENVO:00000213); material: "saline water (ENVO:00002010), including plankton (ENVO:xxxxxxxx)" | depth 450 m | reverse complement strand
CCATCAGCGAGGAGCCCGACACAATCATGGACGTGTACGAGCCGTATCTGCTGCAGCTCGGCTTTTTGGAGCGGACTTCGCGCGGGCGCAAGGCGGCGCGGCAGGCGTATGAACATGTGGGAGTCGCCTACCCCGAGGATGGGCAGCGCAGCTTGCTCTGATGCGCGGTTGTGGTTGAACCGTTCGTGTTTTCGATAATTTTCACGCAGCGCAATGGGCGAAAATAACTCTCTGCGTACTGACAATTTCGACTACCAGCTTCCTCCCCAGTTCATTGCTCAAACACCGGCGGAGCCGCGCGATGCGGCGCGGCTGATGGTATTGCGAAGGGGAAAAAGAAAACTTGCGCATAGGCATTTTGCAGACCTTGCCTCATACCTGAAATCGGGTGACGTGCTGGTGTTGAACAACACGCGCGTGCTGCCGGCCCGGCTGCGGGGTAGAAAAGAATCCGGCGGCAAGGCAGAGGTATTGCTACTGAAGCGGCTTTCAGCTCGCACTTGGGAGGTTGTCGTTGGAGGCAGTGGCATGAAGGTGGGCGCGCATGTAGTGATTGCTGGGGGAAAACTTGTGGCTACAGTATTAGGGAAAATCGGCGGCCAGCGCCGGGTGGTTCGCTTTTCGCGCGCAATTACGCCGCTGCTGAATGTAATTGGGGAAATGCCGCTGCCGCCGTATATTCGGACTAAGCTTAGCGATGAAGAGCGTTATCAAACTGTGTATGCTGCTGTGATGGGGTCGGCCGCGGCGCCGACGGCTGGATTGCACTTTACGCCCGCGCTGCTTGCCGCAATCCGCGAGCTGGGCATAAGCGTTGCTTCTATCACTTTGCATGTTGGGTTGCACACCTTTGCTCCGGTGCGGGCTGAGATGATTGATGATCATCCCATACATAACGAGTGGTGCTGTCTAGACGAGGCCACGGCGGAGGTAATCAATCGTGCTCACCGAGGCGGTGGGCGCATCGTGGCTGTGGGCACCACCACGGCGCGCGTGCTCGAGACGGCTGCACGCGCGGCTTCCGGCAACCGGGTTGCGCCCGTGTGCGGTGAGACCGACCTTTATATCATACCGGGACATCGCTTCCGCGTTGTGGATGCGCTGCTGACCAATTTCCATTTGCCGCGCACGACGCTCCTGATGATGGTGGCGGCCTTTATTGGAGCAAGCGGGCGCTCGGAAATACTCGCCGCTTACCAAAGCGCGATGCAGGCCGGATACCGGTTCTACAGCTTTGGGGATGCGATGCTGATTTTGTGAGCGCGTTGTTGCCTGTGCGCTTGAAAGGCGGAGCGAATCTTGGTACAATGTCGGCTCTCCCGGGGAGCATGGCGGTCTTTTAATGATTTACGTTGATGGGTTAACTAAATGGTTCGGCGATCTCGAGGCACTGCATGAGGTCACATTTCATGTCGCCCCGGGCGAGATTGTCGGGTTGCTTGGCCCGAACGGCGCGGGAAAATCCACCACGATAAAATGCCTGACCGGGTTTCTCCAATCGGACGAGGGCACCATAACAGTTGATGGGTTGGATGTGCTGGCGCAACCGCGCGTGGTGCAGGCGCGCGTCGGCTATCTGCCGGAGAACACGCCGCTGTATCCGGAGATGTCGGTGCAGGCCTATCTGAAAATGATTGCTGAGCTGCGCGAGGTGGCGGAAGCGGATCAGCGCGAATTGCTGTCCGAGGCGATTCGGGCCACCGGCGTGGAACAGCGCTTGACACAACCAATCGGCCAGTTGAGTAAAGGTTTCCGGCAGCGGGTGGGTTTGGCGCAGGCGATTTTGCACCGCCCGCGCTTGCTTATATTGGATGAACCCACCATTGGTCTTGACCCCACGCAGGTTGTGGAGATTCGAAATCTGATAAAGAGCCTTGCCAGCCACAGCACCATCCTTTTCTCATCGCACATATTGTCGGAAGTGGAGGCTATCTGCGACCGGGTGATTATTCTGATAAACGGCGAAGTGAAAGCTGACGCGCGACTCCAGGAACTGGCGCAGACCACGGACGCTACCCTGGTGTTGCAAGAAGAAGTAGACGAAGCCGAGAAAGCGCTGGGCGCACTGAATGGCGTGCGCCAGGTTCAGCCGCTGCGCACAACTGAAGGGTATAGCGGCTTTCGTATTGTGGGCGCGGAAGATTTTGACCTTTGCCCGGCGATTTTTGATTTGGTGTGCCGGCAAGATTGGCCTTTGCGTGAACTGCGCCGCGATGTGCGTACCCTCGAGACCGTCTTCAATGAATTGGCTACAGACGCATGAAACAGGCGCTAATCGTTACCCGCAAAGAACTTAACAGCTACTTCGGGTCGCCGATGGCGCTGATTTTCGTGGGCGTCTTTCTTGCGGCGACACTTTTCACCTTCTTCTGGGTAGACACGTTCTTCTCGCGTGGGATCGCCGATGTGCGCCCGCTGTTCAACTGGATGCCGCTCCTGCTGATTTTCCTCGTCGCCGCTTTGACTATGCGCCAGTGGAGCGAGGAGCAACACTCCGGCACGCTGGAGATCTTGCTCACCCTGCCGGTGCGGCTGACTGATCTTGTGTTGGGCAAATTCATTGCGGTGATGGCGCTGGTGTGCGTGGCGCTGGCGCTGACGGCCTTCTTGCCGCTCACTGTGGCATTTGTGGGCAACCTTGATTGGGGGCCGGTTTTCGGGGGCTATCTGGCTGCCGTGCTGCTGGCAGCAGCTTACGCCGCCATCGGACTTTACGTCTCGGCACGCACCGACAACCAGCTGGTGGCGCTCATCGTCACCGCTCTGTTCGGGGGCGTGTTTTACCTGATTGGCGCGCGTGGCTTCACTGATTTCTTCGGTGACCAACTGTCCGAAATCTTCCGCGCTCTCGGCTCTGGCGCGCGCTTTGAGAGCATCGAGCGCGGCGTGATTGATTTACGCGATCTGGCTTACTATCTTTCGCTGACCGGCATTTTCCTCGCTCTCAATGCTCTGGCGCTGGAACGTCAGGGCTGGAGCGAGGGCGAAAACACGCTAGGGCATCGCCGCCGCGTTTCGTTGAGCGCCGCGCTGGTCATCCTCAATCTGGTCATGCTCAATATCTGGCTCTTCCCGCTGCGCGGTGTGCGCATCGACTTGACCGCGCAACGCGAATACAGCCTCTCGCAGACCACGCGCGACTTGCTGGGCAACGTGCAGGAACCGCTGCTCATTCGCGGCTACTTCAGCGACAAGACTCATCCGCTTCTCGCTCCGCTTGTCCCGCGCATCCGCGACATGCTGCAGGAATATCGCCTCGTCTCCAACGGCAATTTGGTAATTGAAATCGTCGACCCGCTGCAAGACCCGGAGAAAGAAGCCGAAGCCAACCAGACTTATGGCATTCGCCCCACGCCGCTGCAGGCCGCTGATCGGTACGGCACTTCGGTGGTCAATGCCTACTTCGATATTCTCGTGCGCTACGGTGATCAGCATGTGGTGCTCAATTTTCAGGACTTGATCGAAGTGGAACCCTACCGCACGGGGCAGGTCGACGTGCGCCTGCGCAACCTGGAATATGACTTGACGCGCGCGATTAAGAAAGTGATTTACGGCTTTCAAAGCATCGACGCCATTCTGGGGGCGGTGGGCGACCCGGTTAAGCTGACGCTTTACGTCACCCCGAACACGCTGCCTGTCTCGCTGGCGCAGGCGCCGGAGGCTATCGGAAAGGTGGCAGCTGCTCTAGAGGCCGAGTCCGGCGGCAAGTTCACCTTCGGGATAGTGCACGTTGACTCGCCCGGCAGCCCGTTGTCCCGTCAGGAGTTGTACGACCGTTACGGTCTGCAACCGATTCCGGTCTCGTTCTTCTCGCCGGACACCTATTATCTGTATATGCTCCTCGAAATAGGCGCGGAGGCGCAGGTCTTGTATCCCAGCGGCGACCTGAGCGAGGCCAGCATTCGCACCGCGATAGAATCGGCGCTGAAGCGCGCTTCCACCGGCTTCCTGAAAGTGATTGGCCTCTGGACGCCGCCTGATGTTCCGCAACAGAGCGGCTTCGGGCAGCAGATGCCTTCGTTCAAGCGCTATGACATGCTGGCGCAGGTGCTGCGCGAGAATTACACCGTGCGACCGCTGGATCTTTCTGATGGCGAAGTGCCGCCGGATGTGGATGCGCTCATGGTGATTGCGCCGCAAGATATGAGCGACGTGCAACGTTACGCGATTGACCAATACTTGATGCGTGGCGGCGCGGTGGTGGCGGCTGCCGGAAACTACATCATGCAGCCCGACCAGTTCACCGGCGGGCTGGGGCTGCTGCAGGTGACGGCGGGATTGCAGGAAATGCTCGCGAGTTATGGCATCAATATCGAGCAGAAATTGGTTCTTGACGCGCAAAACGAGCCTTTCCCGGTACCGGTGACGCGCGACCTAGGCGGCATTCAAGTGCGCGAGATCCGCGCAATGAGCTACCCGTTCTTTGTCGATGTGCGGCCGGACGGGATGAACCGCGAAAGTCCGATTTTGGCCAGCTTGCAGGCGGTGACGCTGAACTGGCCTTCGCCTATTAGTGTGGATGAGAGCGCCAATACCGATCGGGAAGTGACCATGTTGTTGCAATCCAGCGCTGAATCGTGGGCGACAAGCGAGACTAACATCCAACCGAACACGGATTTGTATCCCGAATTGGGGTTCCCGCTTGGGGCCGAGCGTGAGCCGCATGTTCTAGCGGTTTCGGTGCAGGGTATTTTCGAGAGTTTCTTCAAGGATAAGCAATCTCCGCTGCAAATAATTGACCAGGCCACGGGTGAAATGGTGAACCCGAACGCGGTAGGTACTCTGGAGAGTTCCCCACCAACAGCGCGACTGGTGGTCTTCGGGAGCGCCGAGTTTCTGAATGACACTGTCTTCGACCTCTCTTCCAGTATGTCCGGCGACCGTTATTTGAATAGCCTGCAATTGGCGGAGAACGTCGCAGACTGGTCGGTGGAGGAACTGGATTTGCTCAGCATTCGCTCTCGGGGAACGGCCTCGCGTCCGTTGGCGCCGCTCTCCGAGCGCGAGCAGACTTTTTGGGAGACGGCCAATTACCTGCTGGCGCTGGCTGCTGTGGTTGTGTTGGGCTGGGCCCGACGCGCGCGCCGGCGCAACGAACAGCCGATGGCGTTGACGCCTGTAGAGAAAACGGGAGCGGCGCGATGATTACTTCACTGAGAACTGGAGCTTTCGACCGTGCCAATCAGCTTTTGGGCGGCCTGCTGGTGGCACAGGTCGTGTTGGCGGCTGTTGTGTTTTGGCCACGGGCAACCGCGGCCAGTGCTGGGCTGGTCTTCGCGGGTCAGGCGGAAGCGGAAATTGTGGCGCTTGCCATAACCGACGGCGAGGGCAAGCGCGTGGCGCTGGCGAGAGACGGTCAGCAATGGGTACTTCCGGAAGCGGACGCGTTCCCCGCTGATGGCGACAGAGTGGCGCCGCTACTGCGGAAAATCGAGCAACTGCGTACCGGCCGGTTGGTAACGGTGACCGAGGGTAGCCACGCCCGGCTGCAGGTCGCCGAGCAAAAGTTCAACCGCAAGATGCAAATTACTTGGTCAGACGGAACGCAAGACACGCTGCTGTTGGGCAGCACCGCCGGGGCCGGCGCGACGCACTTCCGACTGCTCGAGGAGGACGAGGTCTATTTGACGGCGGATTTGACGCCGTGGGAGGCGAATACCACTGCATCGAATTATATCGATACGCAATTCTTCAGCGTGCCGGGCGATGCCATTACCGCCATCACTCTGCAGAACGAGAACGGTAGCTTCATTTTTTCGAAGCGCGATGAGGAATGGACGTGGTCGGCGGCGAACGCGGATGAGACGCTGGACGATACCGTGCTGAACAGATTGCTCTCACAGGTGAGTTCAGTGCGCATGATTGCGCCGCTGGGCAAGGAAACACAGCCTGCGTACGGGCTGGAGCAGCCGCTGGCGACTGCAACAATCATAACGGAAGTTGACGATGCATTGCAGGAACACGTGTTGCGCGTCGGTGCTGAGCGCGATGGCGATTATGTGTTCAGCGCTTCCGGGGCAGAATACTACGTGAGTGTTTCGGCGTACACTGCCGGCAATCTGATTGACAAGACTCGCGCTGATTTCGTGCAAGACTCGCCGGAAGAAGAAGCGAGTTAGAGCCGCTGAGCTGCGATTAGCAGCGCACCCCCTCCAGAGCCAACAGACGCCGTTTAGTGCGTAGCCCGCCCGGGCCGCTGTACCCGCCCAGGCTGCCGTCCGCTGCGATGATGCGGTGGCAGGGGATGACCAATGGAAGCGGGTTGCGGGCATTGGCTCCGCCTACCGCCCGCGCCGCATGTGGGCGGCCGATATGGGCAGCGATTTCGCCGTAAGCGCGCGTCTGGCCGTAGGGCACGCTAGTGACCGCCAGCAGCACCTCGCGCTGAAAACCCGTGAGAGAGCTGAGATCAAGCGGTATTGAGAATCGCGTGCGTGCACCGCACAGATACTCGCGCAACTGGGCTCGCGCGTCTGCCAAATCATCTGTTCCCGAAAGCGGGGTATGGTGGCGTTCCGCAGTTAGCTGCATCAGAAATTGTCCTGCGCTGATGTTGTAAGCAATGGAAATCAGCCCTCGCTCCGAGGCGGCTAGATGGAGCACGTCGAATACGGGAATGTCGGTGAGAGTGGTGTGCCGCAGTCTGGGTTGAGCGTTGCCGACGGGCATCTTCAGCCCCCGCGAAGAATCTTACAAGTTCATCCAATAGAATGCCGAAATCCCGCTCAAGATAAAATCGTCTTCATCAGGGTCAAGACGGATGCTAATTCCATGCATATTGATTGTAACACCGTTCAGCTGCGCGAACGCTACAACCATGCGGGGCCATCTGAACATTTCCGGTAATAAGTGAACCTGCGTCAGTCGCGAGCACGCGTGTTTCTTGCCGCTGCTGCGCGCCCGTGCTCGGCTAATTCCCGCACGTTGTTTCAACGATGCCGGCATCATCGGCGCGGCGCTGGCCACTAACGCTCACGGGGCGGCGAAATAGGCACGCATCTTTTTGGGCGGCTGAGGGTTTCTATTCCTGCGCAGCGATATGATTCTATAGAGGAATAAAACTTCATGAGCAAATCACGAATCGCGATTGTCGTGGATAGCACCGCACAGATACCGGCTGAACTGGTGCAGCAACATGGCATCCACGTAATACCGCAGACGCTTGTATGGGGCACGGAGACATTTCATGATGATGTGGATATCACTCCGGCTCAGTTTTATGACCGCCTGCGGGATGACTCGGTTTTTCCCACCACATCGCAAGCAAGTGTGCGGGAATTTCAGGAGCTGCTCACGAGCGTGGGTGCTGGCGCTGAAGAAGGAGTGCTGGTGGTAGTGCTTTCAGGAGAGCTTTCGGGCACGCTCAATTCGGCCACGCAAGCGCGCGCGCTGCTGCCTGAAATGCAGATTGAGATTGTGGACACGCGCACTACGGCGATGGCGATGGGGTTTGTTGTTCTGGCAGCGGCGCGGGCTGCGGAAGCGGGAAAATCTCTGGCGGAATGCACGCATCTGGTCCGCTCAGCGCTGGACAGGGTGGGCATGTTCTTGACTGTGGAAACGCTGGAGTATTTGCACCGCGGCGGCCGTATTGGCGGCGCGCGTAAGTTGCTGGGCAACGCGTTGAAAATCAAGCCGGTGCTCACGGTGAAAGACGGCCTGGTGCAGGAGGCCGGCAAGGTGCGCACGCGCAAGAAAGCATTGCGGCATGTCGTGGATGAGGTCTCGGCGGCGGTTGAGGGAAAAGAAAACATCCGCTTGGCAGCACTGCATGCCGCTGCACGTGACGATGCAGCTGCGCTGCTGCAGACGGCGAGTGAGCGCTTGAATCCGATCGAAGCTCATCTGGCGGAACTAAGCCCGGTGGTCGGCGCTCATGTCGGGCCGGGTACGGTGGGGCTGGCTTGGTGCACTGACTAATGGCGCGACGAGGTCGAAACCAAAAAAAGGCCCATCGTTCTAAATGGGGCTGCGCGATTTAACCCTTGCTGCGTTCTATCTGAGCACCGAGCGCGCTGAACTTTTCCTCGATGCGCTCGTAACCGCGTTCGATCTGGCCGATGTTGCGGATGACTGATTCGCCGCGAGCGCACAGGGCGGCAATGAGCAGCGCCATACCCGCGCGGATGTCCGGGCTTTCGAGCGTTTCGCTCTGCAGCGTGCTTGGTCCCTGAACAATGCAGCGGTGCGGGTCGCAAACAATGATGCGTCCCCCCATTCCGGCCAGTTTGTCCACAAAATAGAGCCGGCTTTCAAACAGTTTTTCGTGGAACAGCACTGTGCCGGCGCATTGCGTTGCGACTACGATAGCGATGCTCATCAGGTCTGCGGGGAAACCGGGCCAGGGCGCATCGTCCACTTTGGGGATGGCGTCGCCAAGATCCGGAATAACGCGCAGCGATTGCTCGGCGGGCACGAGGATGTCGTCTCCTTCCACCTGCCAGCCAACCCCCAGGCGCTTGAACGCGATTTCAGCCATGTGCAGGTGCTTTGCGCCGGCGCGTTCGATGCGGATTTCACCGCCGGTGACAGCGGCCGCGCCGATAAAGCTGACTACTTCGAGATAATCTGGCCCGATTGTGTGCTCGCCGCCTTGCAGTGAATTGACGCCCTCGATTGTGAGCACGTTGGAGCCGATGCCGGCGATGCGGGCGCCGCGGGCGTTCAGAAAGTGACACAGTTCCTGGACGTGGGGCTCGGAGGCCGCGTTGCGCAGCGTAGTGGCGCCGGTTGCCAGCACGGCCGCCATGACCGTATTCTCGGTGGCGGTCACACTGGTTTCATCCAGCAGGATGTCTGTGCCCCGCAGTCGGTCGGCGCGCATTTCAAAATTCTCATTAGCGTGGAATTCTGCGCCAAGCGATTGTAGTGCCAGCATGTGGGTGTCCAGTCGGCGGCGGCCAATTATGTCCCCGCCGGGCGGGGGCAGCTGCAATTGGCCATGACGCGCGAGCATTGGCCCGGCCAGCAGAATGGATGCGCGAATGAGCCGACAGAGGGCAGCATCCGGTGTGTGGTTGGCGATGTTCTTTGCATGCATGCGCCAGCTGTGCTCGTCCACAGACTCAATAGAGACGCCTAGCGCTTCGAGAAGATTGCGCATCGTGAGCACGTCTCCGATGGCGGGCACATTGTGGAGTACAACCGGCTGGTCAGTGAGCAGGCATGCGGCCAGCAGTGGCAGCGTGGCATTCTTGTTGCCCGCAGGGCGGATGACGCCCCGGAGCGGAACCCCGCCTGTTATCACGAATTGATCCATAGGGAAATGGCAATCGCCGCGTAACGGCCTGAAGCGGCGGCGCGCTGCCCCGCATTGTAAACGAGCGGGGCGATGGGGTCAACCTGCGGAAATCCACCTTTCCGCCGCTAAAAAATGGGAAGCCATTCAAGTGGTGGGCGGTGCAGTGTCACCCTGTGCCGCCGTGTGCCGAAATAGCATTGGTGGTAAAATCAAGTGCGTGTCCGCGCACGCTTCCACGCCACCGGCCGCGCCCATCGGGGTGATTGAATCCTTCGGACGCGGTTTCGAGACCGTTCTCTCTCAGCTCAGCCTGATAGCTCTTCCGCTCTTACTGGATCTTTTTCTCTGGCTTGGACCGCATCTCACTGTTGCACCGCTACTGGGGGAGGTGAGCGCGATGCTGGAAGCGCAGCTGCGGGACGCAGATGTCCCCGCCGAGATGTACGGCACAGTGCGGCTCGCTCTGCAGGACGCCGGCGAAAGCCTAAACGTGGTCGGTTTTCTGAGCACAGCGCCTCTCGGCGTGCCCAGCATGATGGTCGCCAACGCTTCGGCGGGCACCCCACTGGGGTCGGTGTTGCGCGTTCCGGTCTCTAGTGGTGCGGCCTTGTTTGGGTTGACCGCGGGGTTGAGCGTGATGGGTCTGTTTTTAGGCGCAGCCTTTTTTGGCCTGATTGCGCGGCGCGTGCTTCCGGAGGAACAGCGCGGGAGTGACGAGCAAATGCTGGAGCAGCTCTGGGGGCACTGGCTGCGCCTGCTCGGGTTTGCTGCGACTGTGCTGCTTGCAATGCTTCTGTTCGGGTTCGTGATGGCGATGCTGTCTGCGCTTCTTTCAATGCTGCACGTACTTCTTGGCGGGATGGCGACCTCGCTCGGCATCGCGCTCTGGATCTGGGCGCTGTTTTTTGTGGCCTTTACCGTGCACGGAGTGGTGATGCACAACCGCGAACTGCTGCCGGCGCTGCGTAACAGCCTGCGGCTGGTGCGCCGTAACATGCCTGCCGTGACCGGCCTCTTCGCACTCATAATGGTGTTGAGTTGGGGGCTCGGGTTCCTGTGGTCGCTGCCGCCCGGGGATTCTTGGCTGCTATTAGCCGGCATCACGGCGCATGCGTTTGTAGCTACCGGTGTAGTGGCGGCTACCTTTCATTTTTATCAGGACAGATTACGCTGGTGTGACGAGATGCAGGCTACGCTCGCAGAGCAAAAATGCCGGGCGCAAACCACGCAAGGGAAAGAGAAACCGGAGGGAAACTGAAGTGGCGAAAGTAATAAAAACAGCGAAGGCGAAGACGACTCGAAAGGCAAAAAAAGGGGAAGCTTACGGCGCGCGTAGTATTCAGGTATTGGAAGGGCTGGAGGCGGTTCGGATGCGTCCGGGCATGTATGTCGGCGGCACAGACGTACGCGCCTTGCACCACCTGATTTACGAGGTCGTCGATAACTCTATCGACGAGGTGCTGGCCGGATCGTGTGATTTCGTGAGGGTGACGATCCACGCGGACGAAAGCGTGACTATTGAGGACAATGGGCGGGGCATCCCCGTGGACAAGCATCCGGTCGAGAAGGTCTCGGCGCTAGAAGTTGTGATGACCAAGCTGCATGCAGGGGGAAAATTCGGTGGGGGAGGATACAAGGTCTCGGGCGGGCTGCACGGCGTGGGCGTCAGCGCAGTGAACGCGCTCTCGAGCCGTTGCGAAGTCTGGGTCACGCGTAGCGGCAAAGTGTGGTATCAGGAATACCGTCAGGGCGTGCCGCAGGCGGCGGTGAAATCCATCGGCAAGGCGAAAAAAAACAGAAGCGGTACGAGCACCACGTTCATGCGCGACGAGAGCATTTTCGACAAAGAGAATAGTTATCGTTTTGAGACTCTGCTGCAGCGTTTTCGCGAGATGGCGTTTGTGACGCGCGGGGTGACCATAAAGCTGGCGGATGAACGCAGCGGACGCGAGATGACATTTTATTTCGAGGGCGGTATCAAGTCGTTTGTGCGGTATCTGAATCGCAACCGCAAGACGCTGCACCCGGTGATTTACGTGGATAAAGAGATAGAGGGCACCGGCGTGGAGGTGGCGCTGCAGTATAGCGACGCTTTTGCAGAATCGACATATTCTTTTGCGAACACTATTAACACTGTTGATGGTGGTACGCACATGACCGGTTTGCGCTCTGCCCTCACGCGCACCGTGAATGATTATGCGCGCAAAGCCAACCTGCTGAAGGATAGGGACGCGAACTTCAGCGGCGAGGATATACGCGAGGGCCTGACCGCGATTGTGAGCGTCAAACATCGCGACCCGCAGTTTGAAAGCCAGACGAAAGTGAAACTGATGAACGCGGAGGTTTCCGCGCAGGTGCAGCAAGCGCTGGGCGAGGAATTCTTCTATTTTCTTGAGAAGAATTCGCGCGCCGGACGGGCGATTGTCGAGAAGTGCCTGACCTCGGCGCGGGCGCGTGACGCGGCGCGTAAGGCGCGTGATCTGGTTATTCGCAAGAGCGCGCTTGAATCGCTGACTTTGCCGGGCAAGCTGGCCGATTGCTCGGAGCGCGACCCAGCCAAATGCGAGCTTTATATCGTGGAGGGCGATTCTGCCGGCGGCTCGGCGAAGCAAGGGCGTGACCGCCACTTCCAGGCTGTGCTGCCATTGCGTGGGAAAATCCTGAACACTGAGCGCGCGCGCCTTGACAAAATCCTTGGCTCTAACGAAGTTAAGGCGCTGATTTCGGCGCTTGGAACCGGCATCAGCGACGGTTTCGACCTGAGCGGGCTGCGTTATCATCGCGTGATTATAATGACGGATGCTGATGTTGACGGCAGCCACATCCGCACGCTATTGCTCACTTTTTTCTTCCGCTATATGCAAACATTGATAGAGTGCGGACACCTTTTCATCGCGCAACCACCCCTGTATCTGCTGGCGAAGGGGAAAAAGAAATCATACGTGTTCAACGAAGCCGACAAAGATACCACGCTGAAAGAATGGGGCAATAGCGGCAAAACCAAGTTGCAGCGCTACAAAGGGCTGGGCGAAATGAACCCGGACCAGCTCTGGGACACTACCATGGACCCGGCCAACCGCATATTGCTGCAGGTGGATATTGAAGACGCTGCCGAGGCCGACCGCACCTTCGATATGCTTATGGGCGCTGCCGTGCCGCCACGGCGACGCTTCATCCAGACGCACGCGAAAGAAGTGCGCAACCTAGATATTTAGCTCTCGTTCCCAGGAAGGAAAGACAGGAGACTCACATCCTGTGGTTCGTCGTTGCCGTAATAAAGTGCCACTCGCAGGCTGTGTTCCCCCCGTGGCGCTGGCCGGCGCAGATGCATGGTCATCTCAGTGGTGGGCGTGATGGGTTCCAACACGTCTGCCTCGGCGACAGTCTCACCGCTTGAGTCGCTGATGGTTATGCTGAGATTCGGCCTCTCAAAAAACGGCGTCAACATCACGGTGACGCGCACACGGATCCCGTCGGGATAGGGCTCGGCGCGGGCTTGCTCGATGCGCACCTGTTCGCGCGGGCGGGGTGAGCTGCCCTGGTCGAATAAGAAGACTTCCGGCATCGCTACGATTGCCGTACGTCAGTCGGTGCTTGGCGCGGCGCTCATCGGGGATTACGGTGATGGGGAGGGTACGGCGGGTGGGGTGGCCACAGGGAGAGTGCGCAGCGACTTGTCGGACTGCAGATATGCCAGGGAGGTCCAACCGGATTCCGCGCCTGCGCGCGGAGCGGAGCGGACCAGGCCCCATGTTCCGGCTGCATTTTGCGCGACTACAGTGACGCATTCACCCTCCAGCAGGTAGGAATTGCTTGGATAGGCGACTCCGGGCCCAGCGCGCACATTCAGTGATGAGATAGTGACGCAGGCGCGCACCGG
>CETX01043069.1_pt1 | contig 13129 bp, 7 predicted proteins | sample 356501 | NCBI WGS metagenome assembly CETX01 (sample SAMEA2623390, study PRJEB7988) | marine metagenome | biome: marine biome (ENVO:00000447); feature: mesopelagic zone (ENVO:00000213); material: "saline water (ENVO:00002010), including plankton (ENVO:xxxxxxxx)" | depth 450 m | reverse complement strand
GGCAAGCTGGATTACACCAGCCTGCTGTATATCCCGGCCCGTGCACCGTTTGATCTGTACAACCGTGAAGCGCCCCGTGGCCTGAAACTTTACGTGCAGCGCGTGTTCATCATGGACGACGCCGAACAGTTCCTGCCGCTGTACCTGCGTTTTGCCAAGGGTGTGATTGATTCCAACGATCTGTCCCTCAACGTGTCACGGGAGATCCTGCAGAACGACAGCACCGTGGAAAGTATCCGCACCGCTCTCACCAAGCGGGTCCTCGATATGCTGTCCAAGCTGGCCAAGAAGGATTCCGAGCAGTATCAGAAGTTCTGGGGCGAGTTCGGCACGGTCTTGAAAGAAGGCCCGGCGGAAGATTTCAGCAACCGCGAGAAAATTGCCGGCCTGCTGCGCTTCGCCTCCACTCACACCGGTGAAAGCGCACAGAACGTGTCGCTGGATGATTACATCGGCCGGATGAAGGAAGGGCAGAAAAAGCTTTACTACATCACCGCCGACAACTTCACAGCCGCCAAGAGCAGCCCGCATCTGGAAGTCTTCCGCAAAAAGGGCATTGAGGTGCTGATCCTTACAGATCGCATCGACGAGTGGATGATGGGTTACCTCAGCGAATACGACGGCAAGCAGTTGCAGGATGTTGCCCGTGGCGACCTGGACCTGGGCGAGGTCGAGACCGAGGAAGACAAGAAGCACAAGGAAGAGGCGGCTGAAGAGCACAAGGACCTTCTGGAGCGCATCAAGAATGCCCTGAGCGACAGGGTGCAGGAGGTGCGTGTAACCAACCGCCTGACCGATTCACCGGCCTGTCTGGTGGTAGGCGATTTCGATATGGGCGCCCAGATGAAGAAGATCATGGAAGCTGCCGGCCAGAAAGTACCGGACAGCAAACCGATCTTCGAGATCAATGTTGATCATCCGCTGGTCCAGCGACTGGAAAGCGAGAAGGGCGAAGAGCGGTTCAACGAGCTCTCAGCGGTTATCCTGGACCAGGCCACCCTGGCCAGCGGTGAGCAACTCCCGGACCCCGGGGCCTATGTCACCCGTCTGAACCGCCTGCTGCTTGAACTGGCGAACTGATCGCCAATGCAGCAGATTATTGTGGATATCAGCATCAGCCCTGATGAGTGGATCAAGCTCTATCAGGGCGTTGCCACAGATGTTCACACCACGGCCCGGGACGGACGCTCTGTCCGATTCCCGGCCCGTATCCTCTCCCGTTTTTATCTTCGCGATGGCATTCGCGGCAGTTTCCGCATCGTCTTTGACGAAGCCGGCAAGTTTTCATCCATTGAGCGACTCTGACCGACCAGAGCTTCATCCATAAATAAAAACTCTCACAAATTTATTTTTAATTAATTGTATTACGCCATCGGTCCCGCGCTACGGTGGAGCTGTTCTCGTTAGGCAGGAGCAGATCCATGTCCAATGTAATGTCACTCAGTCGTTCAATCGCATGGCCGGACTTTTTAGACATTCTGGCGAGATATTCAAGTGATTACGCTTGTGCCCAGTAAGGCAGAGAACCCGCAAACATTGCGGGAAATCCTATAGGCGCACGCTATCCGGGACATAAGAAATACTCAGAGCAGATTATTGGGTGTGTCCTATAGTTAGAAGTGCCTGAATCAAAGCAGTGTCGTTTTGCCAACCCCAATGAGGAGAGAAAAATGACAGACAACAACAGTGCGGGCGGAAAGTGTCCCGTAATGCACGGTTCAAACACTCAGGAAAAAGCCGACGTAGCTGGCTGGTGGCCTGAGAACCTCAATCTCGACATCCTTCATCAGCACGACCGCAAAACCAATCCTCTCGGTGAAGACTTCGACTACCGGGAAGAAGTGAAAAAGCTTGATCACGAAGCCCTCGAAAAAGACATGCACGAGCTGATGACCAACAGTCAGGAATGGTGGCCTGCCGATTGGGGGCATTACGGCGGCCTGATGATTCGACTGGCGTGGCACGCCGCTGGAACCTATCGCCTGGCCGACGGTCGTGGTGGTGCCGGCACCGGTAACCAGCGGTTCGCTCCGCTGAACTCCTGGCCCGACAACGGCAACCTCGACAAGGCACGCCGCCTTCTGTGGCCGCTTAAGAAAAAATACGGCAACAAGGTGAGCTGGGCCGACCTGTTTATCCTGGCCGGTAATGTTGCCTATGAGTCGTTTGGCCTGAAGACCTTCGGTTTCTCTTATGGCCGCGAGGACATCTGGCATCCGGAAAAAGACATCTACTGGGGCGCGGAAAAAGAGTGGCTGGCGCCGTCTGACATCCGTTATGAAGACGTCGACAAGCCCGACACCATGGAGAACCCGCTCGCTGCAGTGCAAATGGGCCTGATTTATGTGAATCCTGAGGGCGTGAACGGTGTGCCGGATCCGCAGAAGACCGCGGAGCAGGTGAGAACGACCTTTGCCCGCATGGCGATGAACGATGAAGAAACCGCAGCGCTGACCGCTGGCGGCCATACGGTGGGCAAGGCTCACGGTAATGGCGACGCCGATGCCCTCGGCCCGGAGCCGGAAGGGGCTGACGTTGAAACCCAGGGCTTTGGCTGGATGAACCCGAACCTCGACGGCAAGGCGACCAACGCGGTTACCTCTGGCATCGAAGGTGCCTGGACCTCGAATCCGACCAAGTTCGACATGGGCTACTTTGATCTGCTGTTTGGCTACGAGTGGCAGCTGACCAAGAGCCCGGCTGGTGCAAACCAGTGGGAGCCGATCGACATCAAAGAAGAGCACATGCCGGTTGATCCGACTGATCCGTCCGTCCGTCGCAAGCCGATGATGACCGATGCCGACATGGCAATGAAAGTCGATCCGAAGTACCGCGCAATCTGCGAGAAGTTCATGGCAGATCCCGAGTACTTCAAAGACTGCTTCGCCCGTGCCTGGTTCAAGCTGACCCACCGCGACATGGGGCCCAAGTCCCGCTATATCGGACCGGGTGTGCCTGATGAAGATCTGATCTGGCAGGATCCTGTTCCCCAGGGCGAGACCAATTACATTGAGGAAGTGGTCAAGCAGAAGATTGCCGGGGCCGGATTGAGCCTGAACGAGCTGATCTGCACCGCGTGGGACAGTGCCCGTACTTTCCGCGGCTCAGACATGCGTGGTGGTGCAAACGGTGCGCGGATTCGCCTGGCGCCCCAGAAGGACTGGGAGGGTAACGAGCCCGATCGTCTGGATAAGGTGCTGAAGGTTTACGAGCAGATTTCGGCTGACACTGGCGCCAGCGTTGCTGACGTTATCGTGCTTGGCGGTAACCTTGGCATCGAGATGGCAGCCAAAGCAGCCGGCCACGAGGTTCACGTACCCTTCTTGAAGGGACGTGGTGACGCTACCGACGAGATGACGGATGCCGAATCCTTCGATCCGATGGAGCCGCTGGCGGATGGCTTCCGCAACTGGCAGAAGAAGGACTACGTGGTCAAGCCGGAAGAAATGCTTCTGGATCGTGCCCAACTGATGGGACTGACAGCGCCTGAAATGACCGTCCTGCTGGGTGGCATGCGGGTGCTCGGTACCAACTACGGCGGCACCAAGCACGGCGTATTCACCGATCGCGTTGGCCAGTTGACCAATGATTTCTTCGTCAATCTGACTGATATGTCGAATCGTTGGGAGCCGACTGGCAAGAACTCGTACAACATCGTGGATCGCAACAGTGGCAATACCAAGTTCACTGCGACCCGTGTTGATCTCGTGTTCGGTTCCAACTCGATCCTGCGTGCCTACGCAGAAGTGTATGCCCAGGACGACAACGAAGAGAAGTTCGTGAAAGACTTCGTTGCAGCCTGGACCAAGGTCATGAACGCCGACCGGTTCGACGTCGAATAAGACCTGTAAGCAAGCGATTGGACACCCCGGTTTCGGGGTGTCCGTCTATCAACTTCCCGCCAAATTCCTTACAATCCGCTCCGTGTGATTTTTGATCAGTCTCACCCCGAACAGACCCTGTAATTGCTGGAGCACTCATGCGCATCATTCTCGCCCCAATGGAAGGGCTGGTTGACGCACCCATCCGTGAAACCCTTACCGGGGTAGGCGGCATCGACCGTTGCGTAACGGAATTCGTTCGTGTCACCCATGGCATGCTGCCACCGAGAGTGTTCTACAAATACGCCCCCGAATTGTACAACCGGTCGCTCACTCAAGTGGGCACCCCCGTTGCCGTTCAGCTGCTGGGTTCAGACCCTCACCAGATGGCGCGCCACGGCGTGCGTGCGGCTGAACTCGGCGCCACCCAGGTGGATATCAACTTTGGTTGCCCGGCCAAAACGGTCAACAAGCACAAGGGTGGCTGTGTGTTGATGCGCGAGCCGGAGCTTATGCATGAGATCGTGGCTGCTGTGCGTCAGGCTGTGCCAGCGCATGTGCCGGTCACAGCCAAAATGCGGCTGGGGTATGACGACCGATCCATGGGTGTGGCTTGTGCCCAGGCATTGGAAGCGGCAGGCGCGGCAGAGATTGTCATTCATGCCCGCAGCAAAGTAGACGGGTATAAGCCGCCGGCCTATTGGGAGGAAATCGCCCGGGCCCGGGAAGCTGTCAAAACCCACATAATTGCCAATGGCGAAATCTGGAGTGTCGCGGACTACTGGCGTTGCCGTGAGGTGTCCGGCTGCGATGACGTGATGATTGGCCGTGGCCTGATCGCCCGGCCAGACCTCGCCCGGCAGATCAAGGCCAGCCAGCAGGGCAAAACGGTGCCGGATATGACCTGGCCGGAAGCTGTCGCCCTGGTTCGTGAGTACGCTACGGTTCTTCAGGGCTGGCTTGAGGACCGCTATGTGACCGGTCGTATCAAACAATGGCTTAACTTTCTCCGCCAGGGTTTCGCCGAGGCAGAGGCGCTCTGGCCCGAGGCCCGGAAAATCCGTCAGGTGGCGCCCATGATGGCATGCCTGGAACAGCGGGTTATCCTGACGGACTCCCGCGCTGCCTGATCCTCATTCAAGCGCACTGACTCAATCCCCACGCGTTGACCTTCCCGCCGCCTAAACTGGTATCAACGGGATTGTCGTTCGTATCAATACCGGTACCAATAAAAAACGAGTGGGAGGACGAACAACATGTTCAGAGCAGGTTTGCGCAACACGATGGCCTTTGCCGGAGTGTCAGTCGGTATGCTAGTGGGCGCCGCTATGCCGGCTGCCGCCGACGACCACGTGGTGAAAGTCACACCCCTGGGAAGCCACGATGGTGAGTTCTGTGGCCGGGACCGGGCGCTGGTCTTTGAAGATCCCAATGGCACCCGAATTCTCTATGACGCCGGCAGAACGGTCGCCGGTCCGGATGATCCCCGACTGGGCAAAATTGATGTTGTTCTGGTTTCCCACATGCATGGGGACCATGTGGGTGATCAGCGCATCAGCAAGACCAATCAGGGCACGTGCGGATCTCCAGACACCGGCGTTTCAACATTGCCACAATCCAACACTGTTGATATTGCGGTAAAACACGGTTCAAAAATTGTTACGGGTAGCGAAATGCCCGCCTTCTTTGCCGCCAAGCTGAAAGATGCCGGCGGTGATCCTGCAAACTCGCTGTTGGTTCGGTTCGGTGGCGAGCGTGAGGTTGGCGGAGTGGCAATTACGACCGTGCCGGCTGTGCACAGCAATGGCGTATCGCCTTCGTTCCTCACCGGGCCACTGGCAGAGTATCTGGCTGCCGCGGGTGTTGGCGCCAGTGTCGGACCACCCACGGGCTACGTGCTCAGGTTCTCCAACGGCCTGGTGGTCTACCTGTCCGGTGACACTGGCATTACTGCCGAGCAAAAGCTGGTCGTGAAGGATCACTACGGTGCGGGACTTGTGGTGATGAACATCGGTGATACGTTCACCACCGGACCGAAACAGGCCGCCTACGTAATCAATGACCTCGTGCAACCGAAGGCGGTTATCGCCTCCCACGCCAACGAACCTGCGACCTCCGGTGGCATGGTGCAGGAAGGAACGCGCACGGCTCTGTTCCGGGATTCAGTGACAGTGCCGGTTCATGTGCCCCTCAGTGGCCGCACCATGGCGTTCAATGGCATGGCGAGCTGCGTCTCCGGCTGCAACTAAGGGAACACGGGCACGCAGGGCTGTTGCCGGTCAGTCTTCCATCTCCGGTCGGTAATGGCCCGCGCGAGCGGCACCGTTCAGGCGGGCCCGCTTCAGCATTGCTGCCTGAGCCTCCGGACCATTGTCCAGATTGCCTGCCCAGGCCTTCTGTGCCGGTTCCTGCAAAGCCCGTCCGTAAGAGAAGCTCAACTCCCAGGGCTGCGCGCCCATGCTGTTCATGGCGTTCAGATTGAGAGTGGCTTCTTCCGGTGTCTGGCCGCCCGAGAGGAAGAAAATGCCGGGTACCGCAGCCGGTACCGCCCTGCGAAAAACATCGAGAGTCGCTGTCGCCACGGCTTCCGGGGATGCCTTCGGGCTTTCCTTGCCCGGCGTCACCATGCTGGGTTTGAGGATCATGTATTCCAGTGCCACCTTGTGTCGGTAAAGGGCGTGGAACACCTCCCGAATCACCGCCTCGCTGACTTCCGCGCAGCGCTCGATGGAATGGTTGCCATCAATCAGTACTTCCGGCTCAACGATCGGCACGATACCCAGGGACTGGCAGATCGCCGCATAGCGGGCGAGAACCTCGGCATTCGCCTCGATCGCCTGCCGTGAGGGCAGGGTGTCCGATATATGGAACACATCCCGCCACTTGGCGAACCGGGCCCCCTGGTTTTTGTAGATCTCCAGGCGGTCCTCCAGACCATCCAGGCCAAAGGTGATTTCATCACCGGGGGCATTCACAAGAGGGCCTTTGCCCTTGTCTACCTTTATGCCCGGCACAATGCCTTTGCTGGCCAGCAGCTTTGGCATGGGAACATTATCCAGGCTCTGCTGGCCGAGAGTCTCTTCAAACAGAATGACCCCGCTGATGAATTCTCCGAGCCCGGAAGCCGAGAAAATAAGGCTTCGGTATTCCCGGCGCATATCTTCGCTCGACTCCACACCAACGGCCTTGAAACGCTTGGCAATGGTCGGGTGGCTTTCATCCGCCGCGAGAATTCCCTTGCCGGGCTGAACCAGTTCCCGGACGGTAGAGTTGAGTTCTTCCTGAATGGTCATGGTGAGCTCCTGGTTGATCCTTGAAAGTCTGTTGGTCGTTCGGCCCGCCACTCTATTGTAGACGTTGAATAGCGGTCTGGAATTTGATCTGCGCTAAGGCAGAAACCGATCTCCTGAATTAGGCTGTAGATGATAACAACAGGAAAACGGGAAGACCTGAATATGAAAACCGTTGTCAGCGTCAGCCAGGGATCTGGTGAGTACGATTATGATATCGAGACGTCGTTTCTTGGGCAGCCTTTCCGGATTATCCGGATCGGTACAGACGGCGATCTTTCCCGGGCCGAGGCGGTTCTGGAGTCCGTGCATCCGCAGGCAGATGCCATCGGTCTGAGCATGGTACACGATCATTACGAGGTGGGCCGGGAGCAGCTTGAACACCCGGATACTGCCCGCCTTGAGGCCTGTGTGCCGGATAAGCCGGTAACCACCGGTGCCGGGTTGCGGGCTATCCTGCAGGAATGGGCTGTGCGTCATACCCAGTCTGAGCTCGGGCATTTCTTCGACAATGCCCGGGTGCTCTTTTTGAATGGGCAGGCCGGTTACCGGATTGCCAGGGCCCTTTCCGAACATACCGAGAATCTCTTCTTTGCCGATCCTTACACGGATTTCGGAGTGCCCAGGCTGCTGACTTCCCTGAAACAGCTGGAAACCTATACCTCGCTTACTGCACCCATCATGTTCAGGCCTGCGGCGGTGAAAGCGGTTGAAACCATTCTCCGAACACCGCTGTATCGGTTGGGTGAGAACCTGGTGAAAGGTTCGCTCCATCACGCGGTGTCCGAGGCCCATGTCATCGTGGCCTCGATTGGCGACCTGGAGAATTTCACGGCGAAAGAGCTGGATGGAAAAACCGTGATTACCTCGCGGGTAACGGACGCGGCCATGGACTGGATGCGTTCGCGCAAGGTTGCCATGGTAGTGGATTACAGTCCCTGGCTGGAGGGCCGCCCCGTTGGCGTGAATGTGATGGAGGCGATGATCAGTGCGGCGCTTTCCAGGACGCCGGACCAGTTGGGCCCCGATGACTATCTGGATGTTATTCAGAGCCTGCAGATTGAGCCGCGAATCCTTTACCCGAACGGTTATCGCCGGGTTAACCGGTTTGCGTTTGTCATTCATCCCCTGTCGCAGCAATACCTCACCAAAACACCGCCCCTGGACTGGGTTGCCAACGTATCGCCGCCTGTGGTGATGAACCTGGTGGAAAAGGCCATCGCGTATTCGCCACCGTTCATCTACTCCAAGGTATCCGGAATCCGGTCACCCAATGGCGATGAGGTGGAGGGCTGGCTCATTACCGTTGGTGGCACCCCTCGGGAGATCATGGCCCACGGGCCGGAATTTACCTACGCCCGGTTGCTGCAGGCGGCCAAACTGGCCAAGAAACTCGGCGCCCAGATCATGGGCCTGGGTGCGTTTACCAAGGTCGTGGGTGATGCCGGTATAACGGTGGCCAAGCGGGCGCCGCTGCCGATCACGACCGGCAACAGCTACAGCGCATCGGGTGCCCTGTGGGCGGCCCATGACGCCATGAAGAAAATAGGGCGGGTGAGTATTGGCCCCAGTGGCAAAGCGGCCGGCAAGGCTATGGTGGTGGGCGCTACGGGTGCTATCGGGTCGGTCTGCGCCAGATTGCTGGCCAAGGCTGTGGACGAGATTTATCTGGCGGCACCGGAGCCGGCCAAACTGCTGGCTCTCAAGGAAAGCATCGAACAGGAAACGCCGGGTGCCATCGTACATGTTGCCGGCTCTGCCGAACGCGATCTGGCCGACATGGACATGATCGTGACCGCCACCTCCGGGGCCGGCAAACGTATCCTGGATATCATGAAAGTGAAGCCGGGCTGCGTCATAACCGACGTTGCCCGCCCACTGGATATCCCGGCGGAGGATGTCGCCAAGCGGCCGGATGTGCTGGTGATCGAATCTGGCGAGATTCAGCTACCGGGTGAAGTGCATATGAAAGACATCGGGCTTCCGAAAGGCATCGCCTATGCCTGCCTGGCGGAAACCATCGTGCTTGCTCTGGAAGCGCGTTTCGAGAACTTCACTCTCGGGCGGAATATCGAGTGGGAAAAAGTGCGGGAGATTTACAAGCTGGGGCTGAAGCATGGCATGAAGCTGGCCGCCATTTCCGGGGTGAACGGTGTGTTCACCGAGGAGGACTTCGAACGGGTTCGAGTCCTGGCGGCCAGCCAAGAAGCACCTCAGGCAGAAGGATCAAGCACACCGGCGTAGCGAACGCCGCTGAGCAGGGCCATCTCCCGATGCCAGGTGGACAGGTCATCTATGTTCAGTTTGCTCAGGCTGTCGTGGCCACAGGCTCGTGCCATCACCTGCATCAGTGAGACAGAGGCCTCAAGGAAGTTCTGCAGCTGTTTGGCAGACTGGTCGACGTTCAACCGTTGGCGCAGGTCCTTGTTCTGGGTCGCAATGCCTGCCGGGCAATTGTTGGTGTTACAGATACGGGCTGCAACACAGCCGATGGACTGCATGGCACTGTTGGCAACGGCAATACCGTCAGCGCCCAGCGCCATGGCCTTCACAAAATCGATAGGGACCCGCAGGCCACCGGTAACGATCAATGTGACCCGTCCGCTTGCACCGCGGTCATCCAGATAGCGCCGCGCACGCGCCAGGGCAGGAATGGTGGGCACACTGATGTGATCACGGAAGATCTCGGGTGCAGCACCGGTGCCGCCGCCACGGCCGTCGAGAATGATGTAGTCGGCGCCGGCATCCAGGGCGAATTGCACATCCCGCTCGATGTGATTGGCGCTCAGCTTGAAGCCCACGGGAATACCTCCGGTGACTTCCCGAACATGGCTGGCGAAGCGCTGGAAATCCTCAACTGAGCGCAAATCGTCGAAAGTGGGTGGGGAGTTGGCCGGTTCGCCCTCAGGAATATTGCGCACCTCTGAGATCTTGCCGGTGTTCTTGTTGCCCGGCAAATGGCCACCGGTGCCGGTCTTGGCGCCCTGGCCACCCTTGAAGTGAAACGCCTGCACTTTCTTGAGCAATTCTTCCTTGTAACCGAACTTGGCGCTGGCCAGCTCGTAGAAGTATCGGGAATTTTCCTGTTGCTCCTCGGGCAGCATGCCGCCCTCGCCAGAGCAGATGCCGGTGCCGGCTAGCTCGGCGCCACGAGCGAGGGCAATCTTGGCCTCCTCCGACAACGCGCCGAAGCTCATGTCGGAAACGAATAGCGGCATGCTCAGTGTCAGTGGCTTGCGGGCTTCAGGCCCGATCACCAGTTCGGTCGAGACGTCGGCGTCGTCTGCCAGCGGTTTACTGGCCATCTGCGCCACCATCAGTTGGAGGTCGTCCCAGTGGGGCAGGGTATGGCGGGGCACGCCCATGGCAGTTGTCGGACCATGGTGGCCCATACTGCTCAGCCCCTCACGGGCCAACTGATGAATAAATTCAACGGTGGGTTCTTCTTTGGTGGATTTGGCCTTCGGCGCATCACCGGATTCCTCGCCGCCATCATCATCTGACTCCGGCGCCTCCTTGCCAACCTGGTCATCGCTGAACTGCTGGTGAGTGCCGTCACAATAAGGCGCGCTTCCGGTCTGTTTACACTGGCACAGAACGGCCTCTTCGTCTTTTTCGGCCTTGAAGACCTTGGGCTTGAACCCCGTATCTCCGTGGGAACCGTCGCAGAACGGCTGGTTGTTGGAACGGCCACAAACGCAGAAGGCGTATTCCTCGCCTTTTTTCAGGCTGACTTTCTTGGGCTTGTTATCAGCGATCACCGGATTGCTCATTGCAAGGCTCCTTGTTTGGCGTATGCCACAAATGTACAAGGGTGTACGGGCATTAAACGCAAATAGGCTACTTGTAATGATCAAGTGTGGATCAGGACTGACCGCGCCGCCAATGCGGCGCGGCTCGCTCGGCGTCCGATTACGGCTGCAGGCCCGCCCTGGCTGCACGCGCCGCGTGCAGCTTCCGGTAGCTCTCGATCAACCGCTGATGCTTCTCCAGCCCATCCAGTTGCATGTTCGTGGCTTCCAGGCCGTGGAAACGAACGCTGCCATTCACTGAGCCAACAACAGCTTCCATGGTTTCCTCGCCGAACATGCGGGTGAAGTTGGTGATGTAGTCGCCCAGCTCCATTTCGTCGTCAAGGGTGACTTCGAGAACCGCATACATGGCTCGGTAGAACAGGCCGCGCTCAACGGTGTTGTCGTTGAACTGAAGGAACATGTCGACGAATTCCAGGGCTTCTTCATGCCACTGCAGGGCTAGGCAGATCAGGATCTTCAGCTCAAGGATCGTGAGTTGGCCCCAGATGGTGTTTTCATCGAACTCCACGCCGATCAGGGTGATGATCGTCATGTAGTTGTCCAGCTGGCTGGCTTCCAGGCGCTCCACCAGATCGGCCAGTTGCTCATCGTCCAGGCGGTGCAGGTTGAGGATGTCTTCCCGATAGTCCAAAGCCATGTTGGTATTATCCATGATCAGGTCTTCCACCGGATACACCTCGGAATAGCCCGGAACCAGGATTCGGCAGACCGGCGCGCCCAGTTCCTCGTAAACGGCGACATACACTTGCTTGCCCAGTTCCTCAAGGATACCGAACAGACACTCGGCTTCCTCGGCGTTGGTGCCGGAAAAATCCCATTCAACGAAATCATAATCGGACCTGGCGCTGAAGAACCGCCAGGACACCACGCCTGTGGAATCGATAAAGTGCTCCACAAAGTTGTTTGGCTCGGTCACTGCCAGGCTGTTGAAGGTGGGCGCCGGCACATCGTTGAGGCCCTCGAAGCTGCGGCCCTGCAGGAGTTCCGTCAGGCTTCGCTCAAGGGCCACTTCAAAGCTCGGGTGAGCGCCGAAAGAGGCGAACACGCCGCCCGTTCGCGGGTTCATCAGGGTAACGCACATTACCGGGAACTGGCCGCCGAGGGAGGCGTCCTTTACCAGAGTCGGGAAACCCTGGGCTTCCAGGGCTTCAATGCCTTCCAGGATGTTCGGGTATTTTTCCAGTACCTCCCGGGGCACGTCCGGAAGTGCAATCTCCTCTTCGATAATCTGCTTCTTTACCGCCCGTTCGAAAATCTCCGACAGACACTGAACCTGTGCTTCGTTCAGGGTATTGCCCGCACTCATGCCGTTGCTGAGAAACAGGTTCTCAATCAGGTTGGAGGGGAAATACACCACCTCGCCATCCGATTTTCGCACGTAGGGCAGGGAGACAATGCCCCGGTCGGCTCTGCCGGAGTTGGTATCAATCAGATTGGAGCCGCCAAGCTCGCCGTCCGGGTTATAGATGGCGAGGCAGTGGTCATCCAGAATGCCTTCCGGCAGCTCGTCGTTGGGGCCCGGCTTGAACCACTTTTCGTTCGGGTAGTGGACGAAGTCGCTGTTGGCGATGTCCTCACCAAAGAACTGATCGTTGTAGAAAAAGTTGCAGCTGAGCCGCTCGATGAATTCGCCCAGGGCAGAGCAAAGGGCGCTTTCCTTGGTGGCACCCTTGCCATTGGTGAAGCACATGGGTGAGGCGGCATCGCGAATGTGCAGGGACCACACGTGAGGCACAATGTTGCGCCAGGAGGCAATCTCGATCTTCATGCCCAGCTCTTCGAGAATGCCAGTCATGTTGGCAATGGTCTGTTCAAGGGGCAGGTCCTTGCCTTCGATAAAGGTCTGGGTGCCGCCTTTCGGCTGGGTCATCAGCAGTGCCTGGGCGTCCGCGTCCAGGTTCTCGACGGTTTCAATCTCGAAGGTCGGGCCGGTCTGGACCACTTTTTTCACGGTGCAGCGGTCGATCGAGCGCAGGATGCCCTGGCGGTCTTTCTCCGAAATGTCCTCGGGCAGCTCCACGGAAATCTTGAAGATCTGGTTGTAGCGATTCTCCGGGTCCACGACGTTGTTCTGGGACAGGCGGATGTTCTCGGTGGGAATGTCCCGCGCGAGACAGTAAACCCGAACAAAGTAGGCCGCACACAGGGCAGAGGACGCCAGGAAGTAATCGAACGGGCTGGGCGCCGAGCCGTCGCCCTTGTA
>CETX01007620.1_pt1 | contig 13130 bp, 6 predicted proteins | sample 356501 | NCBI WGS metagenome assembly CETX01 (sample SAMEA2623390, study PRJEB7988) | marine metagenome | biome: marine biome (ENVO:00000447); feature: mesopelagic zone (ENVO:00000213); material: "saline water (ENVO:00002010), including plankton (ENVO:xxxxxxxx)" | depth 450 m | reverse complement strand
ACGCCGTTCGGTTCGGGCCTCAGAGCGAAGAAGCGATGCTTGATCTTCTTGAATTCACTGCTCTGAGAAAGTACCTCCAGCTCCCTGAGTAAGAACAGAGAGTGAGTTGCTATAAAGACCTGAATACCTTGCTGGCAGAGGTGATAGATCACACGTGCAACGAGCTTAATCAACTTGGGGTTCAGGTTCGTTTCGGGTTCATCCCAGAACAAATAGCCCTTATCTAATAGTGAGCCTGTACTGATCAGGCGGGCGATCATTGCAAGCTTACGCAGACCCTCTGCCACCAGAGGCATCTCCATATTCCCTTTACCCGGCAGCTGAAGATAAAAACGACCATTCTTATCGAGCACCACCTTGCCGCCCATCGCTTCTTCCAGTGGTTTCAGCAATTCGGCGGCCTGTTTTTCTCTGGGCCCTCGCAAGGCGAGCGCCCCCAGTAACAAGCATGTATCCCGGTAGGTTTCTTCAAACTCCAGATAATGATTTTCGTAAACGGATATGAAGTTTGGAAAGATTGTCAGCAACTCTCGGGTGGGCAAAAAAACGGGTGCTTTTTCATGCCACTTTTTGGGCAGCTTATCGACCTGAACCTCTGATTTGCTCGACGTTGCGAAGCTAAACGCGCAGTTCAAGTTGGCGTCGTTGAACTGAAAAGATAATTCACATCGCTTCCGCCCCTGAATCCGACTGGCAAGACGCCCGAGTGACTCTGGCCGCATGACATGGACCAATTTATCGGCAATGGACTTTTGCAGCGCCACTTTGGTCGGTTCACCGGCGGTGGGCTTTTTCCCCTCCTCCGCACTATTGGCGATGACCGAGTAGGCCGCCTTGAGCAAATGGGACTTACCGCAGCCATTTTCACCAATCACCACGTTTAAACCAGAGGCGAATCTCAGCTCGGTATCAGTAAATACGGTAAAACCGTTTAGAGTAAGTTTGTTCAGCATAAGTGCCTCTTAAAAGTTCAGTCCGTGTTGTTCACCTTTGTGCCCCAAATCGTGGGAAGCGGCGACGATCGCATGCCAGGAGCCGATCAGTTCGTTGTAGGCGCGGGCTTCTTCGGCCCACTTCTTGCGCTCGCATAAGGTATACAGGTGATAGGCGAGCTGGCGGATGGCTTCGCCTTTTTCCGGCATTTTGGCGAGCAGTTCCCCGGCGGCGGATTCGCCGCTGTTATTCAGGCGCCGGATCATCTGATGGCAGGCTTCCCACACGGGTGTTCGATCGTCCTTGGCGGGGTCCCAGTCGGATTCGTAATCGTTCCAGCGCAGCAGGCGCACCTTGCCGCCGCCGGATTCAGCCACGCCGGCAGCTTTGACGCCATCGACGCTTGTGCCTTTGGCGCGGGCCAGTGTGTCTGCCTCGCCAAACTGGCCATGGCTCCAGCCGTATTGCTCGAACCAGCTGGAGCAGAATTGAGTGTCGGCGTCGAAGCTGCCGGAGTCCGGACTTAGATACTCGGTGATAGCACGGTTGATCAGCACCAGGGCATCGTGCACGCTCATGCGGGTGCCGTCCTGATTTAGTACCGCTTCGTATTTAGAGTAGATGGCCATGCCGGGGCCGATGGCGGCCTGGGCCAAGTCCACCGGGGCGATGGGTGTTTGACCGGTTTGGCCACCGATCATGGTTTCCAACGCTTCCGGCATCTCTTCCCGCAGTTGGCGCTGAAAGTCGCGGCGGGAGATTGATTCGGCGTTGGTTTGGCGTTTGCGGCAGACTAGAACCACTGAAGACGCCAGTGCGTTGGTGCCATTACCGATAACCCGACCCTGTTTCTCTGTTCGTACGGGCCATGTGCCGTCAATAGAAAATCCAGCCTGAATAACTGCCTCTAGGAAGGTCACCCACCCAGTACTGGTTGTGCTGTCATCCTGGGTTTCTGACTGTTTGAACGCGTAATAAATAGTTGTCGGAAAGGAGGGGTGGGACTTCTCCGCCATATTGTGTATAGCGCGTGTCATCCCATCCATAAAGAAGGTTTCGGCTTTGCCTTTACTACCATGACGATAAGGTGTTGCAACAAGCTCCTCAGCTTTGGGTACCGCCATAGTAGCGAATAAACTCGGATAAATGCCTCGTAACGCTCTGCGCATCCAAACATAAAAAAAGTCTGAAAGGTCGGCATAGCCAATATTGTCATAATAGGGTGGGTCTGTAGAAATCACCTTGTGAATGGAAATGTCTTGAACTGCTGCGTCCGCTTGTTGAGCGACTCCTGGGTGACCACTTCCCAGAGCTACGAAACCTTTGACCATTCTTTCGAACAGATTGTTGAAGCTTCCAGATGAAGAGCAAAAAATATTACTTTCCGCATAATCCCATGTCATTGGAATCGCCTGGCGCGCAAAAACGCTCCTCATCTGTGTATTTGCCGAATTCCACCCACAAATGGTTGAGCTGTGATTTGCAACTTGTTCTATGATGAACGCCAAATACACAGCCACAGCCTCTCCATACGCTGCAGCCCCAACTCCGCCCTGGGCCAGGCCTTGACCGTCATCGGGCAGGCCGGCGGCTTTGGCGTCGGCAATGGCTTTTTCGCGGGCTTCCTGCACCAGATCAGAAAATGTGGTTAAGGCCACCAATTGGCGAGGGGTGAAGAGGTCGCCAAAGGTATTAAGCCCATAGTTGGGTGTTTTGAAATCTCGTGGGTTCACCGGTAAGTTGTGCTCAGGTTTCCAACCGGGCTGGGCTGAGCGGGCAACCTGAATCATCTCGTCAGTTGGCGATAGATAAACCCGCCCCCGAGTACCCTCAGCCACAATGGCCATCAGCCGTTCGCCCATTCGCCCCGCTTTACCTTCTTCCCTGACATACTTAAATGGCATAGCTGTCTGCGACATGATGCAAGTAGCGCCGGTGCGCTTTACCGTGCCTTCAATTGCTTCGGCGGGTTGCTGCCCCATCCTGACTTCAAAGCGATAGTTGTCATCCTCGATAACCGGTTCTACCCAAGCCTCCTTGCCCTTTTTGGAAGACAGCACAAACGAGCGCACCAAGGGTACATCCACATCGCCAAATGCCGGGTTGGGGCTTTTCACCGTTCTGGCCCATAACCAGGCGATTATGGTCAGTTCTTCGCCTTCATAGGCTTTCAGGTCTGGGCGTTCGGCAACCATATCTGAAGTGATTTTGACCTTGGGATATAGGTGGCCAATGCGTTTAAAGGCCTCTTCGCGCATCCAGTGGCCATAGCGGCGCACGTCTTCAGCCAGGCCTTTGGCGCCGGCCCAGTCTTCCATCATGTTCTGCTGCTTTTCGCCGTCCGGCAGCGGGCCAACTGGCGCTTGGCCTGCGAATTTGGGCGGGATTTCGATCATGGCTTTGTTGATCATCACCGCGACCGGATTCAGGTCGCTGGCATAGCTTTCCAGCCCCAGGCGCTGGGCTTCCAGCGGAATGGCACCACCACCGGCAAAGGGATCATGGAAGGCAGGCAGTCTGTTTGGGTTGAAAAGCTCCGCCGCCTGTGGGTGGTTGCGGTTGAGGTGGCAGGTTTCACGCCAGCTCTCCCAAATGGCTTCCCGGGCACGACCAAGCACTTCTTCGTTGTTGGTGTTTTCCCATTTCACCAGGTCACGGATGATTTGAAACAGCCTCTCGCGCTTGAGCTCTGCCTCTTTCTTGTTAACCCCATAGCCCAGCTCACGCTGATAGCCAGGATCGTTTACCAGTTGGGCAAACAACACAGCCCGTGCCGCCGCCAAAGGCCGACGCGCCCACCACAGGTGCAGAGTGCTTGGGTGGCCGTGCCGAATAGACTTCTCGCGTGCGGCGGCGGCGTTGATATCGTCCAGCGGCAGAGCCACTTCGATGAGTTTTTTCGGGGATCTGATCTGAACCATTATTTATCCTGATTTCTTAAAGGTGCTGACATCTTGTCCACTGTCACCTGCTGCTCAGCCTTTGAAAGCAGGTACTTGAGCTCATAATTCACCGACGGGACGCCGAAATCGGGTTCGGTTGTAAATGGGTTCTTTACATAAAACGGGCCTTCGTGGCTGTCGCCGTCCACAATGACTATGGCGAGCCAGAACTTGTCGGCCTGATTGAGGGCGTACAGAATCTCGTTGCGGCTGACGGTGATGGTCTCCTGGCCTTTGGCGCGGCCTTTGACTTCGATATGCCGGTCAGGCAGTAATGAGCCGTCCGGATTCGCCGGGAGCCTGGCCGTAATGTCCCAGCCGCATTTCTCGGCTGAGACATCCTTGACTGTGTGTCCCAGTGCCCGCTCATGATCTGTAACTGCCTTCATGGCCACATGTTCGATGCGAGCGCGGGCCTGTGCATCGGCGGTAAAGGCGGTTTCGCCCTTGCGCATGGCCAACAAGCCCTGGGGGATAACCAAAGCACCGCCGATTACAACCGGGGTGCTGGAGACCACGCTTTTCATTGCCTCCAGTTCCCGCTTGCGCTGGTTCAGGCGCTCGGTCAGCTCATCCACCCGCCGGCGGGCCATCTCTGGCTGCATGCGCGGCTGTTTGCCTGCGGAGACATCATCGGTGAGTTTGATGTACCGGTCAGACCAGTAGCTGATTTCCTTCACCAGTCGCTCGTGTACGGCAGCCAGAACCTTGTCGGCTTGCGCCTCCCGACGGCTTTTAACTTCCTGATAGTGCTCCGGCACCAAGTGTTGGGAGGCGTGGTTCAGGGCCAGGCCTTCGAGGTTGCCAGTGATCCAGGGCGCGTTCAGGACGTCCTGAATCAGCTTATGGTCGTAATCGTCGATGGGCTGTAAGTCGAGGTGAGGCGCCCAGCCGGCATGGGTGGTATTACCATGCTGATCAATCTCCACAAACTGCAGTCGACGGGAGGCAACGGTGGATTTACCGCTGTCTTTATCGCCGCCGTCGCTCATGCTCTCGCGAATGGTGTGATCCACCATGAACAGAATTTTCGGCTCAGTGCTTTCGTCGTTCGGGTCTACAAGCACGGCACCCTGCTTGAGTTTGCTGCGGTGCGCCTGAAGAATTAGGTCCGTCGCGGCGTGCATCAGCGGATGACTTGGATGGATTAAGTCGGCCATGGGCTTGCCCGGCACTCGGACAAGCTGCTTTTCAAAACAGATTCTTTCGTACTTTTTCAGTACGGGAGTACGGCTTTCGCCAATAATACGGTCCCGCTCACGTATAGCTGCCGGCACATGGCGGACCTCGTAACGCCCTGCCTCTCTGGGACGCATTTCTCCGCTCAGCGTCTGAAACGCCTCAGTAAAGAAAGCGCGGATGAAATAGGGCTGGAGCTTACGTGCTTCGGCCTTTTCCATCTCCTCTTTCACAGCATAAAGGTCTTCCAATGACATGTGCTGCTCGACGAGGGCATTACGGCGTAGGATTTCCTTCAAGTGATCGGTATCCAGCGCTCCGTCGATCACCTGATTGAGCCTGTCCTTAACCTCGGGCGATTCACCGTAACGAATCGCTTCGATAAGCAGGTCTTTCAGGGATTTGTTCTCGAATGCCTCCCCCAGAATATCGAAGACCTTACCGCCCAGCGCTTGTTTTTCGATTTCCAGCTTGTCAAACAGCTTCTGGAATACATCGCCTTCCCGGGTTTCATTGGCGACCAGGTTCCACAGATGGCAAACCTCGGTTTGGCCGATCCGATGAATACGGCCAAAGCGCTGCTCAAGCCGGTTGGGGTTCCAGGGCAAGTCGTAATTGACCATGAGGCTGGCGTTTTGCAGGTTTACACCTTCGCCGGCAGCATCCGTCGCCACCAGTACCAGCACGTCGGGATTGTTTCGGAATTCTTCCTGAGCTTTGCGGCGTTCGTCACGGTTGGTACCGCCATGAATGGTAATCACGGCACCGGGGTCACCCAGTAGCCCACTGATGCGTTGGACAAGGTAATTCAATGTGTCCTTATGCTCGGTAAAGATGATGAGCTTGCGGCGGCTACCACCGGCGGTATACATCTCGGGCTGGTCTTGCAGCAGATGGGAAAGCTCTTCCCATTTTTTGTCGTTGCCAGACTGCACCACAGTCATAGCCTGGTATTCCAGATCTTTCAGGATGACGATTTCGGCTTCCAGTTCCGGAATGGTTTCGGCGGCAGTGGCTTGATCAACCACCTGATCGACCACCATTTCGTACTCTTCGGCGCTCAGCTCTTCATCCATCTCATCGATGTTGTCAGGCACATCAATTTGTTTGGTGACCTGATATTCGCCCAGGGTTTCCGCCACGCCATTCCGGCCAGCCTTTTTAAGCCCTTCGCCCCGTGCGACCAGCTTCATTTCGTCCAAACGGGCTTCCAAGCGCTTCCGGCGCCGTTTCAGCGACTGGTAAATGGCTTCGGGGCTGGACGCCAGTCGGCGCTGGAGCTGAGTGAGGGCGAAGCCAACGGTGCCTTTACGCTTACCATCAAGATTGTCCGCACGGTTCATTTCGTTACGGACGTAGTTCGTCACTTCGGCATAAAGTTCGGCCTCGGCATCAGACAGCTCATAGTTGGCGGTATAGGCCCGACGTTCAGGGAAGAGCGGAGTACCATCGAACTTGAGCAGCTCTTCCTTGACCATGCGACGCATCATGTCGGAGACATCGACCTTATGTGCGCCTTCACGAAATTTGCCGTAGAAGCGGTCACCATCCAGCAGGGAGAGCCAGATCTGAAAGTCTTCCTCCTTGCCGTTGTGGGGCGTTGCGGTCATCAGTAGAAAGTGCCGGGTTATGGAGCCCAGCATTTCACCGAGTTGGAACCGCTTGGTTTTGTTGACCTTGTTGCCAAAGTAATTGGCTGAGAGCTTGTGTGCCTCGTCGACAATGATCAAATCCCACTCGGTGTTTCTGAGCTTCTCCTGGAAATCCTCATTGCGGGAGAGCTGGTCCAGACGGCAGATAAGCTGGTTGGCTTCGTCAAAGAAGTTGCCCGACGCACATTGTTCCTGTTTTTCACGGCTGAAAATCTCGAACTGGACGCCAAATTTCTCCAGCAATTCATCCTGCCACTGTTCGGTGAGTCCGCCAGGAGAGACGATGAGGATCCGTTTGGCATCCGCACGCATGAGCAGCTCACGAATCAACAAGCCAGCCATGATGGTTTTACCTGCCCCGGGGTCGTCTGCGAGTACGAAGCGCAGGGGCTGACGGGGCAGCATGGCCTCATACACCGCTGAAATCTGGTGTGGCAACGGCTCGACGTTGGATGTATGCACAGCCATCATGGGGTCGAACAGCGCGGCCTGAGTGATACGGTAGGCTTCAAGGCCGAGCTTGAAGTCAGCCCCCGGAGCATCAAATGCCCAAGGTCGGCCCGCTTCCGCCAGTTCCAGGCGTGTTTCGTCGGAACGGAAAAGCATCTGTTCGTTCAGGCGGCCCTGACTGTCCTTGTAGTAGATGGTGAGCGCATGCTCACCGACCGGTTCAGTTTGTACGACCCGGACAATTTCGCTGCCTTGGATGCCGCGAATTTGGGCGTCTTTTTTGATGTCTTCCAGTTTGATCATTCAACGTCTCCCCATTCCATGGTGGATATCACAGCCTGGTCTTTGGTGTGGACTTGGTCTGTCGATGGAGATTTAAAGCCAGGCGCAATGACCAGGTTCTCGACGCCGTAGAGCGTTTGGTGATTACGCAGCCACAGATGGTACTCGGCACCCTTCAGGTCATGGTCTTCAGAACAGTCGATATTCCACCGCCGCAACACATAGCCAGCGACCGCTGCCCGCACCTGCACTTTCAGCATGCCTTGGTACATCCCGTATTCATGCTCGATGGTTTCCGCATGCTTTAGTTGCGGGTGGGGTACCAGATGCATTTCGACGATGCGGTTCCACTGGATATCCGCTTCTTTGGTTTCATGGCTGGGCAGCACTTTCCCAGCAATGAGCCTGGGTTTGGCGATGCGATTGATCACGAAGTCAGTAAAGCGCTCCCGCTTGCGATCATAAGCCCGCACATGCCAACGCAGACCGTTATCGACCAGGGCGAAGGGGACAATTTCCCGGTTTGTGTGCCCGCTGGAAAGGGAGCGGTACTGAACGTGCACCGCTTTTTTCTGATAAATGGCCCGACTGATGACCGAGAGAACATCCAACTGGGGCAGGTTTAGCTGTGTAGGGGTCTCGGCGGTAATCAGAGCGCGGTGGACGCCGACATAGTCGTCGCCAAGCCCATGACAGAGCGCGGCCAGAACCTGGCCTTGGGAGCAGTCAAATAGAGGGGTGAACTGTCCGGAGGCATTATAAATCTTGGCCTTGGTGTCGTACTCGAGATTGCCCGGGGCGAGTTCCTTGTAGAGTGACAGGTCGCGCGTGGCGGCAGCGGCCTTGACGCCAAAGCGGTTTACAAGGTCAGCGCGAGACACGGCGCCTAGAAACCGGAGCCGGAAGTCTATGTGAAACAGGCGCTCTTTCTGCGCCTGACTGACGTTGTCTAGGTGGTTGCTGGTCATTTGGTTACCTGACGGAAATTTAGAGCTAAATTAGCACGATAGTAGAAATTGTGCCATATCAAATCTAATTTGAATGCGTATTATGATCAAAATGAGGTTGACTGGATCGTAGACCATTGCTTTAATGTGATTCATTGACTTTAACTCTGGCAGGAGTCAGAGGGATGGCTTGCTGGTTATTGACTTGACGGGAGTGGCTTGTGATGACTGCGATTATGCGATTTTTCCCTGTGGATAACGGCGACATGACGCTGCTCCAGTTGGAGTCAGGCAGATTCTTGCTCGTCGACATCAACATCAGGTCGGACGCAGACGACCCAGATGGTGAAAAACCAGATGTAGCTGCTCAGCTCCGAAAGCTGTTACCCCGAGATAGCCAGGATCGACTTTATGTGGATGCCTTTCTGCTCAGTCACCCTGACCAAGACCACTGCCGGGGCTTAGGTAATCACTTCCATCTTGGCCCGGCGGATGAATGGTCGAAGAAGGATGACAAAATATTGATTCGGGAAATGTGGTCTTCTCCAATCGTTTTCCGTCGTGCAAGCCGAAATCACACGCTCTGTGAAGACGCGAGGCTGTGGAACAGTGAAGCCAGACGGCGCGTAAAGCGTTTTCGCAATGGAGGGGCTGGAAAAGACGGGGAGCGGATTTTGATCCTCGGTGAGGACGACAACGGTAAAACTGATGATTTGACCGACATACTCGTCAAGGTAGATGAAACCTTCAGCTTTATGAATGGTTCATTAGATGACAGCTTTTCAGCGACATTGCTTGCGCCGCTCCCGATCAATGACGACGAAGAGGAGCTTTCGAAGAATAAATCTAGCGTTATTCTTCAATTTTCTATCGCCGGGGGCGGAGTGCCGGGTAAGTGCCTCTATTTAACGGGGGGCGATGCCGAAGTGGCCATTTGGGAAAGATTGTGGCAACAGCATAAGAAAGGCCCTGACGTGCTCTCGTATGACGTATTACTGACGCCGCACCACTGTTCATGGCGTAGCTTGTCATACGACAGTTGGAGCGACAAAGGAGAAGATGCCCAGGTTTGTCAGGATGCGCAAAGCGCTCTGTCTCAGGCCAAGCCTGGTGCGATCCTGATTGCGAGCAGTAAGCCGGTGCTGAATGACTCAAATGATCCACCCTGCTTTCGCGCAAAGCGTGAGTACGAGAATATTGCAGATGAATGCGATGGAAGCTTTGAGTGTGTGGGGGACCTTTCGCCCAAGGCGTTGGAAATTGAAATTGGAAGCAATGGCCCTAAGCCTAGAGCCAAATTACTGACTTCGGCTGCCATCGTGAGTTCGGGTCTGGTTGGGAGTCAGCCGGTTGGCCATGGGTAATCCAGGAGATATTCACCATTCACAGAAGCGGGAAGTTGATCGAGCGATTGCGATCATCAAAGCCCACCCTCAGGTGAACCAGGTTAGTGAGCCTTTCACCCAGGATGACGTTTTTCATCTTGATGTGATACTTGAGGTTCCTATGCCCAATGCTTGGAGGGCTGTAGGTGAGAGCCCGTCTGGGGTGAAGCGATTTGAAGAGATTCATCTCGAGTTCCCCCGGCTATATCCACTGGACCCACCGGAGTTATCCCTGCGAGCTGACTTCAGCCGAAATCATGCACATATTCAGCCATGGCTTACCTCCGATGAACGACCAGTGCCGTGTATTCAAGACGGACAGCTTACGGAGTTCATGCAACAACATGGTATTGCCGGTATTTTAAATCAAACTGTGTTATGGCTTGAGCATGCCGCTGAAGGGCGTTTGATTGATCCTGAGCAAGGCTGGGAGCCCCAGCGAAGGGATGATACTCAAGATTTCTTGGTTGCTGACAGCTCTAGCCTACGAGCGACAGTCAGCCGCAATGGCGGGTTCCGATTCACCCGTATGGGTTACTTTCGGCGTCATGGGCATTGGCTATTCGGCCAAGTTTTTAATGACCAGGTTCCTGTGAATGAGAAGTCCATACGTGATGCGGTTACATGGACTACCCATAACGGGGAGTTCCAACGCGGAGACAGCTTGGCATTGATTGTATGGCCAGGCAAGCAACCCTCTGGTGACCCTATTGTTTGCGATGTTTATGTACCGGATAACGTAAGAAATCTCAGTAATCTGAAGGAAAAAGCACGAGAGTTCGGATGTGTTCGGGAGCTTACCGATGGGCTAAACAGGCTTGCAAAGTGCGTCAGAAAATACCGCTCTAGGGAAGCCTGTCCAATAGGAGTTGTGCTGTGTGCTCGTCGTCCATGCAATATCATTGGGACCACCAGTAACATAGAAATATGCTGCTATACATTGGACTTCTACGCCAATGAGGCATTTCCTAATGGTGATGACACGCCGGTAAGACCCTGTGCTCATCGTGACCACATCACGCGAGAGCTATTATCTACACTATCCGGTCTTCCCGCTGAAGACACCCCTCCTATATGGACATTGATCGGTGCGGGTAGTCTCGGATCGAAAATAGCTCTGCATTTAGGCAGAGCCGGCCGGGGGCCAAGTACGATCATAGACTCGGCCATGATGGCACCGCACAATGCGGCTCGCCACGCGATAATACCCGCTGAGCCTGACAAGCAAATCATGTTAATGGACATGAAGGCGCGATTACTAAAAGAAGCCTTAGGCGGACTTTCACAGAACGTGACGGCAATCACCGACGATATAGTTGATGTATTCCACTCGCGCGCTCTATCAAAACACGCATGGCATAACGACACCTGGGCAATCGTCAATACGACAGCGTCGCTGCGCGCCCGCGCTGCACTCTGCACACAGGCGTTTCGTCACAGAGTAATTGAAGCCCTGCTATACGCAAATGGTAGCCTTGGTGTCATAGCAACCGAGGGTGCTAATCGTAACCCCGACATCGGAGATATTTTCACGGAACTGTATGCTCTGGCCTCTGGCGACGACAAAATAAGGCAGCAGCTTTATCCCGAGGGTGGTGATATCGAACTTCAGCGTATTGTTGTGGGTGAAGGGTGCGGCTCGGCAACCATGCAGGTCTCGGACGGGAGGATTTCGATGTATGCGGCGGGAATGTCTGAGTATCTGCTATCCCGTCAACAAGAAGGATTGCCTACAGAAGGTGAACTCCTGATTGGTCGGCTCTCTGGTACCGGAATCGGTGTTAGTTGGGAGCATGTTCCTGTTGCCCCCGTGTGCATCGTCAGAACGGAAAACGAAACTGGTTGGACAATTCGTTTGAGCGCCCGCGCGCACGAAAAAATAGAACGGGAGGTTGCTCATTGGACCAGTGTCGAGACAGGTGGAGTGCTCCTCGGCCGACAAGATGAAGTAACACGGAGCTTTTACGTGATAGATGTACTGGCAGCCCCCGAGGACAGTCAGCGCTCACGACATAAGTTTGAGCTCGGTGTGAAAGACCTCAGGCGCACTCTTGATAACTACGTCAGAACTACAAATGCAACTTTGTATTGTCTCGGCACCTGGCACAGCCACTTGGCTCCAAGCGGACCGTCAGCGCTCGACAACCAGTCAGCACAGGCTATGGGGCTCGCCCGTCTTGCTCCCTCAATCTTGTTGATACACACACCAGATGGCTATCGTGCAGTCCTCGCTGAAAGGTCAAACAGTGAGGGGGAAGCATGAATCTTGCTGAGCTGGTCACAGACCCCTATAACCGGCGCGCACGACTGCAGCCCGCACTATTGGCGCTTCTTCCAGTTGGTATCGTCGCTTTGATTTTTTTTCCCGGGCTTGAGTCAAAAGCTGCAACACTTGTTGGTGTCGCTGCGTATTTTGGAGGTGCGACCTGGCTGACCCAAATCGGTCGAGCCCGAGGAAAGCGTCTGGAAACCAAGTTATTCCAATCGTGGGGAGGCATGCCATCTATTTCTATGCTGCGCCACCGCGATAAGCGCCTCAACAAGTTGACGAAGGAGCGATATCACAACTTTCTATCCACACATATTCAGAACATCGATCTGCCCAGCTCCGAAGAGGAGTTGAATGATCCCGAAACAGCAGACGAAGTCTACGCATCAGCAAATGATTGGCTTTTGCAAGCGACGCGAGACCGAGAGTCGGCTAAACTCGTTTTCGAAGAGAACATGAATTACGGTTTCCGAAGGAATTTCTGGGCCTTACGGCCTATGGCACTGTTGGTGGATTTGGTGCTAGCTGCAGTCGTCATTGTGCTGACTGTACCTTTGCAAAGCTTCCCGTTTTTAAATACCGCTACGCTCGTTGCCTTAGCTGTCATTGTCGTACACATTCTGGTTGTATTGGGAGCGACGAAGAAATGGGTGCTCGCCGCCGCAGAAGCCTATGCCAGGCAACTGCTTTCCGCATGCGACGTTCTCAACGACAAAAGTATTAAAGGTTAAAGTCCAGAAGTCAGCAACGACCTTCTGCTGCCTGATACTATGAGATAAGACGGGGTGAGCTTCTAACAGGCCAGCTCAATAAAGCTATCAGTCTCCCGATTCCCACTCCCACCAGGACTGAAACAGCTGGTCACCACCCGGCACATAGGTGTGAATCTCCCGGCCATTCCAATCCAGCGCCAGAACCTGCAACGCAGCCTGTTGCAGTTCGGTATCCAACGCCCTCAGTCGATTCAGCTCGAATGGCCAGCGGCTGGCGTTATATAGGCCAAGCAGGAATCGCCGGATATGCCGGGCCTGGCCACCACCGCTGTGAGCGGCGTCGATCAGTATTGTGAGAGCCGGAAGCCCCGCGTCCTC
>CETX01067112.1_pt1 | contig 13177 bp, 10 predicted proteins | sample 356501 | NCBI WGS metagenome assembly CETX01 (sample SAMEA2623390, study PRJEB7988) | marine metagenome | biome: marine biome (ENVO:00000447); feature: mesopelagic zone (ENVO:00000213); material: "saline water (ENVO:00002010), including plankton (ENVO:xxxxxxxx)" | depth 450 m | reverse complement strand
TTGGCCGTCACCGGCTATCGGTGTGGGATTATCTATTAATATTAACACAGAACACTGTCAGTGGTTATAAAACACCTGCCAGTTAGCACTAAAACCAAAAAAATTAAACAATACAAATCAATAACTTGATAAAGTTCAACACACTAAAACATTTCTAGCCATAAATGTTTTATTGTTTAATAAAACGAGGCTCTTTAAGAACATTTCTTAAAAAATTTATTGCCAACTCAAACAGTCTTAACCTATATTTAGTGACCAAAAATTAGCCATGAAAATTAACGTAACAGGATCTGATGTCTAGCTAGCTAAGTGATTCAAAAGGACTCGAATTAGGAGCTGGACTATGACTTATCGCGTGGCATTTGCCATTTCAGGAGCTGTGAGTCTGGGTTCGTATGAAGCCGGCACAGTGTACGAAATCATCCGGGCATTCGCCGAACACAATAACTCACTGCCAGAGGGTTCCGATCAACGGATTGCAATAGACGTACTTACCGGCGCTTCAGCTGGAGGTATGACCGCGGCGCTGATTGCCCACAAGCTTTTGTATGACCCAGACTTACTTAACGGAGAAACCACTAACGCCGGCTATCAGGCCTGGGTTGAGAAGGTGGACATCGACGGCTTACTCACTCCCCATCAAGGTGACTTCCCCCGAACCTCCCTGCTCTCTTCTAACTTTGTGGGCAAGATAGCCGAAGATTTAATAATAAACCGCCACACCAATAGCCAAATAAACACCAGCGGCCCGCATAATTCGGCGGCAGACACTATCCATTTGGGCCTGGCCATGTCTAACCTGAATGGCGTGGACTACAAGGTGAAGGTGTTCTCTACCTCCAAGGAAGGCCTGGATCAGGGCGACTTCGTTCAAACTCGCTTTCAGGACCGGGTAACCGAAAAACTCACTAATAACTATAGCGAGCAACAATGGCAGGAAATTATTATGGCGTGCCGGGGGTGCGGCGCATTTCCGCTGGCCTTTTCGCCTATTAAGCTGATCAGAAACTGGCAACGCCATGCAGATGACTATGCCAATCGCGGTGCATCGCCATTTGACGAAGCAAATCCAAACGCCGATACAGACTTTTACTACATGGATGGCGGTGCTTTTAACAATTACCCACTGGGGATGGCAAGAACATTGTCAGACAGAGTGGATAAAACGCCGCAGGATTACGAAAACAGGTATTACTTTTATATTTCTCCCAACCCGAAAACATCGGTACGCTCAGCCACCTTTAAAGTGGACGAGTCCACCAGCATGACCGAAACTGCCATGCAGATGGTACAAAGCATTTTCTGGCAGGGGCGTTTTCAGGAATGGATGCAAATAGACTCAGTAAATGAAAGAGTTAAACGCTTGGATGAGCGCGCCGAAAACCTTCTCGAAATGCTGCAAACGAGCACGGACCTGGTAGCACCTCTCGACAACGCTTTTGATGACTTTCTTTTGGTTCTGTACAAAGGGCAACAGGCTCAGCTTACCGCCGATTTAGCTCGGCTCGAACTAGCTTACTGTAACACTCCAGCACTTAAACAGTTACCGCTGCTACTTAAAAACGCATGGATCAAAGGCGTGGTACTGCTTGAGAAATCCGGCGACTTAAATAACCGTGAGAGCATGAAGGTTTATACCATTACGGCCACAGATGCAGAACTCGCCAGCGAGCCTTTGGCCGCCTTTTTAGGTTTTCTCGATAAACGACTACGTGAACATGATTACCTGCTCGGCCGAATTAGAGGTATGCAGGTGGTAGAACATATTCTTGAACAACGGGCTAACCCCAATGCTAAAGGCGATCACTTGCCGCTGAACGTGGCAAGTCGCGCAAACCAAATCAGCGAAGAAAAAATCAAACTGCTGGCAATGGATTTATCCGAAATCAAAATGGAAAAGGTAGACAAAGAAAACCGCGAGGCCTTTTACCGCCGGATCCGAACCAGGCTAAGCGAATGGCTGGATAACGAAGGCGTAGGCGGCATGTGGAATAAAGGGTTGGTGCTGGCTAGCAAAAAATACCTGAAACCCCTGTTAGCAATAGAAAATAAAAAGCTATTCGGCATCAGAATGCCCTGGTGGTACAGCTAAAATACAAAGCTTCATAACATGAAACTATAAATACATTTTGCCTGAACCGGCTTATTTAAAAGGATTTAAGCATGAAATTACTATCGTCACTTTCTCGTGTTGTACCCCGTGAGTACCTGGCACCTTCTGCCATCGCGGAACTGATAAAACTGCTCAAGAAAGAAAAACAGGAAGTTATCAACAATGCTACTGCCACGGCTAAAACGAAGTTAGCCAAGCTGGAAAAGGTATTCGATGACCTGCAAGCCCTGGCAAACGACCCCAACCTGATTGATATACCTACCGAAGCCAAAAAGCTGATTGATAGCGCAGTCGCCCTCTTTCCGGCCAGTAAACAGCAAACTATTAAGAACGAGAAGGCATACAAAACCACCCTAAAACTCCTGGACCAATGGGAGCAGGTGGTTGCCCCGATAGGCGAACAAACAGAAGGCCTAAACAAAACCTTTACGTTTGATAAAGCCTACGACTCTGAAATTAAAGACTTTGCCGTTGGCCTTAGCGTCGGCGCAGAAGGGAGTTATAACCTTAACGTGTTAAACCGAGTTTCAGCTTTGGAACTGGCGAAGCTCGATATTGCCGAATCTGACTGCCTGATTAATCAGAGCGTATCGGCAGCTTACAAAGTGAATGCCTCGTTAGCCGGCACAATAGAGGCAATCAATATAAGCGCCAGTCTTGCTCAGGCCGGCGAATTAAAATTAAGCACCTATTTTCAGGTGGGTGCCAACACCCCCACCTACCAGGCGCTGTGGCTTATGTATAAAACGCCTGTGATGCCCTGGAGCTTGCCCTCTATGCAGGTGCTGCTTCAGCAGCCAACAGTTACCAACAAGTTAGCTGGTTATCGGGCATGTTCTATGAACACCGGTACGTCATTCACACTCAAGGGCGAAATGGATATTGGCAAATCACTGGTCACCAAATCCGATCTTAAAGGTAACCTGATTGAAGTAGATTTTTCTGCGGAAATTGGGGCATCCCGAGAGCATACTCTGAGCGGCGATGTATCCTTATTGGTCACCAAACAAGCCGGCTCGGGCAAGTTACTCCTGAAGGTAACCATTGAGGAATCCAATGAACAAACTAACGCTTTAAACCTTGCTTTAGGGGCGCAAATTAAAGGCCTGGATAAACTTGCCGGCCAATACGTAGAGGCGTTGCTGGTAAAAGGAGACGATCTGGTTAAATGGCTGGAAGACAACAGTTCCCCAGGGAAGGAGCTAGTCAAAAGTTTACAGAATACCGTTAGTGATGATGCCTGGTATAAACCCATTGCTAATCTCGCGCTGGGACAAACGGACGTAGATGACGCGGTTAAAGCCCTTATTGATGATGAACTGGCAAACCTGATTGACCGAATCCCCCTTTCAAGCGAAGAGGATGCAGAAGAGCTCACCGACAAGGTGTTAACTAAACTATTTGATGTATTTGGCGTATCTGACGCTGCAAGCGATACCTTAAAACCATTAAAAGATAAAGCCGAAGCAACCCTTAGCGATAAACTCAAAGACGTACAAAGCAAAATCAAAGATCAGGCAGATGAGTTTGCTAACAAAATCAGCGGTAAAACCAAACAAGAACTGCAACCCATTGCCGCATTGGGCAAAGAAGTTAGCGACGCACTCAACAATTTTAATAGCCAAGTTGAAGCCAACTTCAACCTTGTAATATCCAAATACAAAGCCTTTAAAGAGAAGATCACCAAAGCCCTTGAGAAATCGGCCAATATTAAACTGGGGCTGGCATATGATGAGCTACGCAAGCGCTCTGAATCGCTTACGCATACGCTTGAGATTCTGCTTGAGGAGCCGGATTCGGCAGATGTTCAAACCCTTTACCGAAGCCTTGTCATTGGCGACGAGAAAAAAGTCAGCCGCTTACTGCCCAAATTAAAGCAAGAAAATAAAATCACCATTATAAGCGAGTCTGCCGCCATACAAACCATTCGTAACAATACCACCACGCTGGGCCTTAGCATTATTGGCAATGATATTAATTCACTTAAGGATGTAATGGCGCAGTTAAATGTTGAAGTTGACCCCAGTGGTAATCTTTTTGTGCGCCAGGAGTACAAAGTATCGGCAACAGCCAGCGGCTTAGGTGAAACACGGGAAGCGGTCCTCAACCTTACTTATGGCATTGTTCAGGCGGCACAAAATCCGGACTTTGTGGGCAGTGTGGGCCTTGACTACACCAATTCAGACGACAAACTCCATTCTGCCAATGAAATAATGGACTTTTTCGATTCATTGGATTTTCGCGATGACAAACGTTTTGCCGATTTTCCGGGTGATGTTGCAGTACCTGTACTCATTCCACAAGAGCGCATTATGCCCGCTATCACAGAGTATCAGAAGGCCCTTTCTCAAACCCCTGCGCTCTACACCAAAAGCCAGATATCCATCAGCTTGCGGGCCAGTAAGCAAACCTACGAAAAGTTGCTGGGCTTAAACGCTAACAACCTGTTCAACAGTGCAATTGTGTATTTGGTTTATCTCACCAAAAAAAATGACATCATCGATCCCGCATTGAAGAACATTCTTAAGCTTTACGAAGTATTAGATTCTGACTACGAGGACTACAACAAGCTGTTTACTGATTTAACGGGCTCGCCAACGAGTACTAATATCAGTATGAATGCCATAAAGAATGATTTGAAGAAACTCGATGATTTCCAACGTTTGCTTGGCGATATCCCCAAAAAATCAGACGGCGCCAAAAAGTACGGCTGGAGAGCGATTAATGCAACCTTTGAAAAATACGTAAAAGTGGCCCGCGCCCTGAGTAAACTCCCTGAAACATTGAACGCCATTGAAACGGCAGTAACTAAATTTAGTGCAGGCACCAGCCCCAAAGACGACCTGGTAGCACTGAACACTCAGCTAAAGACACTCAACAAGCGATTCCAGAAAGATCTGGATGAATGGGTGAGTGTGGAGAACATTCCGAAAAACTGGCTGGAAGATCTCTATTCAAAACTGGGCATTGCGCAATCAGGCATCAACCTGCGCTTACTCTCGCTATTCCTGCTTCTACAGGAAAGCATTGGGGAAGATGAAGAGCTGTTCTTAACGACCATTACACTCAGTAATGCCGCAGACGACAGACGGGTGATTGTGGTTTAAGGCATTTTGCGACAAAACTCTCTTAAAAAGGACGTCTCATGAATAAATTGTGGAATACGTTAGCAACTTTCTATGTGCTTTACATATTGGGCAGTTTATTCATGGACAGAACTAATAATGGGGATTTAATCGAATCATTTAACCCCTCGGAAAACTGGAGTTCGATACCCATTTTTTACCTTTCGTTTGGCTCACTATTGAGTATCGCTGTGCTTTATATTTGTTACCAAATCACTGCGCATGAAAACAAGCAAGGCTGGGAAAATCGAATGCCAGGCCTATGGCTTGATGACAGTCAGATGCATGGATTGCTCAAAAAATGGAAAGTGGTACTTTTTTCGCTAATCCTTATTTTTCCTGTAGTGTTGCAGGTTCATTTCTGGCGACGATTTCACGATTGGCAGGCATGGTCAAATGTTAAAACGCCTGAAGTCGTCTCGCTTTATGAATTAGTAAGCCCAGCGTATCTGCTAAGTTGGGACTCATATCGGTATGGCGACTTCTCGAATATGAACGAGGAAGGTTGGCATGGGGTAAGTTACGTTCCGTTATGGCAACCTGTAATCATGCTCACTCTCTCTTTAATTACCCTGTACATGACCTGGAAAGCCATCTCTCTGATTTTCAAATCACCACAAAAAGAGCAAAGCTAATATGAAAAGCACTATTTTTATTCTGGCCATTATCCCCTGCTTCTCATCTTATGCATGTAATGATGCCCTTAATACACTCCTGTACAACAACATTAAGCCTCAGATTGAAAGTGCCGATCTGTGTGCTGATTTCGATCATATCGACAAAACCGCTCGTGTAAGGTTGAAAAAGTTTTCCTATTGCCCGGGCGCCATTACATCTAAAATTAAAGCGCAACTTTCGGTAAAGTGTAAAACGTCCGATTCGGCTTTATTTAAAACAAGCGTTACGGAAAATTTTGATTTTTCTTTCCTGATTGATAATCAAACCTGCAAGGTTTTTGACTTCGACTCCTCCCCCAGAGGAGATATCGGAAAGTTAATCGCGAATAATTCAAATTTCAAAGCCAGCGCTAAAAAGGCGATACAAGATAAAATCAGTGAAATCTGCGGAGGACAATAGCATGAGAAAATCCCATTATTACGCTCTGTTGATACTGATTCTATCAAACTCAAGCCTGGCAGCGGTGAACACTGATGAGTGTGAGGCACAATTCAGAAATGTGTTAAAGCCAGACGTAAATTGCCTTATTCAGATAACGCCCGATGCAGAAACCCTGGCAACTTTCAAAACAGCGATGCAAGGGTTAGTGCAGGATTTTAAATGTTCCGTTCCGTTAGAGTTTCCGAAATCAGACATTTACAATCATTGGATAACCTCATCGCAGATAAAATTTCCGCCGCTAAAGTTATCCTGCGACATTACGGGTATCGACAATAACGCTATCCCTGCCACTTCAGAGTTTTCGCCCCATTGTAAAGAAAGTGACTCCACTTGGAGTTGCGAGATAAATATGAGCAATACCACCGGACTAGGGTTTCTTGGCAGAGGATTAGAAAATTATGTAAATACCAATGAAGCATTTAAACAAGGCCTGGCAGACGCACTGGTTGAACTCTCGCAGTAAAACCGTACTTCAGGAGCGCTTAAAATGAAGGTTGATTATTATTCCCGATAGCTGAACTACGTAATCAGATAAGGCTTAATATGATTACCTCACCAACTCAAAAACGTTAGTCCTTTAGTAAATCAGGGATATCGGCAGTAAACCGCCTTAACTTCCCCTTAATGTGCTGCTCTATTGCTATTTTGTCTGGGCTCGATGAAGCGGCGAGCAAAGGCTGAAAATACCGAGCAACATCTTTGCATAATTGAACTACCAGCTTGTTTGCTGCTCTCGGATTCATGCCAAGGTTTGTGGCCAGTGTCACAAAGCATTCCATAGAATAATGGCCAGCGGCTTCATAAGAAGCGCTGAATACCGCATCCAACTCGCTATGCAGGACACAAAGTGTTAGGTCCTGATTATAGTAATCACGATACGGCGCAACCGAAAGAGCATAATAAACGGGTGTAAAATCACGCATTCTCACTGTGGCATCATCTGGATTTCGATACATTGAAAAATTTTTACAATGCAAATCGTTATTCCCAACCAGGTAAGCAAATAATACCTGCCTAACACCATTATATATGACGGCCATATTGCCCCCACTGGCCGCATATAATGTTTTCAACACCCCTTCATACGAAAGGTTATCACTACCTTTATTCGAGGAATGGATGTTACACAAACTCGCAGCGTCTTCCACAAACAGGCGACGACCATCCTCCAGCAAATCAAAGCGACGGGTTACATAACACAACTCGCCGTTTTCAAAAGGTACCAGGGCATTATCGGCTACCTTGAACTTACAGAGTCTGGCCAGTTGCATAATGGCATGTTCGTTTTCTGGCAGATGGGGCAGATTTTCGGGTGCGGGTTTTACAATAAACTGTCCGTGGCCCTTCACCGGTTTGAGGTAATGACCTTTAAGATCCATAAACAGTTTTTTCTGTACTCCGGAAATAGATTGCCCATCGACATATTCCGGCGCAGCCTGATTAAACGAAGCCTGATCCCCTTTAACTTTAAGCCCATTTGCCGGTAAACCTGAGAGCTTAAACATGCGCTTCAAAAACGCCGTAGTATATGGGGTTGTGCCTCCTTTTAGTGATATCTGACCTAATTGCGTTGTCATAACCTCACAAAGTCCTTCTCCACATTCACCACTGACAAAGCTCCTATCAATACTTTACCGTTACGAAGCAACAAACCAAACTCATCACGTTTGTCTAGTCGGGTATTTGCTGTTTGATACATTTTTATCCAACCTTCGCTGAGCAGATTTTCAAAAAAAGCAGGAAAGGTATCGAATTCAAAGGGGCCGGATTGCAAAGGAAACCGGTGACCAATCGGCACGCCCGAATCCAAATACGCTCCAACATACTGAAAGGTATAAAATACCTTGTCGCCGACAAGCAACTCAGTAAGATACCCCGCCAAAATATTATTGGCGAAAATGGCCCCCTGCCGATTGATATCATTCATCCGGGTGAGACCTTCTGGCGATGACCAGTTCCATCCCCATTACCTGGAGTACCGCGCTCAGCGTTTCCACTCGAGACGACTCAACGGACTTTTTAAGCCTGGTCATGGTATTTTTTGAAACACCCGACAGCATTGCCAGCGTAGCCAGATCCATTTGATGTTGTTTTAGATAATCCTCTAAAACGCGATTAAATTGATTCATTCCCCCTGCCACATCTGATGAGCTCATCGCAGTTTTAAGTTGCTTTTCCAGCGCAGATGCAGCGGCAGCGAGGCTATCCTGGTATGCCGCCAGTGCCTGATTTACCAGTTCATTATTCGCAGAAACTGTCATAAATACCCCCAAGAGGTGATTTTCAAAAATCAAACCACTCTACTCCCAATTAGAGGGGAAATAAAGAGTTAAAATCCCAATATAAGAGGCTTTTTATGATTTATTAAAAATAAATCACAACAAACAAAGATAAATAAAACAAAAACACAATATAATGAGATTTTTAATTATAAAAACGAATAAATCACACTCTATGTATAAAAGAAGTAACCAAGTACCCTGCCTCTAACGTATTACGCACTTGCCAGGCCCTCTTTTCAACGAGAGGGTTAGATTAGGCTTCACAAAAGTAAAAAATGGTAATTTTCGCTAGGATAGCGTCGCATGCGACAAAAATGAGGCTTCATTACAACCCAAATAACGAACCAGACAAGCGAATCAGGGTTCTTAAAAAACTCGACATTAATTATTGGTGGAAAAACTGGTTTATACTAAAAACGTAAAGAGGTCAGGAGCATAGAGTGACATATAGTTTACCGAAGGGCTCTCATCCTCTAGAAATGAGAGCTAAAAGCTGAACACTTTAAACCTGACTTAGGTTGCCAGTTGAATAAGTTTAAGCTTGTCTGGTTTCCCACTCGGAGTCAGTGGGATGGACTCTACTACGATGTAGTCAGCTGGTACGGCATAATAGGGCAAGTTGTCACAACAATACTGACGTACGTTATCAATACTCATCTCCATACCTGGTAACAGTACGAGATAGGCAATTATTTTTTCGCCGGTTTTACAGCTAGGTACGCCCACTACACAACTTTGTTTTACGTTTTCTATTTCGTTTAATACTGCTTCAACATGCTGAGGGTAAACATTAAATCCGTTCACGATGATGACATCCTTACACCTGCCAAGTAAGGCAATGTTGCCATCATCCTCAATATAACCAACATCACCGGTAGGCATATAGACTAAGGTTTCGGAGTCTGCCTGCTCCCGAACATAGACTTCACCCACAGCGTGTTCATTACCGTTGATTATCTCAGGCTTTGCCTCGTTTATTAACACCTCTACCCCCGGTGGAGGGAGGCCAACACACCCATCGGTTTCGCACTCTGAAACATTAACCGCTAACGGGGCAAGTTCAGTCATCCCGTACCCAACACGGATAAACTTACCGGTAATTACCTTCCATTCCTCAATTAATCCGGAAGAAAATAATGCACCACCACCAGGAAACATCCTTACCCCCTGGCACGCCTCGGCCAGCCCTTCCTCCCTGAGCAAAGCAAAGTAAACTGACGGTGGTCCGCCACCAAAAATGGTGATCCGTGAGTCCCGCATTTTTCGGACGATTTCAGCAGGGTTGAAATGGCTTTCTGCAATTGTATGAGAGATGCTGTACAAAGGGTTTAATACCCCCATTAACAATCCATAAATATGACTAAATGGCGCAATAGCCAGCCAGACTTCCTCGCCTTTATTTGCAGGCCACCCCCAATCCATTCTCTCAATTGAGGCGATTGCCAACCTGTGATCGTACGCTTTTAATTTTGGAGTACCTGTAGTACCACTGGTATGCAGTTTAAAAGCAATATTATTGTGGACAACATGCGGGGTACGCACAGGGCTTAATTGCTGATTGGATGCTTCTACCGCAATACTTTTTACTTTTATGCCGTTAAGGTTATCGCTACCTTGTTTAAACAAAACAGTGTTAATGCCGTAGGTTTCGAGCATATTTTCTACCACGGCTTGGGGAAATCTGGCATTTATGAGCAAAGGCGCTAAACCTGCACTGATACAAGCAAATAAAGCGACAACAAACTCCACCGAGTTTTCGATGTATATTGCCACTTCGCCGGTCACATTATACTGCACCAGTTGTTCCCGTGTTTGAGTAACATTGTTCAGTAATTCACCGTAAGTCAGCGCTATCCGGCTATCCTGCCAGGAAGTTTGGGTTGGAGAATGCTCGGCAGCACGAACAAGAAGGGTGAAAATATTTGTAGTCACGGATTGGATTCACTTACTATAAAGGGGTAAAAGTCAGCCCGTATAGATTAACGACACTAATCACAGCACACAACGTTATCAGTAAAATTATCATCTTTAAGTTCACTAAATGACCCAAATAGTAATAGACAACACATCCCCTCTTACCATCGAGCAAGTTAACGCTATTGCCCTGCGAGAAAGCAAAGTAGAACTGTCCGAGTGCGAACGATATAGAGATTTTTTTAATTCTGGTAGAGAGTATTTGCAAGAAAAATATCGACATGGTGAGTCGATCTACGGTGTAACTACCGGTTATGGCGAATCTTGCCAAACGTCAGTCCCTGCTGATGAACTGCAAAACCTCACTAAAAACCTGCGACTATTTCTTGGTTGTGGAACAGGCGATAATTTTTCCGTAGAGATATGTCGAGCGATATTAGTATCCAGGATCCGCAGCCTGTCCAATGGCGTATCCGGTGTTCGCTATGAATTATTGGCACAAATGGTTGAGCTCTTAAAGAGAGATATCATACCTGTCATCCCGTCTCAGGGAACCGTTGGTGCCAGTGGGGACCTGGTTCCACTATCTTATATTGCAGCAGCCCTGGCAGGAGAGCGTGATGTTTATTTTAACAATGAAATTAAGCCAAGTTCAGACATATTAAAGCAGTGCAATTTAGCACCACTCACCTTTGAACCCAAGGAAACCCTTGCCATTGTAAATGGCACGGCAGTAATGACTGCGGTTGCCTGTATAGCTTATTCCAGAGCTCAGAAAATTGCTAATTTCTCGACAATTATCACTGCTATTTCCAGTCTTGCCCTTGAGGGCAATATAGAACATTTTGATGCTCAGTACTTCAGTTACAAACCCCATCCAGGGCAATCGGATTGTGCGCAAGCCATTCGCCAACTAATTACAGAGTGTGAAATCCAGTCCACTAAAACCCGAATGCAGGACAGGTACTCCATTCGCTGTGCACCGCATATTATCGGCGTACTCAACGACGCCCTTACTTGGTTTCGATCACCTATAGAAATAGAGCTGAATAGTGCAAACGATAACCCGCTTATTGACGGTGAAAAGCGCCACATTATGCATGGCGGGCATTTTTACGGCGGCCATATTGCATTTTGTATGGACTCATTGAAAACCGCGGTTGCCAATATTGCGGATTTGGCTGACCGCCAAATGGCGTTATTAATTGATACAAAATTTAATAATGGTTTACCAGCCAATTTATCCGGTGCATCCGCAGACAGTATTGCTACATGCCATGGGCTAAAGGGGCTTCAGATTGCGGTGTCGAGTTTAACCAGTGAAGCATTAAAGCTCACCATGCCTGCCAGTGTATTTTCACGCTCTACCGAGTGCCATAATCAGGATAAGGTGAGTTTAGGGACTATTTCTGCCCGTGACTGCCTGACCATTGTGGAACTCACTGAAAGAGTACTTGCCTGCGTATTATTGGCCTCTGTGCAAGCATTAGAACTGAGATTAAGGCTTAAAGGACAAAAATTGAATGAAACCAAAGGCGAGTTAGGCTCTATTATTAGTACTGTAAGAGATAAATCTGACTTCCTTACAGTTGATCGGGAGCTGCAATGTGATATTAACGTTATAACTAGCTTTATACGGAATTAAAATTTGGATTGTTAGTTAATAAATGCGAACTGGCAGTAGTCTCAGCTAGCGCTAAAAACTTACTGCCATCATGTGCCCCCATTAAAGGGCGACTAAGCTTCTATCATCTCAGATAAAAATTCCATCAACTGGCCTTTCTCTTCTAAATCGCCTAACAGATCGTGAGAACCATTCCCTACGATAGGACGCAATTCGACACCTGCAACGCCTTCAAGATTAAGTGTTTGCAGCTTGTCGTGCCCAACCAGTTCGGAGTAGTACATTGTGATAGAGCCGGTGTACTCCGGATTCTCTTCAATATATAACTTAAGGTTTTTATATTTTTCAGGGTATTTTTGCATTCTGTTTATAACGATCTTTGCTCTACCATCAGCAATCATAAAATCGCGACAAACGTTAGTTACACCATTTATGCCGATAATTTTCTCAGCATTTAAATCTATCCCATACCTGATTGCCGCGAATCCCCCGCCAGAGTTACCAAAGCATATTATTTTTTTCGCGCCTAACTCTTTGATGCGTTGCTTAATAATTTCGAGCGTTCCTTCGTAACTATCAGCAACACTTTCTATACCGTCATTAAATAAAAGCCGGGTATTATCCCTTAAATAAATAACAGATATGTTTAATGTAGCCAAATATGCATCTAACAAACGAACACTAATTCCTGCTCGATTAGCCAAACCGGTAAAGACTAACATAACAGTTTCTGCTCCTAGTTTGGGAGCGACTAGCAATTCGGCGCCGTCGTCTAGTACAAGGTCTCGCTGAATCTTAAAAAATGACCCGGCCAGCTTAGAAATTTTTTCAGTTAAAAAGTCGTCATTGTTTTCATCAAACCACTTTAAGATTCTACCTGCAGTATTTTTTTCGCTCTGCTGAGCATCAGCGGGAAGCTCTTTAGCCCAATTAAAAATTTTGTTGTACACCGCACGATGTGAAGAATCCAGCCTAAGTACCTGACTATAAATTCGATGAT
>CETX01317213.1_pt1 | contig 13288 bp, 11 predicted proteins | sample 356501 | NCBI WGS metagenome assembly CETX01 (sample SAMEA2623390, study PRJEB7988) | marine metagenome | biome: marine biome (ENVO:00000447); feature: mesopelagic zone (ENVO:00000213); material: "saline water (ENVO:00002010), including plankton (ENVO:xxxxxxxx)" | depth 450 m | reverse complement strand
GGACTCCCCATAGGCAAGGTTGGCCTGCAGAAGCAGGCGGGCAACCTCGGCCTGCTGGGATTGGGATACCTGGACTTGATGCTTGGCTTGCATAGAACACCTCGTGAATACAGCCGCAGTTGGGAGCGGCAAAGGTCTGCAGTTTTTCGACGGTTTGCCGTGTTGTGGGGATGTGTTGCGAAAGGTGTGCCAAAATTCCGAGGGTGGAAAAGGCATACTATGTGCTTGTAGAGTTCGAAATGTTACTTTGCCGTCAAATGGCCGTTGCTTATGAAAGTTCTCGTAACTGGTGGAGCTGGATTTATAGGCTCTGCATTTATCCGTCATCTAATGAGTGATGGAGCCTATCAAGTCGTGAATGTCGACAAGCTGACGTATGCAGGAAACCTTGATTCGTTGGCCGAGATCAGTGGATCGCCGGATTATGTGTTCGAACAGGTCGACATTTGTGATCGTGCCAACCTAACCCGTGTATTTGCTGAGCATGCTCCGGATGTGGTGGTGCATCTGGCGGCGGAATCTCATGTAGATCGCTCCATTGATGGGCCCGAGACATGCATTCAGACAAATATCATGGGTACCTTTCATCTGGTTGATGTTGCGCTCCGCTATCATCGGGAAACGGGGCGGCTTCGTCGCTTTCACCATGTGAGCACTGATGAGGTTTTCGGTGATCTTGGTCCGAAAGACCTGCCGTTCAGTGAATATTCCTCCTATCGTCCGAGCTCACCCTACGCAGCAAGCAAGGCCAGTGCGGACCACTTGGTCAGGGCGTGGGGGCGCACATACGGAGTTCCGTTCGTTATCAGTAATTGCTCCAATAACTATGGTCCCTACCAGTATCCTGAAAAGTTGATTCCTCTAACTATAATGCGGGCACTGACGGGCCGGTCGTTGCCAGTCTATGGCGATGGCCAACAGATTCGTGACTGGCTCTATGTGGAGGATCACGCCCTCGCTCTCGAGAAAATCATGATTGACGGTCGGAATGGCGAAACCTATCTCGTTGGTGGGCGTGCAGAGCGAACCAATCTTGAGGTCGTCCGGGGTGTTTGTGAGATTCTTCAAAAGTGCCAGCCGAGGGAATACGGGTACGAAGGTCTGATCAAATTCGTGGGTGACCGTCCGGGGCATGATCGCCGCTACGCGGTTGATCCGGGTGGCTTGGAGAGAGAGCTGGGCTGGAGGCCGCTCAGATCGTTCGAAAGTGGGCTGGAGAATACGGTCCGCTGGTATCTGGCTAACTCCCGATGGCTGGAAGCCAAAGAGACGAACGGTGAGCGTCTGGGACTTGGCGGAGATATCAGGGTATGAAGGGGATCATTCTGGCTGGCGGCACCGGGACTCGCCTGTATCCAATTACTACGGGTGTTTCCAAGCAGCTTCTGCCCGTATATGACAAACCGATGATTTACTACCCTTTGTCCGTGTTAATGCTTGCGGGTATACGGGATATCCTGATCATTACTGCGCCGGAGGACCGGAAGAGCTTTGAACGCATGCTGGGCGACGGTAGCGGATTCGGAATTCGGCTTTCCTATGCTGTACAAAAGGTGCCAGAGGGATTGGCGCAGGCCTTTTTGATAGGGGAGGAGTTTATTGGTGGGGATAGAGTTTGCCTTGTTCTCGGTGACAACATTTTCTATGGTCAGGGCTTTTCGCCAAAGCTGCGTAATGCTGCGGCTCGGGAAGTGGGCGCGACAATTTTTGGGTATCAGGTGCGTGATCCAGAGCGTTTTGGCGTAGTGGAATTCGATGAAGAGCAGCGGGTAAAATCTATTGAGGAAAAACCCCTACGGCCCCGTTCAAGCTACGCGGTTACTGGGCTGTACTTCTATGATAACGATGTCGTCGACATTGCCAGGCATGTGGAGCGATCCGAGCGGGGGGAATTGGAAATCAGCAGCATCAACCAAGTGTATCTCGAACGAGAAAAACTGGTGGTCGAGAGACTGGTTCGAGGGTTTGCCTGGCTCGATACCGGGACGCATGAGAGTTTACTGGAGGCGGCCCAGTTCGTCGAAACCATAGAAAAACGGCAAGGCTTTAAAATCGCATGTTTGGAGGAAATCGCTCTAAATCAAGGATGGATTTCCACTGATTATTTGCGTGAGTCTACAGCTTTTGCTGCCAGTAATGGCTATGGCCAGTATGTCAGAGAAATTGTGGCGGAATATGATTCAAGTCACTGAGCCCTACCTACCTCCCCGCGACCGTTTGAACCACTATCTAGACAGGGTGTACGCTTCTCGCCGGCTTACTAATGAGGGTCCCCTCGTGCGAGAGCTGACTGAACGACTTGAGGATTACCTTGGTGTCAGAAACTTGTTGTTGGTGGCAAATGGGACCTTGGCAATTCAGCTGGCTTTGACGACCCTCGGAATAAAGCAAGGAAGAGGGCTGACTACCCCTTTCACATTTCCTGCGACCAGCTCAGCTCTCGCATGGCAGGGAGTGGAGCCTCAGTATGCCGAAATCAATCCCGATACGCTTAACTTAGATCCGCTTGCTGCTGAAAAGGCAGTCACTCGAGATACCTGTGTCATATTGCCAGTCCATACCTACGGAAATCCCTGTGATGTTGAAAGCTTCAGAACGCTGGCGAACAGAATTCGAGTGCCACTGATTTACGATGCTTCACATGCTTTTGGTGTGCAGCTTAACGGTCAGAGTCTTCTGAACTGGGGGGATGCGGCGACTATCAGCATGCACGCAACCAAGCTCTTTCACACAGCGGAAGGCGGTGGCATCGTATTCCGGGATCCGCAGCTTCTGGAAGAGGCTCGTTCAATGATTAATTTTGGTCTTGATAATGGTGCACCCGTCAGGATTGGAATCAACGCCAAAATGAGTGAGATGCATGCTGCTGTAGGTTTGGCGGTGCTAGAGGCTATCGACGAAATCATTGAGTGCAGAATGGCTATTCAGGACCATTATCGTAAAAGGCTTTCAGGACGAATAGAACTCCCGGTCTTTTCGGCCGATGCCAGCGCCAACGGCGCCTATATGCCGGTGCTATGCCGGAATGCCGGCCATCGGGAAAGGGTTCAGCGCCACCTGCTTGCAAACGGCATAGAAAGCCGTGCCTATTTTTCGCCCGCACTGGGGTCACTCGGCCTGTACACCGAAGAAATCACAAACGCTGGCGTTGAATTCGCAAACCGAATACTTTGTCTTCCCATCTTTTTTGGTCTCTCGACCACTCAGGTTGACCATATTTGCGATGTTATTAGCTCCACTCCTTCGACTCTGGAATCTGTTCTGTGAAACGTCCTCAACTGGTCATTTACGGGAACGGCCATATGGCCCGGATGCTGGCAGAGATCGTGTCGTCGTCCTATGAAACAGTGGCTTTTACTGTCGACAGGGAGCTGATTTCTCGACCTGAATTTTGCGGTCTTCCTCTCGTGCCTTTCGATGGGGTCGAAACTTTTTTTCCACCTGCGCGATGCTCGATGCTGATTGCTGTCGGCTACGTGGGGATGAACAGTATTCGCCTGGAGCGGGCAGCTGCGGCACGGGCTAGAGGCTACAAACTTATCAACCATATTGATAAAACAGCACGTCTTTACCCCTCAACGGATCTCGGTGATAACAATGTGATTTTGGAGTATGCGGTGTTGCATCCGGGCTGCCAGGTCGGCTCCGCAAATTTTATCGGAAGCAACGTTAATCTCGGGCATGGCACCTTGATGGCGGATGGTTGTTGGCTAAATAGTGGTGTTGCCATCGGCGGTGAGGTGCAGCTGGGGCACGGCTGTGTGTTCGGAATGAATGCCTCAGCAGCACATGGAATCAGTGTGGGAGAAAAAACGTTCGTGGCCGCTAACACTTTTCTTGCCGACAGCTCATCTGAAGGAGCCGTGTTTCTGTCTGAGCGGGCAATCAAGCATCGTCTCAGAAGCGAAACCTTTCTTAGACTGCTGGGGGTGGTATGAGCGGTCCGATTTACCGCCGGTTTCTGCAGCAAGTAGTGCGTCAGCCGGACAAAACTGCTCTGGTTGCCGTTGGCGGGGCCGATTCCTATCGGCAGCTTTACCAGGCGGTAGAAGCATGTTCCGTGCAGCTTGCCGCCTGGGGGCTTCAGAAGGGTGATCACCTTGGCGTGTTATTGCCGAATTGCCGAGAGTTTGTTGTTCTGATGTTGGCCGCTGCTCGTATGGAGCTAGTACTGGTTCCTCACTCCATGAGCCTCGGAGCCCGAGCGCTATCAACAGTATTCGAACACACACGAGTTCGGCATTGCGTGATCTGGCACGCTCGCCTACGGGACCTGGAGTCAGCCCTCGAGGGAAGTGGGCTTGCCTGGTTTGTGGTAGGGGGCCAAAAGGAGGGGTATCCGTACCTGGAGCTTGAGGGAGAGGGTGAGGCAGAACCAGCCTTCGTGCCCCAGATCAGTCAGGATGACGACGACACTTCCTACATCCTGACCCTGACGTCTGGCTCCACGGGTGACCCCAAGCCGATCGTCTTAAGCCAGCAAACCAAGATTGCCCGGGCCCAGAGTGCAATCGAGGCCTATGGGCTCACCGAGCAAGATGTCATTGTGGCAGCTACTCCACTTTACCATTCCCTTGCTGAGCGGCTGGTGTTATTACCGCTAATGACCGGCGCCACCTGTGTGCTCCAGTCTCATTTTACTGCCGAGCGCTGGCTAGACGATGTAGAGCGATATGGGGTGACATTCTCAATTATTGTATCGACTCAGGTCAGACGTATTATCGAGTACTGTCAGGCGAGTGATCGCCGTTTGCCGGCGACCCTGAAAACCTTGGTGTCGTCCTCCGAGCAACTGTCTGTAAATAGCAAGGCTAGTGTCCTGGATCTGTTACCTGGACAGTTCCACGAGTGCTATGGCGCATCGGAAGTGGCTACTGTTACAGATCTTAATACCAATGCTAACCCGGAAAAATGGGCCTCTGTAGGATTGCCAATGCCGGGAGTGGATCTTCGAATTGTAAACTTTGAAGGAAAGATGGCTTCTGTTGGTGAATCGGGGGAGATCGAGGTCTGCACTCCTCTGGCGTTCAGTGGTTATTACGAGCGACAAGAAGAGACGGCCGCGGCGTATCATGGAGACTATTTTCGGACTGGAGATCTGGGTTATCTTGATGAAGATGGCTTCCTGTATTTCCTTGGGCGCAAGAAACACACGATTATCACAGGCGGCATCAATGTATATCCCCGCGACATAGAGGATCTGATCAGTAATGATCCCGACGTTCGTGATTGCGCTGCCTTTGCTGTTCCGGACCCGGTTCTCGGCGAGGCCGTCGCTGTTGCGGTAGTGGCTGATAATCTCGACTCCCGACTGATTCGTAGCCTTCGACTACTCTGCGCTCGTGAGCTGAGTGACTACCAACAGCCTCGCAGACTTTACCGGTTTGAAGAGATTCCCCGCAGCGGTCTTTCAAAGGTGGACCGACTGGCCATAGAGAAAATTGCCAGTCAAATGAAACCCGTATTCGAGGTATGAGCGTGTCGCAAACCAAGCCAAAGCCCTTGTCATTAGCCTTTGTAGGAGGTTCGATTGCCTCTGCGGTGGGCTACTCTCACAAGGTTGCTAGCCAGATGGATCACAGGTGGCAACTGAACGCCGGCTGTTTCAGTACTCGGCAGTCTATCAACAGGGAGACGGGAGAAAAGTGGGGTATCTCTCCAGAGCGAGTTCACCGGGATTGGCAAACGCTCCTTCTAGAAGAGCGGGGCGGAGTAGACGCTATCGTGGTTCTGACGCCAACACCGTCTCATGCTGAGATAGTTAAAGCAGCACTCAAAGAAGGCTATGCTGTGATATGCGAGAAGTCGCTCGCCACCAGCGTAAAGGAGGCGCTCGATATCCAGCAAGTTTTAAAGTCCACTCAAGGCTTTCTGGCTGTAACTTACAATTACAGTGGCTATCCAATGCTGCGAGAGCTGCGGGAGAAGATTAAGGCTGGTGACCTCGGCGAGATTCTTCAAATAATTGTGGAAATGCCTCAAGAAGGGTTCATCCGCTCTGGAGTGAACGGTGAATTACCAAAACCACAAACATGGAGGTTAAAGGACGGGGCCATCCCAACTATTTACCTCGATCTGGCTGTCCATTTGCATCACATTAATTATTTTTTGACTGGAAAACATCCTGTCAAAGTAGTGGCAGACCAAGACAGCTATGGTTGGTTCAATGGGGTGGTGGACAACGTTTCATGTATGCTGCGTTACGATGATGGGATGCAGTCGAATATGTGGTTTAGCAAGTCAGCGCTTGGCTACCGTAATGGTTTGAGGGTAAGGGTATTTGGTCGAGAGGCGAGTGCGGAGTGGGTACAGACAAACCCAGAAGAACTCGTGCTGAATAATGCCTCTGGACGGCGCGAGATCCTTGACCGCGGAGGCAATGTCTACGTGGCCGGCGACAAACGATATGAACGATTTAAGGTTGGGCACCCGGCAGGTTTTATCGAAGCGTTCGCAAATTTGTATGTTGACATGGCGGACTCTCTCGAAGTCTTTAATAAAAGTAAGACTTTCGAGTCAAATTATGTTTTTGGCTGTGAGGCTGCTTTAGGTGGCGCGCAGCTTCTTGAGGCCATAGCAGAATCCGCTCTTAATGAGAAGTGGTGCACTGTGCGAGATCAGAGAAAATTAAATGACTGAAGCAGATATAAGAAAACACTCTAATGACCAAATATTCAGTGGGGTATGTGAAGCTTTGGAGGCAAAGGGACCATTACCCCCGGGCGAGGGTTTGGCAAACTATGCTTACATTGATGAAGGACACGTAAATTCGCTATCGCTGCTTGAATTCATTACAGGGCTGGAAGAGAGGTTCGATATTCAGTTTTCCGATAGTGATTTCGAAAGTGTTGAATTTAGAACTGTAGGTGGCTTGGCGAACCTTATTGCCCGAAAGTGCGCTCGGGAAGCAGAATGACGTTTATTTTGTCTGAGGCGGCGGTACGAAGTACATAACGCTTTCAGTGAAGCCTTCCATGTAATGCCGTAAGTAAAGGGAGTAATTCGGATAGTATGATAAAACAAGTTCGGGAATTTCTCTGAAATCCTGAGCTTTATGGTAGACACAGATTGCGAGGCGGGGCGAATGCTTCCTGATTTGCAGCTGAGCCCCTTCAAGCGCAGACAATTCGTGGCCTTCAATGTCCATCTTGATAAATGTAACCGGTTCATGAACGATGTCGTCGAACCGTGCAGTCTCTATCGTGACATCTGAGGGGGTTGGTGCTGTCAATCTGGAGCTGCTTCCGTCAGAAAAGAACGTTGAGTGACCGCTCCGGTGAGACAATGCCTCAGAGTGGAAAATGATGTCTCGTGCTCCCTTGAGTCTATATTGGGATTCTTGCATGTTGCCCTCCGATGGCTCGAAATAATGTACCATTTTATAGTCGGGACAATGCCTCATGAACTCAAAGGTCGTTTGGCCATCGTAACCACCGACGTCAACGAAAATTTCGCCTTCCTTTTCGAGATTAAGGAATGGTTCAAAGTACTGGCTGGCCTCTCGACATTCGAATGGCTCCATGTGCTCGATATCATATGTGGTTCGAAAGGCTATTAGTCTGTCCAGGCAGTCTCGGGACTGTTCATCTGCTAACCTAGCACGCAGCCATGAGTAAAACTCTTGGTGATCTTGTAGCTCCTCAGTAAAACCCTTCCAATAGTCTATGTCCTTGATTTTAAGGCGGGAATATTTAATAAAGGAAAAATAGTCAAGACTATCAAACTGAAAGTCTTTTACTCTCCGAAGCGCGGATTTAGGTCGATACACAACGGCCATCAATACTAGTGCTGTTTCGGGCACCATAGAGATAGGGACAATCGGTTTACCGTTAAACGAGCAATCCTGAGTGAAGTCGTTGATGTAACCATCAATGTCGATTAACTCGGAGACACTCATGGCATAATCGTTCGTACCCAGAATATATTTGGGCCGAGTAGAATTTATAAAGTCATGACAAAAGCGACGGGCATATTCCATGTTTCGGTCATGTTGCATTTTTTCTCGTCTCTCAGCGCTGAACTGGATTGATTTCACCCGAGGTCAATTTTTCAATACCATGAAGATAACTTAGATTCCAGGCGCGATTTTCAGAACTTGAGGTTGATAGAGTATTGAGGAGCTTATCCCGCATCTTCTCAACCCTTCTTTTCGCCTCCTCATGTTCAAATGGGTTGTGAATCCAGATGATTGCGGTAGCAATTAATTCTAGTTCTGAATCGAAGGAAAATCCGCCAGTTTCATCAAAGCGCATGAAGTTACAGTAGTCGGTGAGCTCAGCGAGATCGCCTTCACTTTTGAGATAGAGTTTGGGCTGTCCAAGTATCACGGAATCTGTATTAGTGTTGGTTCCCCCAAATGGGAACGTTCCTATCGCGAAATGGCAACGGGATAACTTTTCCATGTATGCCCTGTAAGCACATGGCGCATGTACGGCAAACCCTTCGCCGAATATCTCGAAAAGTTTTCGTTCGAACGCGAGTGGCTTGAATCCTCTTTGGTGTGCAGGGAAGAAGTGAAACTCAATTGGCTTGTCAGAGTTATCCCTCAAAAGCTTGCAAGCGTGCAGAACCCGGTCGCTTATCTTCATCAAAGAGCTATTGATCGCTACTCGAATTGTCTCTGTTGATGATTCGATCGCAGGTGAGCGGATTGATAAATCAGTTTGAGCGTGTAATTCGATGTCATTTCCCGGATCTATTTCGAATTGTATAACCCTCTCTTTACACATTGATTGATAATCTGGACCGGGAAGCCAGCCAACCAAGAAGCCGTAATCGATAGTCTCCATGTATGCCGAGGCAGGGTGCCCATAGCCCATAACCTGAATTGGCGCTAACCGAAAGTTTGCAAGCTGTACCGTCCAGATGTTCATGCCAAGAGAAAGGTAAAGAATAATATCAGGCCGATAATGATTTACCTGATTTGCCAACTTTTTGAGACTTTTAGGATTACTCTCGACGTATACACAATGATGAGCATCTTCCCTGCTAATATCATCTACGTCATTCTCGTTGACAAAGAAACAAACGTCGTAATTTTTTTTAAGCTCTGAAATGTGAGAATGAAAGCACCTATACACAGCATGTTCCGAGCGATACCGCTCAAGCATAACAGCAATTTTGGGTTTCTTATTGACAGGTCCCGCTGAACGAGTGCTTAGGTCTGGCAGTGAGCCTCTGATTAGACGATTAATTTTCACCTTTATGGCGTGTCGATCCGGGATATCCCAATAAGAACAGCCCATCCAAATATTGATGAGCATCACTTTGCAAACTGATATATCTAGATTTTCGGGCAAAGTCAGAAAATGGTCGAATACCTCTCTAAAATTCGAGAACCCGCGTTCGGTTTGAATTTGTTCGAATTGATAAAGCGCTGCGGTCAGAGTGAGCATCAAATACTGTGGTACTTGGCTCTGGAGTACATCGAATGGCAAGCGGATTTGACTGTTCACTGTCCAGCAGATAAGTAGCAAAAGCACATCAGAATCACTTTTCAAAGTGAGACCACTTTCCGGATTCCAGAGGTCTCGATATAAGAGAATGTGATCCATGCTTCCAAAATCGGACAAATAGAAAATATCGGTCAAATGGGTTTTGTATAGAAGTAACTTGTATAGCTCATTTTGAGTGAGCGTAAGTGAAGGGGAGCATAAGAATGCCGTAATTACAGTTGCTATTCTTTGTACAGAGTTTTGGTTCTCGAAAAATGAAGCCGAAATGTGCAGTGGAGGAATACCCGAAGAGATGCCTGTCTGCTCATCATTACTGAGTTTCTGACCTCCCAGAACGACTTTGCCACGTTCAATTCCATCAAGTAATTCAAAGAGCTCTTTTTTGAGCGCTTCTTCGTTTCTTGTAAAGACCTTTTTTTCTAGCGAGAAAATCGACACTGCGCTATGAACCTCAAAGCAGACAACGCGGGTGGCAACATGCCACCCGCAAAGACTAGATTAACCCTGTAACAGCTGCAACACCTGTTGAGGACGAGCATTGGCTTGGGCAAGTATTGAAAGGCCTGCCTGCTGGAGCACCTGAGTTCTAGCCAGTTCTGCCGTTTCGGCTGCGAAGTCAGCGTCTTGAATTCTGGATCTCGCGGCGCTGAGATTCTCGGAGGTAGTGCTCAGGTTGGCAATTGTTGACTCGAACCTCGACTGCACTGCACCCAGATCTGCTCTGATTCCATTGACAACAGCGAGCGCGCCATCGACAACCGATATTGCGGCGCCGGCTCCATCAACGGTACTGATGTCTATTGTGGCAACGGTAAGTTTCTCAGAGCCAACAGGCGTGTCAGCGGCGACGTTGAATATAGACTTTTCAGTCGCGTCGTTTACTGCATCTGAAGAAACTGTATATGCGTCAGATGAGGAGAAATCCACGACGCCTGTAACGACTAGAGCGTCTTGGGTTGCATCATTTCCGATCAGATCAGTAGAGGCACCGCTCCCTTCTGCTCCGGAGACTGTCAGGTTGCCCGGCCCGCTGTGGGTGAAGTTGTCGATCTGAATATCATCGCCACCATCCTGGGTCAGCTTGATTGTGCCCTCATCAACTTCTGCATTGATTCCGGTCTGTCCTGCTGCCTTGTTGATGACTGAGGCAAGTTCGCTTAAGTCATCAGGGTCAGAAACCGTCGCAGTAATTCGTGAAGATTCTCCGTTGGGGCTCACCAGATCAAATGAGATCGTTCCTGCTGCATCTGTTGAGAGTTCAGCAGTTGTCCTGGCTGTTGCAGAAACTCCAGTGCTCTCGGATCGCTCGTTTACTTCCGCCGCAATCGTTCTGGCGCTTGAACCGGCGTCTATTTCAAAGGTTTCTTGGCCAAGGGCGCTGGCGACTGTGAGATTTTGGGCACCCACTGGATGGTTTGCCTGCGCTACGGTCAAATTGGATTCTGCCGTAGACGGGGATCCGCTTCCCACATTGTCTACAGAACTCGATTCCTTTATCTCGTAGTTTCCTAGATCCTGGTTTCTTGCCCCGGTCACTGAGACAGAGATTGTTTGGTTTTCATTAGCACCAACTTGGAAGCTTTGTGCCTGGAACGAGCCGTCAAGAAGCTTAAGGCCGTTGAACTCGGTGGTTTCAGCAATACGCTGCAACTCTTGCTTGAGCTGATTTACCTCCGATTGAAGAGCGGCTCTGTCAGAAGCGGAATTAGTTGAATTTGCAGATTGGATTGCCAATTCACGGATTCGTTGGAGAACCTGTCCTGACTCATCGAGCGCACCCTCAGCAACCTGAGCGAGAGAAATGCCGTCGTTGGCATTCCGCTGCGCCTGGTTCAGGCCGCGAATCTGGGAAGTGAATCTCTCGGAGATCGCAAGCCCTGCCGCATCGTCTTTTGCCGAGTTGATTCTCAACCCTGACGATAGTCTTTGAAGCGCTGTGTCTGCGTCTCTCTGCGACGCGTTGAGGTTTCTTTGGGCGTTAAGTGAAGCGATGTTTGTATTGATAATTTGTGGCATGGCGTTTCTCCCAGCTCAGAGATGCCGACGCTCGATTGTTTTAAAGTCATCAAGTACCGGCAAAGATTGCTCGTTTGCGGGTTGTAGAGCGAACGCTGTGCCAATATTGGAAAATTCATGAAATACAGCTGGTTATAAATTTCAACTGGTCCGCGGGTGAGATAGAGGAATAGGCTGTTGCCGGTTTCCTGGCATCGATTTGCCGTTTTAACATTAATTTACAAAGAATTTATCTCTTTCCCTAAAGGTACCCGAAAAGGTGCCGTTAAATCGGGTACAGGGCGGCGCTTCCAGTAACTAGAAAGAGCGCCAGACCTTTTCCATGCAAAGACGACTAATGTCGAAAGGGGAAGCAATATGGCTCTCGGAATCAACACTAATGTGGCATCTCTGTCTGCCCAGAATAATCTGAACAAGTCTCAGTCTCTGTCCGATCAGGCCTTGGAGCGTCTGTCTTCTGGTTTGCGGATCAATTCTGCAAAAGACGATGCGGCAGGTCTGGCGATCTCATCCCGGTTTGATGCGCAAATTCGTGGTTTGAACGTGGCCCAGCGGAATGCCAACGACGGCATTTCTCTGGCTCAGACAGCTGAGGGAGCTCTTGGTCAGGCTGGTGACCTTCTCCAGCGTATTCGTGAGCTCGCGGTCCAGTCTGCCAACGACACTAACTCTGCTTCCGATCGGAAATCCCTTCAGGCAGAAGTTACCCAGCTCCAAGCGGAATTGAACCGTGTTGCCGACACAACTAATTTCAACGGACGCACCCTGCTCAACGGTGACTTCACCAACGCCCAGTTTCAGGTTGGTGCCAATGCGAACCAGACAATCAACGTAACATTGGGCAGTGCGCGGGCGACCGATATTGGTAACTACACGGTCGATACGGACTCTGGTTCGGCAGCGGGTAACTCTACGGTAACTTCGGGCGCAGCTGCTACTACCGATAATGGCATTACTGCGGGCAATATCACGGTATCCGGTAATGGGGAGTCGGTGTCGGTAGGCTTCGACGCGAACGCTACTGTTGGAGATATTGCTGCTCAGATCAATGAAAAGGCTGTTGATACTGGCGTCAGTGCGGACGCGTACACAGAGGCGACTCTGACTGACGTTCTCGATGGCGACTCTACAGGGAATATTTCTTTCGGTCTTCAGGGTGAAAACGCGTCTGATGTGACAATTTCTGCCACTATCGGCGAAGCTGGTGATTATAGTAGCTTGGTTACAGCGATTAATGATGCGTCTGCCACAACAGGCATCACGGCTAAGCTCAATGACGACGGAAGCGTCCTGCTTCGCAGTGAAGCTGGCGACGATATCGTGATTAATTCCACTACTGCTAATGTAACTGTGACGTCATCTGATTCAACTGCAGAGACTCTTGCGGCCGCTGATAGTATTAGGGTGGCCGGTGAGATTGACTTTAGCTCAAGCTCTAGCTTCAGTATTGCAGACGACTCAGGTACCGTTTTGAGCACCACTGCGGTAGCTGGCACCCTTCAGTCGGTCGCCGAGCTTGATATTTCTGATGCGGCGGGTGCCAATAAAGCGATTGAGACCATTGACGCGGCTTTGGCGAGCGTAAACAGCCAGCGTGCGGATCTCGGTGCAATCCAAAACCGCTTTACATCTACAATTGAAGCGATTGCGACCACCTCTGAGAACCTTTCGGCCGCCCAGAGCCGTATCCTGGATGCGGACTTCGCGGCAGAAACTGCCAAGCTGTCCAAAGCTCAGGTTCTGCAGCAGGCTGGTATCTCTGTTCTGGCGCAGGCGAACGCCCGTCCGCAGCAGGTTCTGTCCCTCCTGCAGTAAGG
>CETX01147183.1_pt1 | contig 13318 bp, 14 predicted proteins | sample 356501 | NCBI WGS metagenome assembly CETX01 (sample SAMEA2623390, study PRJEB7988) | marine metagenome | biome: marine biome (ENVO:00000447); feature: mesopelagic zone (ENVO:00000213); material: "saline water (ENVO:00002010), including plankton (ENVO:xxxxxxxx)" | depth 450 m | reverse complement strand
AGTATCTGGATGGACTTTAAAATTGTGATTTTTACCTTGTTTAGAGGATTCGTGGGGAAAAATGTCTACTGAAAAGAGAGTGAATTTATTCCTTGTAGGAGCAGCTAAGAGCGGAACAACTTCAGTTGCAGAGATGTTCAAAACACACAAGGACATATTTGTTCCTTATTACAAAGAACCTTTTTACTTTATTGAAAAATATGGAATAAATGAATATAACGAATATATTGGTTTATATGAAAATGGTAAAGATAATAAATATTGGGTAGACGCAAGTACTGGTTATCTTAGTGAAGTCGAAGCAGCCAGAAAAATATATCAGTACAATAAAGACGCGAAAATAATTATCATACTTCGGAATCCAATTGACTTTTGTATTTCATATTGGAAATACATGAGAATTAACGGTAACGAAAGCTTGGAATTCTCTGAAGCAATAAGTGAAGAAATCATTGAGAAAAGAAATTCAGAAGAGTTTTATAAATCATCTGAGCAATGGCCAAGGAATTATCACTATCTACCTAGAGCTAAGTATTTTGAACAAGTTCAGTATTATTTGAGTATTTTTGGGGAAAAAAATGTAAAAATTATATTGTTCGAAGAGTTGATAAATGGTAATGAGAAGATAAAGGAGATTTATGATTTTTTGGGAGTAGATGATAATGGTGAAGAATCTTTGCCGAAAGAAAATTCGTCTGGAGAGGTTAGACCATTTTTTCATTTTTTGAGATTTTCAAAATCACTAAAACCTATAAAAAAAATAATAAAAAGATTTTTATCAACTGAAACAAATATGAAAATCAGAAAAAAATCAATTCAATTATCTGTGAATGATAAAATAGCTCCTAGTATTAATGTCGAAAGGATTGAAATAGCCAGATTGCTAGATAAAGATGTAGAGAGGCTAAAAAAATCTTTGCCATGGATCAGCTTTTCTGCGTGGAAAGATTTTAGATGACTCTTCGTAAATCTAATTTAATTGAATGGTTATTGCTTTTTGCTTTGCTGAACATTTTCTTTAAATCTATAAACATTCCAGTACTTTCAGATGTTGGAAATAGTTTAGAAATACTTATTCTGATTTCCATAGTCATTATATTTATTAGTTCTGGTATAAGCCTTAATAGAAAAAATTACAGTTTATTTATTTTGTACTTTGCGTATTTAGCAATTAGTTTAGTTTCGTCATTCGACTCTAATTTTAAGTTGGTACTAATGCAACTTGTCATTAATATGAAGTTTTTTTTATTATTGCTTATTTTTTTGAATGTTAAACTAAGTTGTCGATATTTTGAAAAAGTAAATAAATGGTTAAGTTTTCTATTGATGTTGAATGTACTTGCAATTTTAATGGAGAATGTTGCGCCAAGCCTTTACAGAGCAATATTTGCTGGTGCAATAACGGATACAATTATCCAAGGTACTCAGTTCAAGAGATACTCCGGAGTATTCTATCACCCCGGACCGATGGGAGTATTTTGTGGGATAATGCTAATAATATCCGTTATCAGGTTTGCAGAATGTAGAGAAAAATACATATTATTTCCAATTTTACTTTCTTCGGTTGGGTTGTTTTTTTCAGGTCAAAGAATGGAGTTTTTAACAGCGTTATTAGTAATATTATTATTGTTTGTAGTGAACAAGATTAAGATAATTAATGAGGAGTTTGTAAAAAAATATTTTAACTTTTTAGTTGCGCCACCAGTATTACTATTCATTATATATTTATTAAGTTTTGATTATAAAACAGAGTTTACTAATTATGATAATGCTAGAGGGGTGCTCTATGTTGGTTCTCTTGAACTTGCAAAATCAAACTTTCCATTAGGTGAAGGTTTATCCAATTATGGTAGTAGTACTTCAATAAATAACCCCTCAGCAGCATATTTCGAAGTAGGGATAAATAATTTATGGTGGTTTGAAGGTGCCAGTTATCTAACTGATACATTCTGGGCAATGATAATCGGCGAATCAGGATTTTTAGGTTTACTGTTATATTTTCTATTTTTAATAAGATTAATTATGATGCAGCTTAAAATGAGTTTGTCTAGATTTAAAAAATCGTATTTTAGTGTGTTTAGTGTTGCTTTACTATTCTACAGTTTAATAATTAGCCTTAATGCCCCGATATATACTGGGGCAATTTTACCTCTATATTTGATAGCTTTAAATTTAGGTCAGTCTCTCAGGGAATGTAACGATGTACATTAATGCAGTTAGTTTATATAGAATATACTCTAAAAAATTTTTTGTTAAATATAAATTGAGTGGCATACTTGAAGCAATTAACTATATAGTTTTTAACTGTTCTATTCCAGCCACGGCTAAAATCGGTGAGGGTACGTTTTTCTCTCATAGGGGAATGTCAGTTGTTATACACAAAAAAGCTATTATCGGTAAGAATACAGTTATCGGAACGTGTGTTACTCTTGGTGGTAAAGGGAAGGATATTGAAGGTGCTCCTACAGTAGGTGACAATTGTTACATTGCGACTGGTTCTAAAATATTGGGACCAGTAAATATTGGTAATAATGTTGTAATTGGCGCAAATTCGGTTGTTCTGTCAGATGTAGAGGACAATGCAACAGTTGTGGGTATTCCTGCTAAAAGGATTTCCTAATGAGAGCTAAGCATTTAATTATTTTGGGAACTGAAAAAGCTGGTACTACTTCTCTTTATGAATATTTCGTAAACCATAATCAGATAATAGCTTCTACAAAAAAAGAAACAGATTATTTCCGTAATAATGAAGCAACTTATTCAGGTTATCTAAAGTGTTTTCCGAGTATTGAAGATTCAAAAATACTGTTCGAATCATCACCTGGCTACCTTGGGACTTCCCAGAATACGGCTCCAAGAATACATGATGTATTAAGTAGTAACGCTAAATTAATAGCTGTGGTACGAGACCCCATCGAACGGTTGAAATCAAGCTTTAGCTTTCACAAAAGTAAACAATACATTCCAAAAAATTTCGATATAAACGAGTATGTTGATATTTGTCTAGCTTATGATAACGGTGATAATCCCGAAAACCCTTTTCATTCAGATTGGTTTTTAAATGTTTTGAACGCGGCAAAGTATAAATTGCACTTAAACAATTATTATAAATTCTTTGATGAAAATTTAGTTCACGTTATCGATTTTCACGAGTTGAAGCTCGATATTAGAGCCGTCGTGTTGGATATTTGCAGGTTCGCGGATTTGAACAGTAGCTACTTTAATGAATTTGAGTTTTTTAAATCAAATCAGACTTTTCAAGTAAAGAATAGTGTAGTTCACAGGTTAGGAATGTTTGTGAATAGTTCATTCGAACCGTTTTTTAGAAGAAACCCCAAAATAAAGCAGTTTATTGTATCAAAGTATAAATCGATTAACGGCGATGATAGCTATTCTGAGTCCGAGTTGAGTAAAGAGTCAGTAGGTAAATTAAGAACGTATTACTACAGCGATTATCTTTTCATTAAAAAATATTTATCTGATAGAGGCAAAGAAATCTCTTGGGAAAATTTTGATGGTCGATAAAATTGTTACAGTAAGCACAAAAGCAAATGGTGGTATTAGATCGGTCGTAGAGAATTATGAAAATTGCGGCCTGTTTGAAGGTATTGAACATACGTGGATTTGTTCTCACAAAAATGTTGGCTTAATCAATCGGCAACTACTTTTTCTAAAGTCATTGTGTCTTGTTTTATTTGCCAGAATACGTGGAGCTAAAATTTTTCACATTCATATGGCTATGAAAGGTAGTTTTTTTAGAAAACTGATTATTAGTAATATTCTAAAATTCTTTCAGTCCGTGGTTATTATCCATCTCCATGGTTCAGAATTTAAAGATTTTTACAAATCATCAAGTTTTAAAGAGTGGATCATAAAATTATTTCAAAGAGCAGATAGAGTTATAGTTCTCTCTGAGAGTTGGAAAGCTTTCGTTGAAAATATTGCTCCTGAAGCTAAAGTAACTGTAGTAAATAATTATGTAGCAGAAATAAAAAAGGAAGAAGTTGATAAAGATTCTGATTTTATATTTTTGTTTCTCGGCGCAATCGGAAAACGTAAAGGCATTTTTGATTTATTGGCGGCTTTTGAAAACCTATATAAAAAAAATAAAAACATAAGATTATATATTGCGGGAAATGATGACGCTAACGTTTTACCAGAGATAATAGAGCGGCTAGAGTGCAGCGATAAGATTCGTTTTTTTGGTTGGATAGATTATCAAGAAAAGACCAATTTATTGAACATATCGGATTGTTTGATATTGCCGTCATATAATGAAGGATTACCTATGGTAATTCTAGAAGCTATGAGTGCGAATGTTCCTGTTATATCAACATACGTAGGCGGTATTCCTGAGGTAATAAAGCATGGAGAGAACGGATTTTTACTGCGACCTGGTAATATTCAAGACATTGAGTTGATGATGGAAAAAATCCAAAATGAAAAGTTTCTTACTGAATTTGCAAATAAGTCTTATAAACTTTATATAAATAAGTTTTCACCACAGGCTATTCTACCCAAGTTGAAGCAGATATACATGGAAGTAGATAATGAGCAATAGGATATTAATTGTAGCCTCTAATGGAGGCCATCTAGTCCAATTACTTCGTCTGCAGAAAGCATTCAAGGCTTTTGATGTCACTTTAGTGTCTACCTCAGAAACACCTCCATCAAATGTTGTATTTTCTGCTTATTATCAGGTACATGATAGCAATTTTGATGATAAGTTTGGCTTGGTTAAAACGGCTCTTCATACAGCGAAAGTCATTATTCGTGTTCGACCCAAAGTAGTAATATCAACCGGAGCTGCACCTGGTCTTTTTTGTATATTATGGAATAGATTGATGGGAAGAAAGGCGATTTGGATTGATAGTATCGCGAATACAGACACATTATCTATGTCTGGCAAAGTTGCAAAGATGCTTACAAAGCATTGTTACTCTCAATGGGAACAGGTAGCTAATCAGAACGGCGTTGGCTATATCGGAGCAATTATATGATCTTTCTGACAGTAGGGACTCAATTACCCTTTGATAGATTGGTAACGATCGTGAATGAGTTTAGCATAGCCAATCCAGAAGTGAAAATAGTTGGACAAGTAGGGCTCACTCAGGTCGATGGACTTAACTTTGAGTATTATGAATCATTATCAATATCTGAGTTCGAAAAATTTTTCAATGAGTCTGAAGCAGTAATATCACATGCTGGAATGGGGACAATTTTAACTGCATTAACATCAGGTAAAGGTCTATTTATGATGCCTAGATTGCATAAGTATCAAGAGCATAGAAATGATCATCAGCTAGGTACCTTAGAGAAGTTTAAAAATAAAGCATTCTGTTATGGGTTCAGCTCTTTAAGTGAACTAGATAAATGTTACAAAGAATTTTCGCTCCATAAAAAGGATTTAAATGAAAAATTCTTAAGCCCTTATGCGCCGGTAACAATGACAAATACTTTATCTGATATCATTCGCAAGATGATGGATTAAACGTGAAATTCAAACCAGCTATAGCCTCCCTTTCAGTTACGTTTGCTCAAGCTTTTTCGCAGTTTGTACTTTTAATAACAATCGCTAAGTATTTCAGTACTGAAAATGTTGGCGAGTATAGTTTCGTTAATGCCATAATTTTACCGATCACAGTGTTTTTTTCATGTGGTTTAAGGCAAGCTTATGTCGTAAATGCTAATGATTATGGTTTTAAAACTTTTGTAAATTTAAGAATTCTAGGATTAATATCTAGTTTTCTATTGGGGAGTTTAGTTATAGCTTTATTAAACATAGAACTTTTTTATGTTTATTCTATGGCTTTTATAGTGCGTTCAGTTATTATGTTTATGGAGCTGATGGTTGCAGTACTTCAGATTCAAGAGAAACTATTAAGAATTTCCATATCTCAACTCATTAGATATATACTAACTACCTTAATATTTATTGTTGCGAGTCATTTTACAGATGACTTCGAATTCTCATTATTTATATTTGCTATTAGTAATGTACTGCTTTTAGTTCTACTAGAATGCAGAATCTTCTATCGATGTTGGAAAAATGATGTCGAAACAATTGAATTATTAAGTGCAGCAAACAAGTTTTTCGTTCTAGGTATTGCTAATTTCACAAATAGTATTCAATCAAATTCCTCAAGATTTTTATTAGGTATATTAGGTTCCAGCTATTTATTGGGACTTTTTTCTATCTCCTATCAAATCTATAACATGTCTGCTTTGGTTTTCACGTCTGCATCGAATTTTTATTTAAAGTCAAATAAACGTAACCCAGAAGTGTATTCAACTATGCACTTAAAAGTTCCATTTTTAATTTGCTTTATCTATAGCCTAATTTTAGGAGTTGGATGGTTTTTATTTGGAGATATTTTTATTAATGTATTTTTAACCAAAGATTATTCTGTTATTTCTGATTGGATTTATATATTACTTTTTTTTCTCTTTATAAGAAACTTAGGATATGTATTTAATTGGAAGTTAATCGGCGATGCAAAGTATAAATTGATCGCTAAATATAATACTGCTTCGTTAATTATCACAATAATCGGTAATTTTATTTTAATTCATCACTTTCAGTTTTCTGGCGCAAATTATTCGTTAGGACTGACTTCAATCGTTTATTTAGTGTTTATGGTTTATGCATTTAAATCAAAGAAAATTTAATATTTTATATCTTTACTTAATCTTAGTTATAACTGGATGTGTATCAACTGAGCCAGAGAAGTTGCGAGGTTGTTATAGTATAAATGACTTTTATAATCCTGATACTATAGGCGTGGTTGAAGGTTTTTCGATGCAAACTCAAGAGTCATCTTCCTGGACCGGAAAGTATAGTTTTGAAGAAGATTCTGAAAATAGATATGTTCGCTTTTGGTTCGATAAAACCACAGATTCTAAGATTAGGTCAGATCGGGCTAGGGTACAATTAAATATGTATTCGTTAGCCGATGTAAAAGATTTCTATCTAGATTCTACCTTTTCTCTAGGAGATAGTTTATCGAATTATATGGATGAAGAAAACCGGTTTGAATGGCTTAATATTTTTGAGCTTTGGGTTGAACCGGGATGGACAGGCGCAAAATACCCTGCGAAGCTACATTTTAGTATTGTTAAAAATACTGGAGATACGTTTTTTACTCCACTTTTATCTGCTCAATACAAGGATCTGAATGACAAAAACTGGGTCGATATATGGGAAAAAAACTTGGATTTAGAAGTCTATCCAGGGGAGAAATATAAATTTAAGTTTTTTTTGAGCGTTTCTCCTACTCAATTAATTTACTCATCGATTTCTAATTTAGAATTAGAAAATGTTGCATCTTTACAAATAAATGACAAAATTACTCACCCGGAGTATGAGGGAGTTGATGCTGTGTATTGGGGGGTAAATCCAATAAAGCTTTATACAGGTGAAAAACTTCTAAATAAATTAGAAGAAAGTAATACAAAGTTATCAGTAACTTTTGATAGCTTTGATTTTTGTGCGTTATAGCTTTACTTTTAACCTAGTGTAGGTGTAAGCATAATTAATAATAAATTTTATAAATTCTATGTTGCTTTTACTGAATTTATATTTGAGTATGAGCTTTCTTAATTTTATCGGTATTTTATTTTCAGTTGAAATTATTTTTTCTGTGAATGTATAATTTTTGTTATTTAGGGTTTTATTTATCGTCTGTATCAGGAAATTTATTATTTTCTCGGTTTTTGTATTTTGAGCAATATTATCTAGTTTAGCCCAGTCTTCATCGTTAAATTTTTTCGAAAGTTCAATGCTATCGTAGAGTGATTGTTGTAGTAAATTAGCATCTTTGTACATATGTAATAATAGGTGATAATAATTTACAGCCTTTGAAAGGCAATGTATATTCTCTGAATTATAAAACGGATGTGGTTCAGTTTCATCAAGGATATCTCTGTATTCTATTTTTATTTCACTTGGTGGTAGTAAATACCAATGAAGGTCCAAGTATATTCTATTTCTATTGTTTATGATCCATGAGCTTTCGTAACTATTGCTATGGGGTTTTCTTTGATTTGGAACTGACTCCGTTCCGTATTTAGATAGTATAGCCTTAATTTCATCTACATTATCTTTGGTTGCTAATATATCTATGTCTGAGCAACCCCTTGGATGATTATTGTCATAGAAATTATTATTAAAAGACATTCCCTTAAGTAAATACACCTTAATGTTTACTTCTTCTAATTCTTTAGCAAGGCATTTTATAAAGCTTAGTTTGCTTAAATTACTTGCTCTAATACCAGTTGCTTTGTCTCTGATACTTTTAGGTAACGTAAGGTTTAATGCAAGTATTTTTTTTTCGATAATACATGCAAAAACGCTATTCGAACAATTAGTGTTTAATAACTCAATCAGTTCATTAGCTTCATATAGATCTATATGGTCTACAAGGTACTCAATTAAGCGAATATCAATAACTTTCTTGTTCATTCTAATTTTTACTGTTACCGAAAATTACATTTACTCTTCTTAAACTAGAGACTGAAATTGTCTAACTTAACAAAGATGTATTATTTAGATTTCTCTACTCCGTAATAACTATCTTCATAATAATGCTCGCCATAGTAGCTCATTTTTTTCGGTGAAGCCTGAGTTAGAACTACCCCTGTAATTGTGGCATTTACCTTATGTAATCTAGTCACAGTTTCTTTCGCCATACTGATTTTTGTTTCTTCTGCTTTCACAGCAATTATCGTTGCGTCTACCGTTTTAGCTAGTACACACGAATCACTAACTGGCAGTGTTGGTGGGCTATCAATAACAATATGAGCAAATCTATCTTTTAAAGACGCAAGTAGATTGCTAAAGCGTTTACTGGATATTAATTCCATAGGATTGGGGGGAATGGTTCCACAAGTAATAACGCTAAGGTTAGGCGCGCCTTCAACCTGATGGAACATATTGGTATCTGTTTTACCACTAAGTAAGTCACTTAACCCCATATCGGCTTTTATACCTAAATCCTTACCAACAGCTGGTTTACGCAGATCCATTTCTATTAATAGCGTTTTGTCCATTTGGCTTAATGCTACGGCCAGGTTAATAGCGAGTGTCGTTTTACCTTCAGAACCGTTGGTAGATGTAATTAGAATCGTTTTAGGTGGATTGTCTATGTTTGAGAATAACAATCCCGTACGTATGGTATTGATAGCTTCAGCAAAAGTACTGCGTTGGTCTGCAATATATTGCTTTTCTGGTGCAATTGTATTTTTATTTTTCTTTACCAGTGGCGTAATACCCAGAGAAGGGAGGTGAAGTTCTTGTTCTAATTGGTCTGGCGTTCTGAACACATTCCCCATCATTTCCCTGATAAAGGCATAAACAACACCAATAAATATGCCAAAAACAATACTGATAGCCAATACGAGCGTCGCTCGCGGTTTTACCGGAAACTCAGGGATAGTTGCGCTGTCGATTACGCGTATGTTTGATGCGTCATATTCACCTGATACATCGGCTTCCATTAATTTACCCAGGAAGCTTTCGTAGATACGGCGGTTATTTTCAACCTCGCGTTCTAAGCGGGTAAGTTCGAAACTATCACCTTGGTATGACTGAAGTCCTTCACGTGTTTCTGATATGAGGCGCTTTATATTTTGTTCTTGTGCTTGTGCAGAGCGGTAGTCTTTCTTAATGCTCTCTACTATCTTAGCGGCTTCTCTGTCGAGGTTAGCTTGTGCGCTGGCTAGGTCAGAACGGGCAGCGATCATCTTAGGGTGCTTTTCGCCGTATCGCTCGCTGAGTTCTTGTACTTTACGGCTTAAGGTACTTTCTTCCCGAACTAGATCTCGAATCGTATTGCTCTGTAATACCGGTCCTAAAGAGCGGTAGTCACCACCAGTTTGCTCTACCTGAGCAATTTGAGTATAGAGCTCTTTCGCTTGCGAAAGTTGAGTTTGTGCTCGCACAAGCTCGGTATTTAAAGTTTGTAACTGCGTATTAGCGATACGTTGCTGTTGCTCGGTATCCATGAGGTTTTGAGACAAGCGGAAGTCGCGTAGTTTATCTTCTGATGCTTGCAGCGTTTGGCGTAATTCTTCTAACTGTTCAGTTAGCCATTCTGCGGTGTCTTTAATTTGGCTTAACCGGGCTTCTAAACCAAACTGAATATAAGATTCACTTATGGCATTCACTATATTTGCAGCAAGAACGGGATCTTTATGTTGGTAACTAATATTAATGATCTGACTTTGCGTGCCGCCTTCAACACTTAACCCGGCCTGAATACCTTGTGCAAGTATAGTTCGCAATTGTGCGTCGGTAAGTGCCTGAGTTCCTGTATTAGTAGACTCTTCTTCTTTTGGAATAAGTGATTTAATAAATGCTTTTATGTCTTTAACCAGGCTTTCATTTTCGCCACTGGCTTTTGCTTCAGCCAGTTCCTGCTTATACCTTTCTACCAGGTTCAATTTATCTACAACGGTTTCGGCTACTTTGCGAGACTGAATGATTTCGTATTGCGTTTCGTAAAACAAAAACACCATAGAGTTCATTATGTAGGTGTCTTGACTGGTTGCATTAGGTTGGATTGGGTCAGCCTGTATTTTCGCTGAAGCCTGATAGATGGGGGTAGCTTTGATGATATAAAAAATAGCTAACGCAATAAAAATGAAGGTAGTTAGAATAATGCTCCACTTACGGCGTTTAAGAATACGAATATACTGGCCGATATCGATAACGTCATCATCATGTGATTTTACCTGGCTACTGTAGTCCATAGATTGCATGCATTAAATCCTTTTAGAAAAAGCTTTCTTCAACGGTTATTACGTCACCAGGTTGTACTGTGGTGCTTAAGGTAGCGTTAATAGCAGTACCATTGCCACTTTCTCTTATTAATTTAATTTTGGTGCGGGATGCGCGCTCAGTAAACCCGCCAGCAAGCGTGATAGCTCGCTGTACTGTCATCCCTTCACGGTAGCTATAACCGCCTGGTTTATCTACTTCGCCGTTAACGTAAAACTGGCGATATTCAACAATGGTAATGGTGATATCGGGTTTTTTAAGGTAGTCACCTAAGTATGCGTTATAAATGAGCTTTTCTGCTTCGGAAACACTTAATCCTCTCAAGTTGATTTGACCAACTAATGGCATTGCAATGGTGCCAGTACTGGAAATTCGAGCTTCTTTCAAACTTAAATCAGGCTCATCAAATACGGTAACGCTAATGACGTCATCGGCACTTAGCTTATAGTGTTGTAAGTCTTGTGCTACGGCACTATTAACGAGTGCTAATAAGCAAAATAGCCCAATTAGCAAAGTGCTAGAAGACTTGTTTATCAAACGTAGGTAAGTATTCATATTATTAATCTTCCAATGAAACGATTACACTTAAACCAAAAATGTTAGCTTTGTAATCGGCAATTGCTACCGTTGAATCCCTTTCCTCATATGTATAGTCGGCCGCCAGAGCGACGTTGCGGAGCAGTTCATACTCTAAGCCAAGTTGGTAAGCATAACGTTTATCTTCCCGGTTAGAGCTAAATACCAGTTCGTCATTGGCATATCCCGCATCCGCTTTTAGCTTTAATCGTTCTGTGAGCTCGTGATTAATGGATAAACCATAGGTAGTTCTTAAAAAACCGCCGGCTTCGTCCAGAGAGGAATCTATGGACTCGCGTTTGGCTGCAGCAATTATTTTTGTATAAGTATTTACTGCCCAGGTGATCTCACCATCATAAGCCAGACCATCGATATCCCGAATGGTATCTAAGTCGTAATCCCGATCTTGATAACCAATATTGATATCACCGGTGAGCTTGCCGGTAAAATCCCAGGTTACGCCAGCACGGTAGCGTTTGTATGTGTTATCCAATTCGAAGTTTATTCCTGGGGTATAGTCTAACTCGGAAATAATCGCTTCTGCGTACACTCGGGTGTTCGGTGCAATTCTGTAGGTAAATCGTCCGGTAAACTGGTCGCTTACATAATCAAAAAAATCTAAATCGTTATTTGTGTAATCTTTATCTGTTCTGCGAAAATTCACTGCTATTCGGCCTATAGCTTCTTCCGAACCATAAGCTAATCCGGCTAATACAAAGTTTTGGTCATACTTGTTGTATTCAGTCATATCTAACTGTAAGCGATTTATTGAGCCCGGGTCTTCGTGTTCTTTTTGATATCCGGCTTCAAATCGTGAACTAAATCGCAATGTATGGTCGAAATCTATTCTCCCACGTAAATCATGGTCCGTGTAATCAGCATCGGATTGATCTGAAAACTTAGCGTAATCACCATTGTAGGATAATTGAAAACGATGTTTGCCTAGCCCACCAACGGCAGCTAACTCAGGCCGAAGGCGTAAGTAGGTATCAGATTGGGCTAGATCATCGATTACACGATAAATATTATCGTCGTGCACTATTGATGCATCGGCAGTGGCAAATAATCCGGGTTTTTCATCTGATTGTGCAACGGCGTTTGAGCTCAGCGCTGCTATTGCTAAGGTTGATAATAAAAATGTAGTTGAGTTACGCATTCCCATTACTTCCATAAATCCTTAAACCAATCCCAAATCCCCAGGGAAAAGCCTTTAAATAAATTAATGCCCAATGCTGATTTTATTAAGTACAGTACGAGCAATCCAAATAGGGTTGATGCCCCAATAAACGCAGCCACAAACAAAGCGAAGGTAAAAGCAGAGATTTGCTTTTCTCTTCGGGTAAGCTCTCTGCGGTTACGGCCCATCAGCAGTACAAAATAAACTCTGCTTTTGGCAAAAGGTACGGGGAAGGTTGAACGTATGTCCAGTGAATGCTTTTTCCAACTGCGTGCGCCTAACGCACTATGCAGGTGAGAAAGCTGTTCATCCGTAAAGCTTTCAGCTACTTCTGGCGGCATGCGCTTAAGTAAACTGTTTAGAGCCGGGTCGGCCGTGCTCGGTGCTTTATCGCTTTCCACCATATTCCTTTACACTACCACTGGTTTATTGTGTGCACTACATTGGAACATATTATGCCTATTGTTGGCACTAAATTGCACCAAAAATCTTATGATTGCTATTTATGCCGGTGTTTGCAGCCTTATATGCAAATTCTTATCCACAATCGTTACAAATAATTATGACCAAAAAGTGATAACAAATAAATCTGTGGCTTTTAAGTAAGATTAAATATTTGGTAGTTGCTTAAACGTTTCAATTGTTTCAGCCAGGTCGATCACCGTGGGGTGGCCATAGTAACTGGTATCGATATGCAGGGAATTGCCAATCCAGATGGGAGTTTGGGTTGAGTTGTGGCCGTGCACCGAAAAGTCTACGCCGTGGTTTACCTTGTGTTTGCGTTTGGT
>CETX01141295.1_pt1 | contig 13421 bp, 18 predicted proteins | sample 356501 | NCBI WGS metagenome assembly CETX01 (sample SAMEA2623390, study PRJEB7988) | marine metagenome | biome: marine biome (ENVO:00000447); feature: mesopelagic zone (ENVO:00000213); material: "saline water (ENVO:00002010), including plankton (ENVO:xxxxxxxx)" | depth 450 m | reverse complement strand
AAATCTCCGGGGTGCGGCCAATCATCAAGCCCGACAGGAAGACCGCGATCCAGACGTACACGATGAAGTTTATGAAACCGACGCCCACGCCGCCCCAGACGGCGTTGATGAGCATCCCCGCGCGGGTCACCAGGCCACCGAGAGGGTTGAAAGAGTCGTGCATGGCGTTGACAGAGCCATTCGACGTTTGGGTGGTGAAGGTGCCCCACAGCGCGGACAGTTCAGGGCCAAATCGCAGCTCTTTACCCTCCATGTTGGAGCCGTCGGCACTCAGGCCGGCAAAGGCTGCATTGGGTTGCACTTCGCTGTAGACCGTCGCCGCAATAAGGGCAACGCTCATCACGCCCATCACCGCCAGCGACATCACTGCAAAGCGGCGGCGACGCAGCAGAAAGCCCGCCATAAAAACAATCGACATCGGGATGAGAACAAGAGCGACGGTCTCGATGGCGTTGCTAACCGGCGTTGGGTTTTCCAGCGGGTTGCTGCTGTTGGGGCCGTACCAGCCTCCACCGTTAGTGCCAAGCTGCTTGATCGCCACCATGGGCGCCACCGGGCCCACTGGAATGACCTGCTCGCGCATCTCGGCCGCAGTATCCAGTGGTTGCGCCACCTGAGCGCCTTGATAGGTGCTCGGTACGCCCTGCCAGGTCAGCAGCAATGACGTCACCAGTGCCACGGGTAGCGCCACCCGCAGCACGCCACGTACAAGGTCAACATAGAAGTTGCCGAGGTCACGTGGCTCGCCTTCTTTGGCGCTGTCTGCGTTGCGACCGCCAAACATACCTCGCAATATCGCCACGCAGGCGGCCAGGCCGGTCATTGGGGTCACCACCTGGAGGGTCACAATAAGGAAGCCTTGTGACAGATAGCTCAACTGAGCCTGCCCCGAGTAATGTTGCTGATTGGTATTGGTGAGGAAGGACACCGCTGTATGCAGCGCCAGGTCCCACGAGAGAGGGCCAATATTGTCGGGGTTCATCGGCAACAGATGCTGGAGCAGCAGGATGAGATAAGCGACTACCCCCAGCACCAGGTTGCACAACAGCAAAGCCCAAACATAGGTCTTCCAGGTCATGCCCTGCAGCGGATTCACCCCGATGAGTCGGTAAGTGATGCGCTCAAGCGGGCCAAACAGCCGGTCGCTGACATGCGGCTGGCCAGAGAAGACCCCAGCCATATAGCGTCCCAATGGCCAGGCTAGCCCCAGAGCAATGACGAAAATTAACGCAACTTCAAACATGGCTACCCCTCCCTAGAACTTCTCCGGTGCGAGCATGACGGCTCCCAGGTAGATAATCAGTGCCAGTGACACCAGCAACAGCACGGTACTCATAGCGAACTACTCCACGGTTAGGTCGTGCAGTCAGCGTAGGAATGGGAGGGGTAAAGGCTCTAGATTGAGGACGTCGCAGGGCGTAAATTTTTTGTATGTTTTATTGGCGTGCCGGCTAACGAGTTTGCTTGGAGCTGTTCGGTAGCGGCTCCCTTAGGCTGGTATACGGTGCTTTCCTGATACCCGGTTCAAGGCGTTTGCTGTATCAAGCGTGCCTACCACAATGCCCATATTCAGCAGTCCGCCATGGCCTCCACTTGGCTTAGTACCGGCGAGGCCGTGGATATGCACAGCTTTTGTTCTGCCAGAGCTCGAATGGGCATTCTGGCCTGTTACTCCTGGCCGCTCTGCGGCAAGTGATATGGGCAAACGGGCGATCTCTCGCCATATCCGTGACCTGCTCAGTAATGCCAGGTTAGAGGGGGCAGGGCGGCCTGATGGCGATTGCCAGGCAAGCTGCTGGCCGTTGGAAAGCGGACGTTGAACCCGCTGAAGCGAAAGGCTTACGCAAGACACTCAAAACCAAGGCTGAGGCCCTTCGCTTTGAGGCGGCTTGCCGAGCCAAGTTGGTCCAGCAAGCACCGATTGGTCACCGAAGCCGCCGACCGTCTTCGGCTGGCTGAATTGACGACCAGATAGCCGAGCTGATGGCCTCCATCCGGGAAGGCTGCGATAACCCACACGTTGAGCCGAGAGTGATGATTGGCCTGTCCACTGGTGCACGTTGGTCTGAGGCCGAAAGGTCAGGCCCTGCCTCGGTAAGAAACGGCGTGATTACCTTCAGCGGTACCAAAATCGGGAAGGTCAGGTCTGTCCCGATCTCTGCCGACCTGCAAACACTGCTGCTTAAGCACTGGCGTCAGCACGGTCCCTTTACCCCGGCCGTTACCTCATTCCGGCGAGCACTGGCTAGAACTACGATTGAGCTACCGAAAGGGCAGGCCGCACATGTTCTACGGCATACCTTCGCCAGTCACTTTATGCTGAAGGGCGGCAGCATCCTGACGCTACACGAAATTCTTGGTCACTCCTGCTTGGCTGTGACCATGCGCTATGCCCATCTTGCTCCGGATCACCTGCGTGATGCTGTCATGCTTGGTCCGTCTGTTCTAAAACCTAAACATTGAGGCTGCACGGTTTCTTCCGCTTGAGGTTAGAGCTAGGCGGCAGGCTGTACCACTTTCCTTGGGCTAGCCGCTTTTGTACAAGCTGCTGATAGGTCTCGGGAGAGGGGGCTTTTTTGCTTTTGTGCCTGAGTTGGTTGCATCGCTTGCAAGCAGCAGCGATGTTGTTCGCAGCGTTTTTGCCGCCTTCGCTCCGGGCCTTAAGGTGCTCAGCTGTACATTGGAACTGTTGGGCTTGGGCCAGGGAGATCCGGTGCTTTGCTGCGAAAGCTTCTGCGGAATCCTGCCACATGAGGAAGCCACAGTAGCAGCAGTGGCCATTCTGGTGTTGGAAAGCTGACTTGCGATGTTTTGATACTTTTGACGTGCTCACGGCCGCCTCCTTTGTTTAGTCAAGAGGGGTCCGCTAGTCGAAAGAGTGAACATCGCGGTGCCAGCTCTGTTCAGAGACTGGCCAAACACTGACCTAATATCAGTCAGCGATCTAAAGGTATCTGGATAAATAAGCTGGCGCAAGCTCGAAGCTCTGCCAAGACTGCTGTGACACTTTTGGGGCACTCGCATGTGCCAGAAAGCAAAAAGCCCCAAAAATCACTAGGATTATCAGGGCTTTAGGTCTTGCTAATTTGGTGGGCCGGGGGGATTTGAACCCGTTTTGGCATTCTTTCATTGTCGCGCTATTTCTCGCTTTGTCTTTAAAATCAGCAGGGTGGCCAAAACCTGTTTTGCATCGTTTTGCAGTGATTCGCTATTTTTTCGACACTTTTGTGGCATTCACGGTTTTCGGGTTTACTGGTTTGAGTCGGAAATCGATGTGTATTCAAATCTCAGGTAACTTTACTCTCCTGCTTGGCTCTCGGTGCTATTTTTCTTCCGCAGAATGGATTTTCCCTCATTGCAAATCGCCGAAAAAGTCTTGTCTTCATCCGTTCTGCTTTTCATTACGCTGGTAAGTCTGTCGAGCGCATACTCTGAGTCGGGATTTATTTCTAATCCTTTCCTTAGCCAATATTCTGCCTCTGAATAGAAGCCCTTGTTCCTAAATAAATTTCCAACGTTGTGTAATAGCCAAGCTTCTTTTTTATTTGACAGATCGATGGCTTTCTTTAAGGATGACATGGCCTTTTCATATAGATTAAGATTGAGGCATGTGTTGCTCATGTATCCTAGGTACAGCACCTCTTTTGGGTAATTTTTGCAAAGTTTGTCTAGTAGGTATATCGCCTCTTTGTGAGAGTTGTTCTCTTGCAATAGTCTGGCGTACTTGAAGGTTATTTCTTTTGAGCTAGGGTATCTAGTGTACGCCGCATGAGCTATTTCGATGGTTTTTTTTAAGTCATCATCTTCGCAGATCTCGCATAGTGCCACTGCTACTGCCGGTATTGTTACGTGTTCTTCATTTTCTAATAGTGCTATGGCGTCATCTTTGTCTCCCGCGTGAGACAAGATTTTTGCTTTTAATATTATTAAGTCTATGTCATCTTTCCATTGCTCTAAGGCTAAGTCTACTTTCTCTAAGGCGTGGTCGTGATAATTCTCCATTGAAAGCATTTGCGAGATTGTTGATAGTACTGGTTTTGAGTTTTTGTTTTCTTTGCCGAAATTTAGAAGTTTGTCTAGTCCAGATACCTCGTTCTCTTTTAGTTCAATAAATGCCATCCAGGCTTGGTTTGTTAATAGCTCGTCTCCAGTGCTATCTTGTATGATAGAGGTCAGTTTTTCACGGGCTTCGTCGTATTTGTCATTAAATAGGTCAATTAGCCAGTTAGACCTTTCTGCGTTGTCTGAATTCTCAATTTCTTCAGATTCGCTTTTGCCATTCCTTATAGAAATAACTGGAAGCTTCATCATTGCTTCGCGTATTTGATTACAGGCAGGCCCGGTTGCAGCTTGTAATCTTCCATCCTCTCGACTTGGGTTGTATGTCCCTGGGTTGATGCCAAGCAAGTCTGTTGGGAGATGTACTTCTGCACCGTCTGGCTTGATAAAGAATACTCGATCCCTCCCAAGTCGGCCCGTAAAAAGACCAAACTCAAATATTACATTGTCTCGAATGGAATTGTATTCGGTCCCTCTCATTTTTGTTATGTCATCAGGACTGAATACGAAAATACCAAAGTCCGATTCTTCTACTGCCCGGGTTAGCGATTCTATTGTTGTTTTCGATAAGTCGAATATTCCCTGATCCCACACGGTAGGCTCTGCCACATGGTTCAAATTTTGTTGAATTGCATATGCAACACTTAAGCCTTCGACAGATGATCCGATAAATACTCTTGGCTTCACTAGGTTTCCTCGCTTCATGTTTTTATCGGTAGGTTCTTGGTTTTTCTGTGTTGATATTTTTTGTGAGTTCTTTGGCCATATTCACGGCTTCACAGAAAATTATTTCCATTTCTTCGAAGTGTTCAAGCGTTGTGCCGTCGCTAAATATGCCGTCTGGCTTAATATCTTGAATTACTGCATCTAGAAGTTGATGGAAGTATATTATCTTCTGAGCGGTGTCTTCTGTGATGGCGCCTATATGCTTGCAGTTGTCTTGGTAGATCCTTGAGTAGTGTTGAGGTACGTCTACATAGAAGCAATATAATGTCCCTTCAGGGCTTTCTCGTAAATGCGTTATGATTTTTTTTAACGTTAAAAGGTAGCCTCTGTGCTCAACTATCTCTACTATGGCGGAAATTTCTGACAGCAGACAGCGTTCAATCTTTTTAGAAAAGGCAGCCTCTTTCCTTAGTTCCATCATCCATGATGGGAAGAATGATGCTATTGCACCCGCTATCGCACCCCCTAATGCTGCATATACGGGAAGCCACTCATTCGGCTCTGAAGATGTTAATCCCTTCATGATTCTGACTGTCTCAGCAATTGACTGGATATCCTCTGGTGTCATAGTAATTCCCTTTACCAAGTTTTCTGCCTGAGACCTTGCGCACATTCCTGGACATCTTGGTCAATGATATTGCCTGGCTTCATGCACTCGCGCACCGAACGCATGGGGCCTCTGTTGGCTTCCATTTCGGCGCGTTCTCTTGCTCTGAGCTGATTGCGGGCGGCTTGGCCCAGTCCGGTGTCGTTGTCGGCAAACGTTTGCAGAAAGCTTTTTTCGATGTAGTCCGTGTAGGCTTTGACCGCTGGCTCCATGGCTTCAGCTGCTTGGGCCAATGCGGTCTTGTCCTCGGCTGAGGCGGTGATGCTGAAAAGCATCAGGGTGATTGCTGCGGTCTTCTTCATCCTTGCTTCTCCTACTCATCCTTAACCCTGTGGAACCGGGAAAACCAGCGCCTACCTGCTTCTTCTGTGATCGCTATCCCGCGTTGTGACTGGGTAACTTTGAGGCGGCTTCGTCGTATTCAGGGCTTGTTTGACCGATCTCGGGCGCAACCTGTCCGGTCGTCAGCCAAAGGGCATACCCCGGAAATACCTTAACCAACACGTCAATTTCTTCAGTGGTTACTCGCACCGCTCCTTTGCTCACGCTCTTCCAGCGGTCATGGTCGCCACCGCCTTGCTCGCTCGCTTTTTTGGGCCCCAGCTTCTTGATCAAAAGCCGTGCTCTATCACCGGTGTTCTGCATATAGAAATAAAAAATCAAAAATATTGAGGGATATAATTGCCCTTATCCGATTCGGGGGATATAGTTGCTCCGTACCGGGGTTTTTATTGCCCTGAGATTTTCTTCTCATTGCCAAACATAGTGGAACAAAGCGTATGGATATGGAAGGCGTAGGACCGGAAAACCTCATTGGCGCACCGCCAATCATGCCATGGCCCAAGTTTGCCGATTGGATCGGCATGGGTGATGAACCCCGCGTGGTTGAGTCTTGGATTCAACGGGGCTACCTCCCGACCAAGAAAATCGGCAAGCGCCAGATGGTCAACGTTGCTTTGCTGGTCCGCCAGTTGCTGGAAGAGGAATAGGCCATGAACAGCCTGCAGCGTTACAAGCCCAAGCATGAACCCGGTTGCGATTGCTCCGTTTGCTGGACCCACCAGTTCTGCAACGAAATGCACGCCCGTAACGATGCACGGCAAAAGCGCTGCCATGAAATTCTGAACAACCCGTTTCAGGCTCACCGTGAAAAGTTTTGGACCGTTGAGCGCAAGGAAAGAGGCACCCCGTTTGTTCCCGGTGAACGCTCCAAGCTGCCTAAAGGTGATTAACCATGTGCAACCAGACCGCCAAGCTGACTGATAGCTATGTTCTGTGCCAAGAGTGCGGCCACGTCGAGGAATACTCCGACGCCCGCGCTAATCGGCAAGAGCGCTGCTCCCGCTGCGGGTCTGGCTTCTTCTGTGGTTGTCACTGCTGCGACGGTCTGGCCCGTATGAACCTGCAGCTACGTATTCACGAACAGCACGACAAGGACTCCTGATCATGGCCGTTCATATGACTACCGGAAAGCTTGGGCAGGGCATGACGCTGTCAGTGGTCCCTCAATATCTGCTGATGCTGGTGGCGCACTGGACCATTCCCTTCACCCTCGGGTTTGTTGCCGCCTCCGTCGTTGCGACTGGGGGCATCCTGTCGAGCGTCCAGATGATCGACCAATCGTTAGACGCAGCCCTTCAACGCGTCGTCGCTACCTGCTCAACCGCAGCCCCTGAGGCAGCGGAAATTAGCGGAGCAACGCGGAGTCTGTTTCCGCTGGCTCGGGGGCCAACAAGCCCATCGGGCGCGTTAGTCCTGGCATTACCCAGTGAGACCCGGCCCTAGGCCAACAACCTAAAACCCCAGCAGTACCGAGAACCCCCTCGGGCGAAACCAGAATTTTGCCTGTGCGGATTCGCTCGGCCTGCAGAAAGGCAAAACCGCGCAATCAGGCGCTTAACAAGTGAGGTACTACCCATGGCACGTTCAACAATGGAAGTCGCGTTTCTGAGCACCCAAAAACTTGAGTTCACCTCGAACGGCAATCACGTCAAACAGGTGAAGGTCTTCTATGGCGATGAACCGGACGGCGAGACCGAAAACGGCCTGTCCATCGTCAGCATGGATGTTCCGCTTGAAGTGGCTGATGAAGTTTTTGCAGCCGGTGCCAACATCGCCCCGCTCGAACAGGTCCGCATTAGCTTTGAAATTGCCCGCGCTGGCAAACAGAAAGGCAACAACCTGTGCCTGCACATCGAGCCAGTCAAGCCCAAGGCCGACAAGCCCGCGACTCCGGCCCAGTCCCCCAACACCCAGGCCAAAGCCTGAGACCCGTTAGGTAAGGGGGGCTGGTCATGCCGATGTTTGAAAGGCTGTTGTGGTTTGTTCTGGTGGTGCTGCCGGTGGCCCTTGTGCTGCTCGCCGCTAGCCAGTTCAGCCCCGCGCTAGTGTGCTCCATCGACGCCCCGTCCCCGATCCTCAAATGTCTTTGTGAGATTGAGTAGGCCATGGGACCGCAAGTTTACGTTCAGGTGTGTTCCACCTTTGACCAATCCGGCCAGTGCGTACAGGCCGCTTGGCAACTGGCCTACCTCGCTTCGGACTCCACCGAGTTCGAAGCCTTCACCGCATTCGACCCGGAAGCATTTTGGTTCGGGTTTGGATCAACGCTGACCTTCTTTGCCATCGGTTTTGGTGTCGGTCTCGTTGTCGCTGTACTCCGCAAGCTACGCGGATAACTCAACCCTGAAAGAGGTAACACCTATGAAACACATGAACGCTGTTCGTCGCTTCGGCGACAAGTTCGGCACTGCATCCCGCAATGCCGCCATTGCTCTGACTGTTCCGGTCATGGCGTCCCCGGCCTTCGCCGCTCTTCCTGAGGAAGTCGGTAGCGCCATGACTACCGCTAAGAGTGATGTGCAGGAAGGTGGCGGCATGGTCATCGGTGCCGTGGCGCTGCTGGCTGGTCTGGCACTGGTTATCGCCATCTTCAAGAAGGCGTAAACCGTGCTCTGGTCATTGCTGCTGGGCGTCGTGATGGCCTCGACGTTCGTGGCGGGACTCAAGATTGGCCAGTATCAATGACTTCTAGGGGCCTTCGGGCCCCTTTCTTGTTTGGGTGGGTGTGATGATGCGTCTCCTTTTCATGGTTCTTGCTCTATTGTCCGGGTCGGCTTTTGCTGAAGCGTACTATTGGGAGCTTTCTGGTTATTCTGAGCGCTTTGATCTTCCTGCAGACGCCTGTTCTTTTTATGAAAGTCTTAACCCACCATACACCGTTCAAGCTCCAGGCTCTGGCTTTGATACTGCAACTATTTACAACTGTGCTTTCGGTGTTAATGGGCAGGTGCTTTCTTCGCCCCTGGTCAAACGTGTATACCGTCGTGGTGATACCTGTCCGGAAGGGCTTGTCTACAACGAGGTCACCGGTGGCTGTGAGGCTGATTGTTCTACTCGGGTCGGTACCGAGATCTTAACTCGCGGTCCTGATAGTCCAGTCATTAACGATGATGGTTATTTCCTTGTTGCAGACACCGTTCCCGAGTCTGTTTGTTTCCAAAGCTGTCTTTATGGCTTCGCTAATCGCTCTGGTGGCGGTTGTTATTTTGTGTCCGGTTCTACTGATACAGGTTTTTGTAATTACTACATGGTTGGTACTGATCAAACTTGCGCGCCTGACAATCATACGCCTGGCGGTTCCGGTGACACGTTGAACCCTCCTACTGATCCGGGTGACGGTGGCGACGGCGGTGATGACGGCGGTGATGACGGCGGTGATGATGGTGGTGATGGTGATGGTGGGGACGGTGGCGATGGCAGTGGCGACGGCGACGGCGACGGCAACGGCAACGGCGATGGTGATGGTGATGGCGACGGCGACGGTAGTGGTGATGGTGACGGTTCTGGCTCTGGCGGTTCTGGAGACGGCGATGACGATGGCGACTGCTCCGGGGAGGACTGCGGGGAGAGTGGCAGTGGTCTGACTGCTCCTGAGCAAGGCACCTTTGACGATGCAATAGCGGACTATGAACAGAAGAGTGCCGAGGTTCTTCAGGAAATTAAGAATATTTCCGCTCAGTTTGGCTCGTTGGTCGAAAACAAGCTTGGTGCTCAGCTGTCAACTGGGGGCGCTGGCCTTCCCTGTTTCAGTGCTTCGATATTGGGCAAGGATATTGGTTTTTGTTTTTCTACATACTCCGACCAATTGTCTGTTCTCGGAAACTTGATACTTTTCGTCGCCGCTGTGATTGCTTTGTTCATTATTTTTAGAGAGGACAAATAATGGATATCCCGTTTATTTCTGACATTCTTGAGTTTTTTCAAGCGGTTTGGGATTGGGTCTACTCTGGCATATACGAATTTGTTAAAGAAGCATTTGTTCTTGCCACCAAGGCCGCTATCTATGCTTATTATCAGGCGCTCTTATTTGGTCTTGAAGTCGCCTATCAAACGTTTCAGGAACTTATTTCTGAAATAGGTATTAGTGACAAGGTTCAGCAGTACTACAACAGTCTTGATGCTGACCTTAGGGCCGCTCTGGCTTTCTTTCGCGTGCCTGACGCATTGATGATCATCTTCTCCGCCATCGGCACCCGCTGGACCCTGAAGTTCGTACCCTTGGTGGGCCGCTGATATGGCGATCAAAATCCATCACGGCCCCAACGGCTCCTATAAAACCTCTGGCGCAATTCAGGACGACTTGATACCAGCGCTCAAGGCTGGCCGGCACATCATCACTAACATTCGCGGCATGACTCGCGAGCGTGTGTTTCAGGTGTTCCCTGATCTGCCGTCGAGCGTCGAGATTGAAAACCTCGATCTGGAAGACCTCGACGACTTGGAGAAAATGCGCACCTTCCCGCAATGGGCACCGCGGGGCGCGTTCATCATTTTCGATGAAACGCAGCTGATCTTCCTCAAGTCGTGGCGCGAAACCGATCTGCGCAAGTTCGATTTCCCGGGTGGCCCACAAGCCGCCAAAGAAGCGGACCGGCCTATCAACTGGCTCGACGGCTGGACCCGTCACCGGCATTGGAACTGGGACATCATCCTGACCACCCCCAACATCGGCTACATCCGCGAAGACATTCGCCTGACCGCCGAGAAAGCCTATCTGCACTCGAATCTGGCCGTCATCGGTATCAAGGGCCGCTACAAGGAATCGCAGCATTCGGCCACTGAGAACAAGCCCGCCATGAAAGGCTCGATGGTCTCCATCAAGAAGATCAACAAGAGGACTTTTCAGCTCTATGACTCAACAGCAACCGGCACCGTCTCCGACACCATCGCGGGCAAGAGCATTTTTGCAGACCCTAAAGTTCTTCTACTTCTGGGAATTCCGGCCCTTGTGTTTGGGAATTTTCTACTTGGTGATGGATTTAGCTTCAACCAGCGCAATGCTGATCCTGCGCCTGATCCGCAGCCTGTGGCGAGTGCTGTGGCCGATCCTCCGAACCCTCGTTCTATACCTGTTAATCCGCCTGGCCGTGCTGGTGTTGTTCCTGTATCTGAGCAGCAATTTAATCAGCTGGCTGCTGTAGGTCACCCGTTTGAAGGGCACTTGATCCAGATTCGGGCCTCGGTCATCGGTCAGTCTAATCCTGTTCGGCTTTATCTCTTTGATGTTGTGTCGCCTGATGGCCAGCGTTTCCAGCTCAGCAGTAAGCAGATGAACCGAAGTGGCTATTCGATGAGTCATACCGCTGATTGCTCTGTCCGGCTCAGCTTCCGAGATATTTCCTTCTACGCCGTATGCGCCGGGGCTGCGGAGCGCGCCGCCGAGCGGCTCGTCTCGGAGCGTAGCGGCGCGCCCAGCAGCGAACCCGCGCGCCCCTATGTCCGCGTCATCGAGAACAGCGCGCCCCGCTGACGTCCCTGTAACACGTCAGATAAACAGAACTAACAAACCTCAATAACACGCATTGGAGCACAGTTAATGGCCCGTCTGATTGATCAAAATCGACTGAATAAGCAGACCGCTGAGGATGATGTAAAAGGGCGTCTGTTTGTTGATCCGTCCACTTGCAAACTGACTGACCTGTCTGGTGTTCGGTTGCTTCGTTGTGGAGTGGACACCGTCCGTCAGCTCTACCGGGGCATGATCCGGCTAGGCGTTCTGGCCTTGTTTGAGAAAACCGGCACCATCGTTGAGTTTGCTGGCCAGCGTTGGCACACCGGACGGGTAGGGCGTGATTCTGGCTATCAGTTCAAGCTGCAGAATGCTGACCTCGGGTTCGTTCTGCTGATCAAAAACTTCAACGCCAAGGCCGACAGCATCGGCCCACACCTGAAAATCGAAGTGTCGCCCCATACTATCGACACGCTCTCGCCTGATCGTCTGCAGGCTCGCATGGACTATTACGCTTCCGAGATTCTGGAGCACGTCGAGGTAAACCAGTGTGCGGTGCATCTGGCTCTGGACCTGCAGGGCTGGCAACCGCCTGCCGATCTAGTCGCCCGCATGCACTGTCGCGCACGCAATCATCGTGATGTGTCCGGCATCAACTCCATTGAGTGGGCCATGAAGTCGAGCGTCTACGGTCGCGGGGAAACGTCGATGTTCGGCTCGGCCAGCGGCGTCCAGCTCTGTATCTACAACAAGACCGAGCAGGCCAAGGCCACCGACAAGCTGGACTACTGGCAAAGCGTCTGGCGTCGCAATGACGACCCGTTTGATGCTGAGTGCCTGGACAACTACAACCCCGATCAAGACGTGTGGCGTATTGAGCTGCGCTATCACCATTCCGTGATTCAGCAGTTCGCCAGCGGCTCTACTCAGCTCAGCACCGGCCAAACCATCGACACGCGCACCTTTGAGGCCTTCTGCCCGCATCTAGACGGCCTGTGGCGCTATGGCCTGCAGCAGTTCAAGCTGCTGACCCGTCCGGGCTGCTATGACGCTTTTTGGACTCTTATCCGTGATGATGTTCGGGTAGAGCTGCCGGTTGAGTCTCTGATGGACGACACCGAGTACAAACGCTATTACAAGACGGCTGCCGGCTTCTCTGGCAAGAACGTGGAACTGTTCGTGGGAAACTTCGTTAGCCTGCTGGCACGGGAGCGAGTAGGCGCCACTAAAGCGTTTGACCGCCTGAGGGAGTGGGAATGCTGGCCTGTGATTCGGGACCACTACGCGGCAAAGGATATGGGCGAGCGTGCTATCTATCGTCATATCCGCGATCTGCTGGAAGAGCGCCACGTTAGATGGGGCAGGGCGGTCTGATGGCGATCACCAAGCAACCTGATGGCCGTTGGAAAGCGGACGTTGAACCCGTCAAAGGGAAACGGTTTCGCAAGATATTCAAGACTAAGGCTGAGGCATTGCGTTTTGAAGCTGCTTGCCGAGCTAAGCTGACCCATCAACCAGACTGGTCACCCAAGCCCGCTGATCGTCGTCGACTGGCTGAGTTGATCGACACTTGGTATGACCTGCATGGGCACGGCCTGCGCGATGGTGTGCGGCGTCGAAGCAAACTCAAGCTATTGTGTCAGCGCCTGCGCAATCCAGTAGCACGCCTACTGACGCCTGAAGACTACTCAAGCGAGCGGCGCAAGCGAATGGAACAGGGCACCTCGGCCAAGACGCTCAACAATGAGCTTGGTTACCTGCGAGCGGTGTTCAATGAGTTACGGGGCTTGGGTGTCATCGAGTATGAAAATCCGTTGTCACTGGTTAAGCCGCTGCGCCTGCAGGAACGCGAATTGGCCTGGCTGACTGATGACCAGATAGCCGAGCTGATGGACTCCATTCGGGAAGGCTGCGATAACCCGCACGTTGAGCCGATAGTGAGGATTTGTCTGTCTACTGGGGCGCGTTGGTCTGAGGCCGAAAGGTCCGGCCCTACTTCGGTTAGAAATGGCGTGATTACCTTCAGCGGCACCAAAAGCGGGAAGGTCAGGGCTGTCCCGATCTCTGCTGATTTGCAAGCACTGCTGCTTAAGCACTGGCGTCAGCATGGCCCGTTTACCTCGGCCATTACCTCATTTCGACGAGCACTGGCTAGAACCACGATCAAACTACCAAAAGGGCAGGCCGCACACGTGTTGCGGCATACCTTCGCCAGTCACTTCATGCAGAACGGCGGGA
>CETX01065064.1_pt1 | contig 13494 bp, 12 predicted proteins | sample 356501 | NCBI WGS metagenome assembly CETX01 (sample SAMEA2623390, study PRJEB7988) | marine metagenome | biome: marine biome (ENVO:00000447); feature: mesopelagic zone (ENVO:00000213); material: "saline water (ENVO:00002010), including plankton (ENVO:xxxxxxxx)" | depth 450 m | reverse complement strand
AACCAATGTTGATTCGCGGCGAGCCCGCCGATACGCAAGTGAGCGTTCAGTTCGCCAGAGACGAACCGCCAGTCGGTTAGTCTGGCAGAACCACCGATTCGGGTTCTTCGCCTCGGGCTACGCGCGCGGCGTTGGCCACGGCGAATGTTCGGCTGCGAACACCGGACTCCTGCGTGAACGACGCGAAGTGAGGTGTGATCAGGACGTTGTCCATGTCCAGCAGCGGGTTGTCTTCTGGCGTGGGCTCCACCTCTGTGACGTCCAACCCCGCGGCAGCGATCTTTTCCTGCTGCATGGCTCGGATCAGCGCCGCCTCGTCGACGACCGGTCCCCGGCAGGCGTTGATGAGAATCGCGGTCGGCTTCATCAGGTCGAACTCGCGGTCGCTCATCATGCCGTGGGCTTGGGTGGTCAGGGGAACGTGCAGCGTGACGATATCTGACGTCTGGAGCAGTTCGTCCAACGAAAGCCGCGTCACGTTGAGTTCCTCTTCGAGTTCCTTCGGGATGTCGATTATGTCCGTGTAGACGATTTCGCATTCCCAGCCCGCGAGCCGGCGTGCTACTCGAGAGCCGATTCTTCCGAGTCCTATGATGCCGATTCTTTTGCCGGCGATCTCTTGGGCTTGAGAGAACCATTTCTGACGAATGTCGCCAGCCCATTTCCGGTCCTGGACCGTGCTGAATTGTAGCTGTAGCTTTCGAAGCGTGCTCACCAGCAACGCGATCGTGTGCTCCGCCACGGATATTGCGTTTCCGCCGCCATTGTTGGCAACTTTGACGCCGAGTTCGCCGAGCGCCATCTTGTCCAAGTGGTTAGTCCCCGCGCTGGTGGTTTGAATAAGGCGCAGGTTCGGGATCTTGGCCGCAACATCAGGCGAGATCGGTCCCCCGCCGAACAGCACCGCGACGGTGTCTTGCATCTGTGCGGTCGCGTCATCGACGGACTGTCCAGAGTCCACCCAGGCGACTTCTACGTCCTCGGGTGCAACTTCTTGGTATGCTTGCAATTGCGATTCGCTCGGTCCGTAAAGAACTATTTTGGCACTCATCGTCTCTCCTGACATTCAATGGAAACCCACTCAAGATATGTAGCACGATTATATGCGTGACGCCCAATCAAGGCAACCTTCCTCGGAGTCATGATTCGATGCGTCCCGACGCGATTTCCAAGGCTCGGGTAAGCGTAAGCTCGTCGCCGAATCCTCCGGCTTTTGTCACGAGGGTCCTGCCTGCCGCGGAGCCGTCCGAGATTACGCCGCACGGGACGCCGGGCTCGACCTCGTTCATGATGTCCACGCTGGTCGCGCCCAATGCGCCGAGAACGGCGAAAGCCGTGTCGCCCCCGGCGATGACCAGTCCCGACACGTCGACCGTCCGCAGGACGCCGTAAGCCAGGGTTCCGACGAACTTGCCGAGGTCAGCGGCGTCGCCAGCCGGATCGAGCGACGGCGCCGCGGGCGAATCGGGTTCGGACCAAGCCAGGGCAACGTTGCGACCGGCGCCGAGTTTCTCGCACACGGTTTCCCGCAAGCGAGCCATGTGGGCGCGGCGCTCCGGCGGATCGCTCAACGCCTCGCTCGGTTCCAAGGCCACGAGAGTCGCCCTGCCCTGCCCCGTCAAAGCGCTCAATTGCGCCCGATTGACCTCGTGGCGGCTCCCGACGATGATCAGCGCCGGACCTTCGGCGGCGCTGGCCTGAATTGGCGCGGAAGCATCGGACTGCATTCGTCCTGCAATTGCGTGGGCCAATCCGGCGGATCCGGCGACGACGCAACCCGGCAGCGCATTCGACGCATCGGCCAGCACGTTCAGGTGTTCGTCAGTGGCCGCGTCAACCGCTACGACGTTGTGACCGTCGTCGATTGCGACCCTGATGGCGGCAGTGAGTTGACCTGAACTTACTTCGACTGTCGACAGACCGATCGACGTAGCCGAGAGTTCGCCTTCTAGCGTCAACATCTCGGTCAGACTCGTGGACGCGACCGGCGCCAAGGCGTCTTGGCCTTCCGGGATTGTTGACACGGTTTGCCCGTGAACGAGCAACCTGCCTTCGACCACGGTTCGGCCCAGTTTGGGGAACGCGGGGCATACGATTATCGCCGGGGCTTCGGTCGTCTCCAGCATCGCGGCGCATTCTGCTGCCAGATTGCCGCGTCCGGTCGAGTCGATCTTTTTGTACAGGCGATCGAAGCCCGCTTCAATCAAGTCCCTCGCCGCCATCCGCACGGGGACCAGCGCCAGCGCCGAGTCCACGTTTCGCGTTTGGGTGTTGATGCAGGCTACGTCAACGCCCGACAGCAGCCCTTCGCGTGTGCTCGCTCTGCGCAGCACCCTGACTCGCAGACCCTGGGATGCGAATGCGCCCGCGGTGTCCATTGCCCCAGTCAGGTCATCTGCCACAACACCCATGGACGGTTCGGTCACGTGAAGCTCCTTTTAACAATGTGCCGTCGATTGTATAATCTGCGCTACGGCGTTTGGACCTAATGCAATCGGAGATGTCTTTTGGAGAACACGGCCCTCGCGGGCACACGGGTTTTGGACCTGACCCACCACATCGCAGGACCCTACTGCACCAAACTGCTCGCCGACTTCGGAGCGGACGTCATCAAAGTCGAGCGACCGGGCTCGGGTGACCCCACACGCCGGCAAGGCCCGTTCGTCGGCGACGACCCCGATCCCAACAAGGGGTTGCCGTTCCTGTACCTCAACACCTCGAAGCGCTCGATCACGCTGAACCTGAAATCGCCCGACGGGCAACGCATCCTCAAAGAACTCGTCGCCGAATCGGATGTCGTCGTCGATGGATTCCGGCCGAGCCTCCTGCCTTCGCTCGGATTGGCATACGAAGATTTGCGGAAGATCGACCCTTCGTTGGTAATGGTGTCGATTTCGAACTTCGGGCAGACCGGGCCGTACCGCGACTACGAGGCGACCGACATCGTCGAATACGCGCTCGGCGGACTGCTGTACATCTTCGGATTGAACGAACGAGAGCCGCTCAAACACGCGCTCGACCAGGCTCAGTACAAGGCCGGAACCAACGCCGCTTCGGGCGCGGCCATCGCCGTCCTGCACCGCCTTCTGACGGGGCAAGGCCAGCATGTCGACGTTTCCATTCAGGAGTCTATCACCTCGGCAGTGAGAGACACCACGGCGGCGTTCGCAAACTACGGCATCGTGAAATGGCGCCAACCTGGCCCGACCGGCGAGATTCCGCGCGGTCCGGTGGAGACCAGCGACGGCTACATCATGCCCATCGCTTTCGGCGCCGTGGACTGGAACGAGACCGCCGATTTCTTGCAGGCGCCAGAGCTCAAAGACGACCGGTTCGCGACGCCACAGGATCGTCAGGAACACATCGGCGAGATCCGAGATATATTGACGGCGACGTTCGCGCGATGGAAGAAGTATGACTTGTTCTACGAAGCGCATAAACAGCGACGCCTCATCTACGGGATCGTTCAGGACGGCGAAGAGGCGCTGCACAATCCGCAGTACGAGGCCAGAGGGTATTTCGTGGACATCGATCACCCGGTCGCCGGCGTGCAGACCTATCCCGGCGCGCCGTTCATCATGAGCGCGACGCCATGGCGGGCAGGTTCGTCGGCACCGACGCTCGGCGAGCACAATTCCGAGATTTACGGCGAGAAACTGGGATACTCGAACGCTGAGCTGGTCAGGCTCACGGCGGCAGGTGTGATATGACGGCTAAGCTTCCTCTCGCTGGCGTGCGGATTGTCGAGCTGGGGCAGCTCATCGCGGTTCCGTTCGCGGTCAAGATGCTCGCCGACATGGGCGCGGAAGTGATCAGAATCGAGTCGTGCGGACGGCTGGACAACTATCGCGCGAATTCGTTTTACGACAACGATTCTTCGGGCGACTATTGGAACCGGGCGGTCAACTTCTACGACCAGAACCGCAACAAGCTCAGCCTGACGCTGGACATGACCAAGCCCGAGGCGCAGAAAACGCTGCGGGACCTGATCGCTGTCAGCGATGTCTTTGCCGAGAATTTCACGCCCAGGGTCGTCCGCAACTTCGGACTCGAATACGAAGACCTGCGCGCGATTCGTCCTGACATCATCATGGTGTCGTCGACGGGCTACGGGTACTCGGGCCCATGGAGCAATTTCGGCGCGATCGGATACGGCACCGAAGCCGCGTCCGGGCTTGCTCACACGACCGGCTACGAAGGCGGTCCGCCGATGCTTCCGGAGATACCTTACGCCGACTACACCGCGGCGGAGCACACGGTATTCGCCGTCGCCGCTGCGCTGGCGGTCAGGGCACGGACCGGCCAGGGCCAGTTCATCGACGTCTCGCAGACGCAGACGATGAGCGCCGTCTCTCCCGAAGTGTTGATGGACTTCGCGGTCAACGGCCGGAAGATAGAGCGGCTCGGCAACCAAGCCCGTGCATTGGCGCCACAGGGGTGCTACCCGTGCTCGGGCAATGACAGGTGGATCGCGATCTCTGCTCAAACGGATGCCCATTGGCAATCGCTTTGCGAGACGCTCGGCGACCCGGAGTGGACCCGAGACGAGAGATTCGGAGACTCGCAATCGCGGTGGGCGAATCGCGACGATCTCGACGGTCTGATCGGCCAGGAAACAGCTCGATGGGAACACCGCGAGCTGGAACGCGATCTGCAATCCAAGCGCGTGCCCGCGGGCGCCGTGCTCGACGGCAAGGAGTTGCTTTTCGACGCTCATCTGGCCGAGCGAGGATACTACGAGGTGGTCGAGCACGAGCCGTCGACAGGGATGCCACCCCTCCCTTACACGACCAGGCCATGGGTCTTCTCCGAGACCCCGGGCTCCATCAGGCGCGCGGCGCCGTTGCTCGGTGAACACAATCGATGGACACTTGCCGAGGTTCTGGGCCGAACCGAGTCGCAAATCGCTGAGTTGGAACGGTCCGGCGTCATCGGCAACGCTCCGGTGAACCATACTCCGGTCCCGCCGATAACGGCTGAGACGCAGATTCTGCAGGGAAAGGCGATCGCGCACGATCCTGATTTCAAAGAGCAAATCAGAGAGTCATTCGGGATCGAAGATCGACCGCGGTTGTGAGCGCCAATGTCGCCGAGACTGATGGGAGGTTGCCAATACCAGACAATGACCAAATCGGACCGCCCCGGGTCGGTCTCAAGGTGTAGCCGTCCTTGCCTCACCATCGACGCGACTCTATAATTCGGTCGATCACGATTCTTGCAGCGCTCGACGCCACAGCCCACCGGCGCGACCGCCGCGACGCCCAGGAGACGCCCGATTTGACTGATCTGATCGCCATAGCCATCGACGGGCCCGCCGCATCCGGCAAGACTGCTGTCGGCAGAAAAGTCGCGGAACGGCTCGGTTGCCGCTTCCTCGACACGGGCGGCGCATACCGCGCCGTCACGCTCGAAGCGCTGAGGCAAGGCGTCGACCTTGATGACGAATCGAAATTGTCGGAACTTGCCGAGAACATCGACATCGAGCTCATCGGCGGCCCGGACGGCGACCGGTTGCTGATCGCGGGCGCGGACGTAACCGACGACATCCGCAGCCCCGCTGTCGATCGCGCCGTGTCCCAGGTGTCTGCCGTGTCAGGAGTGCGGGCAGCGGTGGTTCCGCAACAACGCAGGATCGCGGCCCAAGGACCCATCGTCATGGTGGGGCGCGACATCGGCACGGTAGTCCTCAGCGATTCCAAGGTCAAAATATACATGGAAGCGTCCGCGGAAATCCGAGCCGACCGACGAGTCCGTGAGATGGAGCGGTCGGGACGGTCGCTGGATCCTATGCAGGTCCTCGAGGACATCGTGCGACGGGACAGGATCGACAGTGAGCGAGAGGATTCCCCGCTGAAACCGGCCGATGACGCCCTGTGCATCGACACGGACGGTCTCGACGTTGGTCAGGTCGTGGAGCGGATAATGCGCCACCCGGGGTTGAGTTGATAGACGTGGTTTATCCGGTGTGCAATTTCCTGCAGAAGGGCACGCTTCGCCTCTTCGGCGATTGGAAGGTCACGGGGGCCGAGAACATCCCTCCGATGGGCCCGCTCGTGATAGTCTCCAATCACATGAGCAACATGGACCCGTCGCTCCTAGCGTGCAGCATCTCGAGACGGATCCGGTTTTTGGCGAAAGACAACCTTTTCGGATCGCGACCGATGGATTGGTTTCTCAAATCATACGGAGCGTTCCCCGTGAATCGCGAAGGGGTTGACGTCACGGCGTATCGCTGGACCATCGATCAAATCAAAAACGACGGTGTTATCGTGTTGTTCCCCGAGGGTACGAGGAGCCGAGGCGAGTTGATCCAGGCGAAGGCGGGCGTCGCCAACCTGGTTCTTCGAACCAAAGCTCCGATCCTGCCTGTCGGGATTACGGGGACTGAAAACCTGCGGTCAGTTCTTCGAGTCTTCAATCCCACCGGGAACATACGAGTCAACATCGGTCAGGTTTTCTCACTCCCCGACATTGACGGGAGGCCCGGCAAAGACGTCATGGAATCTCTAACGACGATGATCATGCACAGGATCACCGAGCTCTTGCCGGAAAAGTATCACGGCGTTTACCGACAGGCGACCGAGTGACAAAATCCGTTGACGCCGGGCCAACGGCAGCGTTGAAATAGCAGCCCAGGTGCGTTAGATTGGACGCATAGCCACGCTCGGACAAGCTGGAACTCCCGAGAAGCGCGGGCAGGCTGGTCGCGTCAGCTACCGCACGAACACGCGAGGTTCGACGTGAAATGGGAAGCTGGCCCTGCCGCGGTTGAGAGGCGACACATGTGCGGAATCATCGGATACTCCGGAAGCCGGCAAGCGGCCCCGATCATACTCGAAGGGCTGGCGGCGCTGGAATATCGAGGCTATGACAGCGCGGGCATAGCCGTGCTCGACCCTGATCAGCGGCTGACGGTTCACAAGAAATCCGGCAAGCTGACGAACTTGCACGGCGCATTGCGCAACGGCCTCCCGAAAGGCGTCTCCGGGATCGGTCACACCAGGTGGGCGACCCACGGCGGACCAACCGACTTCAACGCGCACCCTCATGCCGACTGCAACAACGAGATCATCGTGGTTCACAACGGCATCGTTGAGAACTACCTCGATATCAAGAAAGAGCTGGTCGAGGCCGGGCACGAATTCTCGTCACAGACTGACGCGGAGTGCATACCCCACCTCATCGAATCGTACCTGGCACAGGAATACTCCCTCGACGACGCTGTGCGCGCGACCTCGCGCCGCATCAAGGGCGCCAACGCCGTCGTCATCATCTCAGCACGCGACCCGGGCACGTTGACGGCGTTCAGGCTGGGCAACGCCGGCGGGCTCGTCGTCGGATACGGCGAAGACGAGCACCTCCTGGCCAGCGACTTGCCCGCGCTGTTGCCTCACACGAGAGACGTGGCGTATTTAGCAGGCGGAGAAATGGTCACGCTCGATGAGCACGACGTAACTTACACCGATCTTGACGGCGACCCTGTCGTAAAGGACACCTTGCACGTGGCATACGACTCGTTGTCCGCGTCGATGGGCGAATACCCGCACTTCATGCTCAAAGAGATCCACGAACAACCCGAGTCAATCATCAACGCACTCCGGGGTCGGATCGTGTTCGATGACGCCTCCGTGCCCCTCGACGAGGTCCTGCTCACCGACGAACAGGTGGCACACATCGACAAGATCGTGTTCGTTGGCATGGGCACCAGCCTGCACGCCGCAATGGTCGGTAGAACGTGGATGGAAGCGATTGCCCGCATTCCATCCGAGTACGACAACTCATCGGAGTTCCGATACAGGGACCCGGTCATCGATGACCGAACGTTGGTCGTCTCCGTATGCCAATCGGGCGAGACAGCCGATACGCTCGCCGCGATGGAGGAGGCGATGAACAAGGGGGCTCGACAGATCACCCTGTGCAACTATCCCGGCACCCAAACTACGCGCATCGCCGACAGCACCCTGCAAATACGCTCAGGCTTGGAGGTTGCCGTCGCCTCGTCAAAGACTTTCATGTCCTCCCTGACCGCGCTTTACTTGCTGGCCATCCACATCGGAGCTCGGCGAGGGACTTTGGACCCGGACCGACGCCGTGAGCTCGTTGCCGAACTGGCCCGACTGCCGGACATGGTCGGCAAGATGCTGACTAATGAGGCGCAGTATAAAGCCCTGGCACGGGAATTCGGACGGTGCGCCGATTTCCTCTACCTGGGCCGAGGCATCAACTTCCCTTTGGCCATGGAGGGCGCAATCAAACTCAAAGAGATCAGCTACATCCACGCCGAGGGTTATCCCGCCGGAGAAATGAAGCACGGCCCGATCTCGTTGATCGACGAAAATATGCCTGTCGTGGCCTTGATTCCCTCAGACCCCCTTCACGACAAGATGCTGAGCAACATCAACGAAGTCAAGGCAAGAGGCGGAACTGTAATCGCGGTAGCCTCGGAGGGAGACACCGACATCGCAGAGAGGGCCGACCACGTGATCTACGTTCCGCAGGCCTCCGAGCTCATCAACCCGATGCTCATGGCCGTGCCCATGCAACTCCTCGCGTACCACATCGCCGTGTGGCGAGGCACCGACGTCGACAAGCCACGCAACCTGGCGAAGTCGGTGACGGTCGAGTAGCGGTTGGCGCGGTTGGCTTGGGCGCAGTGGCGATAAACGATTCGAGTGGCGCCGGAAATATGTGTCATTCTGATCCTTCCGCGCGCGGAAGGATGAAGACTCTGGTCGCTGAACACGCCATTTTGCCTGAGCATTCCCAAACGCTTCCCATTCTCCAAGGCTCCCGTCATGGCAAGAAACGTTGAGCACAACGTATTGGATTGATGACCAATGCGGCTTGAGTGTGGGCGGCCCTTCGACGAGCTCAGAGCCTGTCCTGAGTTTGCCGAAGGGGCGAACGGAAGGTGAGCGTGGCTTGCCATGGACGGAGGCCCAGCACCGCGAGACGCGTTGGGCACGGATTATTTAGATGATGACCATAACGCCCAGAGCACCGGTGGCTTCGGGCTTCACGTTCACCGCGGATCTGCGGTTGTGTGTGGCTTGGGCGTAAACGCCCAGAGCACCCGTGGATTCGGACTCCAGTGTGGATTGGCATGAATCTTGTTCGCGCGGCCCTCAAACGTTGAACCGGCGCAACGCTTGTGCTAACTTATCTGGCACAGGAGTGAATTATGCTACCGCACGTAACCAAATTTGGAATATATTTGAACGCAGAAGAAGGCAAGGTTGTCCGAATCACGTCCCCGTACTGGTTCCCCGAAGAGCCGGACTGGGTTTATGTAACAGACGAAGTCAATGCCACTCTGCTCCACATTCGAGACGTAATCCAAGAAAAGAACCTCTCCGGCGACGCCGGCTCAGTTAGCTGGGGCAGAATCCCTCTCAAAGACTGATCCCTCGAATGCGACACACCGCCATCCGGACCCGCAATTGAGCCAGGCCTCCCAGGCGGAAGAAGCTCCGCGCAAGCGCCGGTTTCAAATGCCGCCCGCGTTCCGGTATCCCGCGTATCGGGCATATTGGCTCGGGACGCTTGCGTCCGTCGGCGGTTTCCAAATGCTCACGTTCGGTCAGGGCTGGCTCACTTTCGAGGAGACCGGATCGGAAGTGCGTCTGGGTTTCGTCTTGGCCGCCAACGGCTTCGCATCCATCGCGCTGAATCTGTTCGGCGGGGTGTTGGCCGACAGGCTGGACAAACGTCGACTGATTATCACCACGCAACTGGTGACGGCTGCGCTGATCTTCCTACTGGCGACCCTCGTGTTCACCGGTGTTATCGCATATTGGCACATCGTGGTGATCGCGCTGTTCAGCGGCGCCACCAACGCCTTTGACCAACCTGCCCGTCAGGCTCTGTACCCTCATCTTATCGATCGCAAGGTCATGGTCAGCGCCGTGGCTCTCAATTCGGCCGTCTGGCAGGGGACCCGAATCGTTGCCCCCGGCGTGGCCGGCTTTATGATCGGCCAACTTGGAACGGCGTCGTCGTTATACATGGCGGGCTCCGGGTTCGTCGTCATGGCGATGGTCATCTTCTGGCTCCACATTCCGAAGATCGAAACAGTCGTCCGAGGCAGCGCAGCCCAGAATCTGCTCGGAGGCTTGAAGTTCATCGCCGGTGACCGCGTGTTCTCGTTCTTGATCGGGATGACGTTCTTCAACAGTTTTTTCGGCATGGCATACGTTGCGATGATGCCTGTGTTTACGGTGGACGTGCTGGGAGTCGGAGCGGAAAAACAAGGCCTGCTGATGAGCGTCGGCGGAATCGGAGCTCTCGGTGTGACCATGCTCCTTGGGGCCCGATCAAACTTTGCCCAGAAAGAGCTTCTCATCATCGGTGGAGCGGTGGTTTTCGGCGTGTCCGTCGCCGCGTTTGCGCTCACGGCCCAGTACGTGGGCAATTTCTACCTGGCGATGGCCCTGATTGTGATAATGGGCATCTCCAGTTCGGCTTATATGATCTCCATCATGAGCTCACTCCAGATCTTGGTGCCCAACGACAAGAGGGGCCGGGTCATGGGTTTCTATGGCATGACGTGGAGCATAATGCCTTTGGGCGCACTGTGGGCAGGAGTCCTGGGCGATGCAATCGACAGCGTGCCCTGGGCCATTGCCATTGGCGGATTGCTCGTAAGCGGGTTCGCTGTCGGTCCCGCGCTGGTCAACAAACGGTTGCGGTCTATCGGAACGTTGCTACAGGAAGCCGAACAAGGCCCGGTGGACGATCGACGCGCCCCAGACCGCCAGACCGAATCCGCGCCAACCGCCGGCGCCAACGACTAGCAGCAAAGTATCCGAGCTGCCCGTAACAGGAACACCACTGTGGGCGACGAACCGAAATATCAATACGTGAGCCATTTCGGCGCATCCGACGATGTCGATGTCGGCGGCGGCAAGGCTGCCAGCCTTTCACGGATGGCAGCGTCAGGAGTGCCCGTTCCTCCCGGTTTTACGCTGACGGCATCGGCCTACCGGAACCACCTTGCGGCTTCAGAACTCGAATCCGGCATCGAATCCGAGCTGGCGGGCCGAGACCCGTCCGACTATGCAGCCCAGGCGTCGGTGTCTTCATGCATACAAACACTCATCACGGATGCTGCCCTGCCCGCCGAGATCGCGGAAGAGGCGCGAACCGCTTATCGCGCGCTAACCACCAGAGCGTCCGAACCCAAGCCTGTGTCAGTTCGGTCGTCGGCGACGGCTGAAGACCTGCCCGGAGCATCGTTTGCGGGCCTCGCTTTGGAGCGTGCACGCGATCATGTACCGCGAGGCGCAGAACATCGCCCACATCGACGTTGCGATGCCTGTCGTGGTGCAGCTCATGCTGGACCCGACGGTGTCGGGCGTGGCATTCACCGTCAATCCGGTCACGGCCAATCCCGCCGAGATCGTAATAAACTCTTGCTGGGGATTGGGCGAAGCGGTCGTATCCGGTATCGTCAATCCCGATCACATCGTGGTGTCGAAAGACAGTTTGACGGTCACCGAGTTCCAAGTCTCCAGCAAAGACACCATGGTGGTCAGGGACGGCAACCACGGAACGAAGCAAGTCGCTGTTCCATCGGCGCAAGCTCAGGCTCGATCGCTGACCGGAGAGCAGATAACGTCTCTGTGTGAGATGGCGACGGCACTCGAAGTCAGCTACGGAGCCTCGCAGGACATCGAGTTCGCATTCGAGGGCGATACGCTGAGTCTGCTGCAGTCCCGCCCCATCACGACCCTATAACTGGTGTGAACCGCGACGCAGTCGTTTATCTATCACCCAGAGCGACACCGCGTGACCCGCCCATCTTCGCCTCACGCCGCGCCTGCCGGCGGTCACTTTGAACACACCGAGGCCTTAGGCGTGGTGGAACAAAGAGACCTGCTTGTGTAGAATTGATCCAAGAGTGGAATTCACGTGATCGTTCGTATCCCGACGTTCATCAGCGCAACGTCCTCAGAGCGTGCCAATGGGATCAGAGCCGCAGGCAACACTCGTCGTCAGAGGCGGCCCCAATAGCGGCGCCATAGTCGCAATGACCGGGGGGACCCATCACCATGGGCCGCCGATCGGACAACGACATCGTCGTCGACGAAACCACCGTCTCCCGCCGTCATTCCCTGATAATGGAGACGCCTGACGGTTATGTCGTGCGCGACTTGAACACGACCAACGGAACGTTCGTCAACCAAAACTGGCTCGATCAATCCGAGCGGATCCTTCATCATGGCGATCAGATCAGGCTTGGCGGCAGCGAGGTCACGATAATGTTCCGCCAGGAAGGCCCGCGCACGATGACCATGACCACCGGGACGCCTCCGCCCTCGAAACAGCCGGCGGCGCCGATTCCTGACCTTTCAATGAGCACGCCTGTCCAACCTCCCGCTCCTGCCGTGATACTGGAGGCCGTGGACGCCGCGCTTTTATCGGCTCTGGGATCGAAAAAGGGACCGTGGTCAGCCGCGTCGAGCTTCTCGGAGAGCTCTGGCCCGACGAAATCGATGACGCCGGCACGACCTTGAAGCTGGATGCCGCCGTGGCAAGGGTCCGGTCACAGCTGGATCAGGACCCCGACAACCCAGTCAGCCTCGTGACGGTTGGCAATTTCGGATACCTCCTCGTCTAGATAAAGACGCGTCGGTTTCAGACGGAGTACTTCAGATTTGGTTTCGTTGCCTCTAGGCAGCAGCCTTGGCAGATATCGCGTGGTTGAACAGAACGGGCGCGGCGGGATGGCCACCGTATTCCGGGCGCTCGACCCCAATCTGGACCGTTACATCGCGGTCAAGGTTCTGCCGTCCTACTACACCGACGACCCGACGTTCGTCGAACGATTCGCACAAGAAGCCCAGACGGTCGCCCGCCTCCGACACGCCAACATCCTTCAAATTTACGACTTCGGCGAAGACAAGGCAACCAGTCCAGCCGGACGTGGCAAGCGCCTGGCGCGGCCATGTTCATCGGGCGATCGAGCGCCACGATATTCTTGATCATTGGCGAGAGCACCAGCGTTGTCGGCAACGCATTGGAACTCGTCGAAGATTCGCTTTCACAGATCGGTCCCGAACCGACGCCGGGTGTCGGCATAGTGCGGCCGTAGGCCCTCATTACTGTTGACAGGATTCTCGCCAGGGTGTAGTAAATAGGGCTGTCGCAGCGGCGCCTGTTCGTGAGCGCTCACTCGCGACTTGCAGCTGTCCGATTGTTCGACGCAACCCTATCCTGCACTCGGTGATCTCGTGACTAATCAAGACACATCCGACCAAACCGTGCGAACCATGGCCGACGCCGTCGGCGTCCCACTCTCCGAAGAAGAGAGCGCGAATCTCGTCGCCGGTCTCTGGGCCCTGGCGGCGGACATGACGTCACTGGATGCCATGGACCTCCGTGACGTGGAGCCCGCGCCGGTTTTTCAGGCGCTGCCCCAGGCTAAGACCCGATGACCGCCTCGGATCTGTGCTACCTCTCGATCGCCGAGGCTGCCGATCGAATCTCGGCGGG
>CETX01147133.1_pt1 | contig 13540 bp, 7 predicted proteins | sample 356501 | NCBI WGS metagenome assembly CETX01 (sample SAMEA2623390, study PRJEB7988) | marine metagenome | biome: marine biome (ENVO:00000447); feature: mesopelagic zone (ENVO:00000213); material: "saline water (ENVO:00002010), including plankton (ENVO:xxxxxxxx)" | depth 450 m | reverse complement strand
CCTGCCGAAAAGGCTCTTGGGCAAGCTTATGGCGGCTACATCGGAGATCGTAATTTCGTAATAAATCGCGGCAACGGTCTTCACGAGTTCTACTTCACCCGCGCAATCTACTCTAGCTGGAGCCGCGGGTATGGCCGTCGGGGACGCGGCTCATGGGCAACCGATTGGCCAAAGGCTGATGTCCAGTTTCTTTGGGGACTGAAACGTCTGACCAACATCGACGCCTACGCCTTTGACAACCCAATTACACTAGACAACCCCGATTTGCGCCGGTACCCATTCTTGTACATGCTCGAGGTGGGTACTATGCAACTAACGCCCCCCGAGGTCGAAGGTCTTCGGGACTATCTCACAGCAGGGGGATTTCTATTCGTCGATGATTTCTGGGGCACCTATGAATGGCAGGTCTTCGAGCATGAGATCTACAGGGTCCTTCCTAATTATGAGATCGTTGAACTTCCGCTCGATCACGCATTGTTCTCCAACTTTTACGTCATCGAGGAAATACTGCAGGTACCGAACGTTGGTAATGGTCGCTCAGGGTACGGAACCTGGGAGCAGGACGGCTACGTTCCGCACGTCCGCGCCATCTTTGACGATGACGGTCGCCTACTAGTGCTAATCAACTGGAATACTGACCTAGGCGACGCTTGGGAGTGGGCCGAGGACCCATGGTACCCATTGGCCTACTCAAACTTCGCCTACCAGATGGCTGTCAACGCCATCATTTACGCAATGAGTCACTAAACAGCCCGTGTTCGAATTCTTCTTTAAGTACAGCGCCTACGTATACGACAAGGGTGAGTTCGTCTTCGCTGCCGGCTGGCCAGCGATTGTCGCCACTGTTGTCCTTGCAGTCGCAACAGTCCCTGCCATCCTTCGGTACTCAAGTGTCCGCGGAAAGAGCTCCCAGCTCGATCGCTTGGTTCTTTTGACAACCCGGCTCTGCGTCCTCTCCATTATCCTTGTCTTGCTACTACAACCGTCGCTGGCAGTCTCGACCGCAGTACCCCAGGAGAATTTCGTTGGCATTATCCTGGACGACTCCCAGAGCATGCAGCTGGCTGACTACGGCGATGAAAAGTTGGCGCCTCGTAGCGATTTCATCCACGAATTCTTCGGCAACGACAATAGCAAGCTAATGATGGCGCTCAACGAGCGTTTCAAGCTGCGCTTTTTTCGTTTTTCAGATTCTGCTACGCGCCTCGAGAACCTCAATGAACTCTCGTACTCCGGCGGGCAGACACGCGTCGGACCGGCCTTGGATTTCGCCCACCAGGAACTCGCAGCTGTACCGCTGTCAGGTCTAATCCTCGTGACCGACGGAGCAGACAACTCTATCGACGGCCTATCGGCCTCTCTGCAGTCGTTACGCGCCAATTCGATTCCAGTTTTTCCAGTCGGTGTCGGCATGGAACGTTTCAAGCGTGACATCGAACTCGCCAGCGTCGAGGCGCCCACAACTGTTCTGGCTGGGTCACAGGTTTCCGCTGATGTTGTCATCGATCATAAAGGGTTCAGCGGGGAAACAGTCCTCCTGCTTGTCGAGGGACCTGGCGGCATAGTCGGGACACAGGAAGTCGAGCTTCCGAACCAAGGTGACTCGACGGTGGCCAAGGCCCAATTTACTGCCACCCAGGAAGGCCCTCACCTATACAGCTTCCGGATCGCGGTCCAAGACGGTGAGATGGTGAGCAAGAACAACCAACGCGACATCTTGATCGTTGTCCAGGACAGGCAAGACAAGGTCCTGTACGTCGAAGGCGAACCTACTAATCGCACCGGTTTCCTGCGCAATTTCGCTATCGACGACGATCCTAACCTCTTGCTCGGCGTCTTCATGCGTATGGCCGAGAACAAATTTTGGCGGGCAGGCTTCGAGAGCGCAGAAGAACTTGCCGCCGGGTTCCCAACCACGCGCGAAGAGCTTTTTCAATACAAGGCGTTAATTGTCGGCAGCTTCGAAGCCGATTTCTTTACAACTGATCAGAGGCAAATGATCCATGACTTTGTAAGTCAGCGTGGGGGTAGCTTCCTAATGCTCGGCGGCCGCAACGCCTTCGGGGAAGGCGGGTGGCAAAACACCCCCGTCGCCGAGATTCTACCTGTCGAACTCGTCCCGCCATTTGCAAACGAAGCCGATCCGTTCTACGTCGACGTGTTCGTGACCCCAACCTTGTTCGGTCGCACCCACCCAGTCACCCAGATGGCTGACACCCTCGAGTTGAGCCTTCAGCATTGGCAAACATTGCCGCCTCTCGGCATAGTCAATCAAGTCGGAAAGGTAAAGCCTGGTGCTGTTTCAGTGCTTGAGGGTAAAACCGCAAATGACGAGACGCACGTCGTGCTGGCCTATCAGAGATTTGGCCGGGGCAAGGCACTGGCATTTACGCCAGTCAATCAATGGTATTGGCAGATGGCGTTCGAGATTCCTCTGGAGGACTTGACCCACGAGACATTATGGCAACAGATCTTTCGCTGGCTCGTCAATGAAGTGCCTGGCCAGGTAACTGCTTCAACCGTGGTCGACCGATTCGCCCCTGGCGCGCCAGTGACTGTCACCGTTGGTGTTCTTGACGATAATTTTATAGAGATTAACAATGCGGCAGTTACTGCCATTGTCACATCTCCAAGTGGTCAAACTCGAGGTCTCGAGCTCGACTGGACCATCGACACTGATGGCGAATACACCGCCACATTCATCCCGGACGAGGAAGGCTTCCACCAGATACACGTCTGGGGGGAGCGTAGCGGGGAAGCTTTGGGAGAAGACATCGCCCACGTTGAGATCGCGAAGCTATCAACCGAAGCCTTCGCCGCGGAACGCCGCACTGCTCTCCTAGAGCGTCTAGCACAAGAAACAGGAGGGCGCTTGTACTCCCCAGAGAACGTCGCCTCTCTTCCAGACGACCTTCGTGTCTCCGAGGGGGGCACTACGGTTCTAGAAGTAAAAGATCTTTGGGATTTGCCGTTGATCTTTATGCTGTTGGTCGCGTTAGTCGGAACAGAATGGAGCTATCGGAAGTTCAGGGGCCTAGCATGAGACATGTAACTCTGCTTGTCGTCACCGTCTTGGCCTTCCTGTTTGCTGGGCGCGTTGGCGTCGTCGAAGCTCAAACTACTTATAGCCACTTAGTGGTCATCGTCGGTGCCGCCGGGGATGATGTATACCAGGAAGTCTTCCACAACTGGGCGATAGAGCTAATTGACGCTGCCACTAACAAGTTGAACCTCTCCCCCGCCCAAATCACCTACCTGGGGGAGCACCCCGATCTAGCCCCACAGGGAATTGCAGCACGATCGAATCGCGAAAACATCGAGCAGACAATCGCTCGCCTGGCGATAGAAACCAGCCCCGATGATCAAATTTTCTTCGTACTAATTGGTCACGGCACCGGTGCGGGCGAACAATCCCGGTTCAATATACCGGGTCGGGACATCACGGCCCTTGAGTATGACGGCATGCTCAACCTCTTTGCCACCCAAGAGATCGGCTTTGTGAACACAGCAAGTGCAAGTGGTGACTTCGTCAACGTACTATCGGGTCTCAACAGGGTTATCGTCACCGCGACTCGAGATGGGCGCCAAAACAACCAAACCATCTTCCCCCGCTTCTTCGTTCAGGCGTTTGCCCAGGATGTCGCCGACCTCGACAAGGATGAACGAATATCGCTTCTTGAAGCCTACAACTACGCCAGCCGAGAGGTGAAACGTTTCTACGAAGATGACGGGCGCATGCTTACCGAGACATCACAGCTTGAGGACAATGGTGATGGTGAGGGAAGTTACGAACCACTTACCAGTAAAACTGATGGCACGCTTGCCCGGCGCATGTTTCTTGGCAGTTTCATGAATACGTTAGACACCGCCACAATGCCACAGGCTGATGACTCCAATCTCCGCGCACTTTACATGGAACAACGCGAATTGCGAGAGCAAATAGAGCAACTGAAACTCATCAAGGACACGATGGAATCGGAGCTATACGCCAAGGAACTGGAAACACTGCTCATTGCCCTAGCATTCAAAGATCGTGAAATCCGTGCTCGTGGGGGGGGATAGTGAGCCCTAGTAGACGCGCGGTCTGCATTGGTGCCGCAGCTGTTTTGACCCTCGCGGCTACTTCGGTTCCGCTGGTTTTCGGAATCCAAGAGGACGCTGCTCTGGCCGCATACCGAAGCGGGCGCTACGACGAAGCGATTAAGGCGCTCCAGGAGAAGATCGGGTCAAACCAAGACGTTCCACATGACCACCGCCACTTGTTTCGTGCACTTTTCGAGGTCGGCCGTTATATGGAAGCAGAACAGGTCGCCCGGGGGTTCATCGAAGAGTATCCAGAGTCACCAGATTTACATAACAGTCTCGGCGAAGTCTTGTGGACAAAGGGCCATCTCGATGAAGCTGAGACAGCCTTCCAAGAGGCTAGTAATCGACGCGCGGGCGACTGGCTTACCGCCGAGCTTAATCTCGGAATAGCTGCTTTCGACCGTGGCCGCCGAACTGAAGCCATGCAACGTTTCGACCGTTTTATCGACTTCTACAACAACGGTGAAGCTACAACGTCCAGCGACTTGACAGCGGTCGGTATAGCCTGCCAATACTTGGGAATTTCCGATAGTGCTCTGTATCAGGATGCCCTTAAAGCATTCGATGAAGCGGTGGCGGCAGATCCAAACGATCTAAGACCCCGCATACTTGCCGGCAATCTGTTCTTAGAGAAATACGACAGTGGCAACGCGGCAACCGAACTTGGAGCCGTGCTGCAATTCAACCCATATCACCCCCAAGCCCTCCTTTCGATGGGCCGTCGTATGCGGTTCGATGGTGACGAGAACGCGATTTCGATGGCTGAAAGCGCCCTCGAGATCAACCCGAACCTAGTCGGTGCACGGGTCTTTCTGTCCCGGCAACTGCTTTCCGCTGAGCGTTTCGATGACGCAATCGAAGAGATAAAACCTGCATTGGAGACCAATCCTGTCTCCCTCGAGGCTCTCCCCATTTTGGCCGCAGCGCACTACTTACGTGGAGATACCATTGGATTCGAACAAATTCGCGACCAAATTTTCTCACTCAATGCTAGTTATGCGGATTTCTACAACACGCTCGCCGAGCTACTTGTAGAAAACCGAATGTATACACAAGCGGTGAATTTCGCCCGCGAGGCAACCATGATTGATCGCGAATCATGGCGCGCTCATGGCATCCTCGGAATCAACCAACTAAGAATTGGGGATGTGAAGGGAGGACGCTCTAGCCTTGAAATTTCATTTGCCGGTGACCCCTACAATGTCTGGACAAAAAATACCCTCGACCTTCTCGACACCTTTCCCGATTATGTAGAAAGCAGTACCAGGCGCTTCGATCTAATGATCGAAGCGCCTGAAAGCGGCTTGCTATCGCTTTACCTTGGCGGACTTGCCGAGGAAGCCTATCAATATTTCGCTGAACGCTATAAGTACGAGCCTCCAATCCCAATCCGCATCGAGGTATACCCGAGCCATGAAGATTTTTCGGTGCGTACTGTTGGGCTGGCTGGGCTAGGCGCACTCGGCGTCTCATTCGGGCCGGTCATCGCCCTCGACTCTCCCTCTGCTCGACCGGTCGGCGAATTTAACTGGGGCTCGACCTTGTGGCACGAAATTGCCCACACTTTTACTTTGGGGATTACGAACTTTCGCGTTCCACGTTGGGTCTCTGAAGGTTTGTCTGTTTACGAAGAGCATCGCGCACGACCAAGCTGGGGTGATGACGTCAGCGCTAGTTTTCTGATTGCCCATCTACGTGGGAATTTATTGCCGGTCAGTCGAATAACTGAAGGATTTGTGCGGCCTGCATATCCGGAACAGATACTCCACTCGTACTTCCAGGCTTCGCTAGTCTTTGAGCTGATTGACCGTGACTACGGCTTCGAGGCCATCCTCGGATTGCTTGACGGCTACAAGAACGGACTATCGACCACGGAATCGTTCAAGACAATTATTGGATCTAGTCCTGATGTTTTCGACGAGACTTTCAATACTTATGTTGAGGAACTCTTTTCGAAACAACTAACGGCACTTCGCCCAATTCTTGATGAAGAAGCCAATAGCGACTCCCGTACCCCCAAGCCCCCTGAGTACCTAAGGAGAATTGCCGAGGAAAACCCTGGCGACTTTCGCGCGCAGCTATCCTACGGGGCATTCTTGCTCGACGATGAACGCCTGGACGAAGCAGTCCCGTATCTTGAAGCAGCGAAACGTCTATTCCCTGAGTATGCCGAAATCGATTCTCCATACTGGCACCTAGCGATGATCGCCAAAAAGAACGGCGATACCCACCGCGCTACCGAAGAGCTTTCCACCCTGACCGCCATCAACCAAAAGAACTACTTGGCAAACACGGAACTCTCGAACCTTTACGAAGAACTCGGCAACCTCGCTGCTGCCGCGGAGGCTCTCGATCGTGCCGTCTATATCTATCCCTTTGAAATCCCCATACACCAAAAGCTTGCAGGTCTGTACGAGAATATGGAAAGTCATTCGCTTGCCATTCGCGAACGGAAGGCAGTCGTCAGCCTGGCGCCGGTTGATATGGCTGAAGCGCTGTACTTATTGGCCAAGGCCGAGTTTGCTGCCGGCGATCAGCTTGCCGCCAAAAGGAGCATTATCAGATCATTGGAAATTGCTCCCGGCTATCCAGCCGCACAGGAGCTTTTACTAGCCATCATTGGGAGCGGGAGAAACCCTTGAGCCCCAAGTTTGTGCCTCGTCTGACGGCAGTCCCGGCGATTTTGTTCGTCCTGGCGCTTGCCGTGGAATCGCGGATGCCATTGTCCGCCGAGGAGGCAGCCCAACGGGGCTGGTTCGGGCGTGGAAGGAGGGACATCATGTCGTCTTCTGGCCTACCCATCGAGAACATCCCCCAGGAAGGCGAGTTCATTTTCTTAAGGGTAAGGTTCGACGAGGCGTATACGTCTTACGGAGGTTACGAGTGGGGGCTTGATATGGGTTGGAACCACGACTATCCGCGCGCCGAGCACAACATCACAATGATGCTAGAGGAACTCACGAACATACCAGTTAAAATTAACTTCCGTGGGGGCAACATACTGTCGTTCTCCGAGCCAGAGATCTTCGACTACCCGTTCGTATACATAAGCGAGCCAGGCTATTGGGTCTGGAGCGACGAAGAAGTTCTCAGGCTGCGAAACTATCTGCTCAAGGGCGGCTTCATTATGGTCGACGACATGCAGTCCGACGATACGGAGGCCTTCTACAGGATCATGAACCAGGCGATCCCGAATACAAAATTTGAGATACTTGATACTACCCATCCCATCTTTAATTGCTTCTTCCAAATCACCTCGGAGGACATCCTTAATCAGTATTACAGAGCCCGATACAACGGAAACCCCGTAATTTATGGCGTCTATGAAGACAATGACCCCGGCAAACGTCTAATGGCGGTTATCAACCACAATCAAGACATTGGGGAGTCTTGGGAGTTTGCGAATACCGGTTACGTTCCAGTCGAACAGGCTAACAACTCCTACAAGATAGGTATGAATTACATCATCTGCTCAATGCTTCACTGACCACGCTCATCACTGCCACACCATTCAAGGAAGACCATGGATATCGACAACGGTACAACTTCTGCGGATAACGACCTCGAACCAACCAGTGTGACAATCACGGATGATGTGCTCTCTGAGGCAGAAGACGAGCGACCATCGATAACCGATGCTGGTTCCAATTTGCCCGAGGACGATATCGCTCTCGCTAAGCATCTCAAAGAAGGATACGAACAGGTTACTACCGAGGTCCATAAAATCATCGTTGGGCAAAACGAAGTCGTCGAACAGGTCCTGCTCACCTTGTTTGTAGGCGGTAATAGCATCATCACCGGTGTTCCCGGCCTGGCCAAGACCCTCCTTGTTCAGACGCTCGCAGACGTCCTCGACCTCGAGTACGCCCGTATTCAGTTCACCCCTGACCTAATGCCCGCCGACATTACCGGCACCGAAGTAATTCAGCAGAACCCGGAGACCGGTGAACGAAATCTGCAATTCGTGAAAGGTCCGGTGTTTACCAATATCTTGCTAGCGGACGAGATCAACCGCACTCCACCTAAGACTCAATCAGCACTGCTCGAAGCGATGCAGGAGCATCAGGTCAGCGCACACGGGGAAACCTATCAGCTTGAGGAGCCCTTTCTTGTGCTCGCGACTCAAAACCCGATTGAACTCGAGGGCACCTATCCCCTTCCGGAAGCCCAGCTTGACCGTTTCATGTTCAACATCATCATCGAACACCCGCCGGTCGAAGAAGAGCTGCAAGTAGTTCGTGAGACAACTAAGACAAAAGATGTGGCTTTCGAGAGGACAATCGCCGGGTCGGACATCATCGCGTTCCAGAAACTGGTCCGACGTGTCCCCGTTTCGGACGCCGTCATGGACTTCACGGTGGACATGGTACGGAAAACCCGGCCAGAAAATCCGGGCGCTCCCAAGTTTATCGAGCAGTGGATCGAATATGGCGCCTCTGTGCGCGCAGCTCAATACCTGATTCTAGGCGGCAAAGCACGAGCTCTGCTGCATGGGCGTTACTACGTCGACTTCGACGATATCCGTCATCTGGCCGCGCCTATCCTTCGTCACAGAATACTGACCAACTTCCACGCCGAATCCGAGCAAGTGACCACTGACCAGGTAATAGCACAATTGCTCGATACTGTTTCCACGCCGGTATCACGGATGTAGAAATTGCATAACTCTCAATCACCCACCCTCTTAACAGAGAGCTGGACAGAACCGGTAACGAAGAGTTTGACCTGATGGCCGTAGAAGCCCAACGACGATTCAAGAGCAGTGCCCGGTTTTTAGACCCGGAAATATTGGCACGCATAGACCGCCTTGACTTGCTGGCCCGCACAGTTGTTGAGGGGTTTATCAACGGGCTTCACCGCTCACCTTACTTGGGGTTCTCGATGGACTTCGCCGAGCATCGAGAGTACATGCCCGGCGATGACATACGGCGCATCGACTGGAAAGTCTTTGCTCGTTCGGACCGGTACTACGTTAAGGAGTTCGAAGCCGAGTCGAACACCAACTTCATATCAGTCGTTGATGTTTCACGCTCAATGAACTTTGGCAGCAACGGCGTCACAAAGTTCGATTACGCCCGCTACCTGGCAGCTTGCCTAACCTACTTCGCTAGCAAGCAACGTGATCGAATTGGCTTTGCTTCATTCGACAACGACATAATCAAGTATGTCCCCCCTTCCGCTAAACATCTTGAGGCCATCCTGCACATAATTGACGCTCTCAAGCCTAGCGGCCACAGCGAGTACCTAAAGCCATTGCTAAAACTCACCGAGGCTGCGAAACGACGAGGGATCGTTGTGTTGATTTCCGACTTTTATGAGCAGCCACGCACCATCATTGACGCAGCCAACAACCTCCGCTACCGGGGACACGACGTCATCGTCTACCAGGTTCTTGACCCGGCCGAGATCGATTTTAGCTTCGAAGAGTCGGCGACATATGAGGACCTAGAAACAGGTGAGTCAATTCCCGTTGTTCCTTCGCGCATGCGGGAGCAATACAAACAAATGATGGCCGAGCATCTCGAAGAGATCGGCAGTTTGATGATAAAGAACCAGTTTGACTACGGTCTTGTTCGGACCGACGAACCACTTGATGAGTCGCTTTTCCGTTATCTTCTATTGCGTGAAAAAAGGGGGAGGTTGCGCTGATGGGGCTTAGTTTTCTCGCTCCCTTCTTTTTTGCGGGCCTCGTCGCATTAACAGTTCCGATCCTGGTCCACCTGACCTATCGGCAAAAGGGAACGATTGTGCCTTTTCCTTCCCTGATGTTCGTACAGAAGGTCCCTTTCAAGTCGATGCGACGCCAGAAAATCAGGCACTGGCTACTATTCCTTTTGCGTTGCGCTGCGTTGACCCTTGTCGTCCTGGCCTTCAGTCGACCGTTCCTCAACACGGCCAGTATTGCTTCTGTACTGTCACCGGCAAGTCGTGAAGTGGTAATTCTTCTCGATAACAGTCATAGCATGAGTTACACGGGCCGTTGGGAGGCCGCCCAACAGGCGGCAAGAAACATCATTGACGATCTCAGTCCCTCCGACCGTGCATCACTGGCCATCTTTTCCGATGCGGCCCAGTTAGTGGTTCGCTCAACCCCAGAGCCTTCGGTAATCCACACCGCCCTCGATGTCATCGGCCCAAGCAACCGCTCGACACGCTACGCGCCCGCGATCGGTATCGCTCAACAGCTACTCATTGAATCCGATCTCCCTGCCAAAGAAATTGTGCTGATTACTGACTACCAACGCACAGGATGGGATCGAGACCAGGCAATCCAGCTTCCAGAGGCCACGACCCTGACGGGCATCGATGTCCATGAAGATGTTGCAAGTAACCTCTCAGTTGCCACAGTAGTCCTTCAACGCGAGGCAACGACCGTGCCGGAGAGGTTTGTTGTCACGGCACGCATAGTCAACCAAGGAGACGAACCAGCGGAAAACGTCGTTGCAACTTTGAGCATCGCTGACGAAGTTGTAGACGAGCACGCTCTTACACTCGGCTCCAACTCAGCTTCGACTTTCCAATTCCAGCCTCAATCAGTCAGCTCGGAAGCGTTGGAAGGTACCGTATCTATCAATAGTAGTGGTCTGGAAGAAAATTCCAGGGACCATTTACCAGGTGACGACACCTTCTATTTCATCGTCAACCCAGGCGAAACTCTCAAAGTCTTACTTGTCGAGAACAACAACGGCCACGAAACTGACAGCTTATTCATCGAAGGTGCCTTATCTGTAGCAACCCGCCCAGCGTTCCACGTCCAGCGAACCAGGGTGAATCAGTTGCAGTCAGGCGACCTGGCCGACATCGACGCGATCGTCCTAAACGACACAGCATTCCCATCAGGCTCAGCCGGGGCAGCATTGCGGAATTTCGTCGAGTCTGGTGGCGGTGTATTTATTGCCATCGGCGAACTTGCCCATCCAGGCGGATGGCAGCACGATGATGCGCGTGCGCTGGCACCAAGATTTGGCGGCGACGTTATCGATCGCAACGCCGAGTTCGGCGGGGTCCTGGCCAGCTACGACCGTGACCACCCAGTATTTGAGATTTTCAGCACCCCGCGCAGCGGGGATTTTACAGCGGCTAGCTTCTATCGTTATTGGAGATTGGAACCTGATGAGGGCGACCTGGTTCTCGCTGGCTTCGACGACGGAGCCCCTGCCCTGCTGGCCCGCCCTGTGGGGCTTGGGCGAGTGCTCATCTGGCCAACTACCCTTGACCGATTCTGGAGTGATCTTGTGGTCCATGGGCAGGTGTTTGTTCCGTTTATCCAACAAGCTACCCGATACGTCGCTGGCTATGAGGCACCTGAGTCATGGCACACCGTTGGAGACAGCATCCGACTTGTAGCACTTGATGAATTGCAGTTTCCGGAAGGCACAGCAGTTGAACTGGTGACACCCGGGGGCAACCGAATGGATTTGATCGCAACTGGTATGACTCCCGGCGCAACAATCACGCGCGAAACATCCGACCGGATACCGGTGGATGACCCTGGCTTCTATACCTTGAGGTGGAGCGATGATGATAGCGATTACACGCGTACAGTCGCCGCCAATCTTGATCGAATGGAATCTGACCTTTCAAAGCTGGACCCAGAAGAACTTACGGCGGCACTTACGTATGGCACTGTAACCGCCGAGGATCGCGGCCTCACTAATCAGGTCACGCCGGAAAATCGCGAAGCACGGCAGGCATGGTGGTGGTATTTGCTGGTACTGGTATTCGTGCTCTTGGCAGCAGAGACGGCGCTTTCAAATTACCTTTCTCCCGGGTCCGCACCCGGCACAACGTAGTATGGTAAATATCTTGACGCTGACGTCTTCGGTGGAGCTGAGAATTTGAACACATTCGAACGACTGGACTTCAACAGACTCGAGAAAGTCGTCCGCCGCGTTCGCAATCGCTGGCGCATGCGCGTAGCACTGCGCGGATCAGCTGTTGTTGTGATTGCTAGCACCCTCGCTCTTCTGGCACTGACCTTGGGCCTTGACTACTTCCGCTATCGCCCTTGGGCTTTGTTCCTCTTCAGCGCCATAACTTACGTCGGTCTGCTTAGCCTAATTTTTCGTTTCCTCATCGTCCCACTGTCCCGCCGGGTTACGGACGAGCACGTCGCCCTTTATATCGGCGAGCATATGTCCAAAGCTTCGGCTGAAATGATTAGCGCGGTCGAACTGTCAAATTTCGACAAGGTCGCCGACTCGGAATCAATATCACGTGAGTTCGCCCGCGAGGTAGTGCAATCAGCCGTCTATAACCTTCACAAAATCGACTACGGCAGAGGCGTCGAGCGCGGCAAACTTCGGCGGTTTTCAACAGTACTGGCCGCAACGATGGCTTTCGTGATGATGATGATGATCATGAGCCCGGCCTTTCTACGCACCGGCACTCCCTTGCTGTTTATGCCGTGGGCACGCTCGGCATTCGCCAATCCCTACGCAATCGATGTGTTCCCGGGCGATGTACAGATCGCACGGGGAGCAGATCAACTGGTGTCAGCACAGCTCGTCGGCTTTGATTCCGAACGTGTTGAGATTGCTGTCAAACCAAGCGGCGGTGATTGGGAATACTGGCCGATGACTATTGATGAAAGCACTAGCGAATTCACCTTCTTAGTATTCGACGTCGGCTTGGAGATGCAGTACTTCGTTGAGTCGGCCGGCGTTCGGTCAAGCATATATAGCATCGATGTCGTCGACCTCCCCTATGTCGATACGATGGACCTTGAGTTCCACTTTCCTAATTACAGTGGACTAGAACCAAGAACAATCGAGGATGCCGGTGATATCGCCGTGCTCTCGGGCACCCGCGTCATCGTCTTTGTTACTCCGACGGTACGGGTGCCATACGGCCGACTTGTACTCGATCTGGACCCCCCAGTTGACGGGACAACCAGTTCTCAACCACTCATCGTCGAACTTGAGCTCTCTCCGGACGGAAAACTAGGAGGTTCTTTCAATGTGGAGCGTGACGGCTTCTACCGAGTCGAACTTCCGGGTTTCGGCGGCAACATCGCAGCAGCTTCTCCTGACTATTTCATTGAAGCACTCGAAGACCAACCACCACGAATTACTTTTGAAGAGCCTGGCCGGGACACGACCGTAAGTCCCCTAGACGAGGCGTACGTGGAGATCCGCGCCGAGGATGACTTTGGGATCGCCAGTCTAGAGCTGATCTATTCGATCAATGGGAATGATGAAGTCTCTGCGACACTTTACAACCCTCGCGACGGTGACGATCAGAGGCCTGACGTTTCCGCTGGCCACATGTTTTATCTGGAAGAAGAAGAACTCGTAGCCGGCGATTTTATTTCATATTACGCCCGTGGCACTGACAACCAGGACGGCGGCACGGGCCAGACCGGGACAACCGATCTCTATTTTATGGAAGTGCGCCCCTTTGACCGAGTATTCCGCCAACAGCAGCAAGGTGGGGGGGGTGGCGGTGGCGGTGG
>CETX01078127.1_pt1 | contig 13827 bp, 9 predicted proteins | sample 356501 | NCBI WGS metagenome assembly CETX01 (sample SAMEA2623390, study PRJEB7988) | marine metagenome | biome: marine biome (ENVO:00000447); feature: mesopelagic zone (ENVO:00000213); material: "saline water (ENVO:00002010), including plankton (ENVO:xxxxxxxx)" | depth 450 m | reverse complement strand
CATTGTTGCCGCCGACGAAATGGCAAATTCTGAACTATTTGACTCCCACGCGCCAATAACCATTCATCGACTGCCGCTTTACAGTCCGCAATGGGGCGTAGCTAGTCTGCAGGGGTTAAAGTATTACTGGCAGTCGTTCAAAGCGCTCAGGAGAATAGTGAAAGAACAGGACATCAGCTACATCCATTGTGGCCGGGTACTGCCTGAAGGGCTGATGGCATGGATGCTGAAGAAAACACTGGGCATACCTTACCTGTGCTACGTGCACGGTGAAGATCTGGAAGCAAGCGCTTTGTCCCGCGAATTAAATAGCCTGACCAAACTGGTGATGCGCAGTGCCGATAAGATAATCTGCAACAGCCACAACAGTGCCAATATTGTTAGTCGCGTGGATGACAGTGTGAATCATAAAGTGACAGTAATGCATCCGGGCGCTGACACAAACAAGTTTTATCCGCTAGAAAATAAAGATGAGGATTTTCTCTCCTCCATGGGGTGGAATGGGAAAAGCGTCATTCTGACGGTTGGTCGATTGCAAGCTCGTAAAGGCCAGGACAAAATGATTGAAGCCATGCCTGAGATTTTAAAGCGCTGCCCACAGGCTCACTATGTAATCATCGGGCATGGTGAGAGCCGTGCTCATCTGGAGCACTTGATTGAGTCGCTGGGGTTACAGGATCACGTTCAAATGCTAACGGATTGTGACGATGAAACCATGATTAAATGCTATCAGCAATGTGATGTGTTTATTCTGCCCAACCGAACAGAGGGGCAGGACATTGAAGGTTTTGGAATGGTACTTGTCGAAGCGCAGGCCTGTGCAAAGCCGGTCATTGCCGGTGATTCAGGCGGCACCAAAGAAACGCTGCTTGCCGGTAAAACTGGTGAAATTGTCGATGCCACCAACGTAAGTGTTCTGGCCGACGTTATCACTTCATTTATACAAGACCCGGCACGCTGTGAAGCCTATGGCATAGCAGGTCGTAAACATTCGGTTGAGGCCTTTGACTGGGACAATGCGGCAATAAATGCTCGTTCGGTGTTTGGTAAAGGCTAGTTTTGAGCGAGTTGACGATACAGTACCATCATCTGTCTGGCGGAGTCCTCCCAGCCAAATGAATGGCAGTGAGTGAGTCCTTTTTCTATCAGCTCTTGTCTTAAATGTGAGTCATTTATCAGGAGCAGGATCGCCTCACCCAATGCGCTCTGAGTTTCTATGTCTACTTTGATTCCAGCATCGCCTGCCGCCTCAGGCAGGGAGCTGTTGTTGCCAGTGATAACCGGCACACCATAGGACATTGCTTCAAGGATAACCAGGCCAAACCCTTCATAAAGGCTTGGGTATAGGAATATGTCGGCATGCTTATACAAGGTGTGACGCTCTTCATCAGAGATAAAGCCAGTCAGTAAGACCTTATCATCTAGCCCGTATTCAGCAATTTTTTGCTCTACTGTATGTTGTGATTCACCGGGTGCGCCGGCGATAATCAGCCTATGCGGTATTTTTGAACTGACTCTGGCAAATTCATCAATCAGGTATTCAACGTTTTTGCGAGGTTGAACGGTACCTATAAATAGTAAATATGGGGTAAGGGAAGCGATAGGGTGGTTCAGGATAGTCGTGGATTCACTTGCCTCTCCTGGGTTTGGTTCATAGCCCTGATAGATCACCGAAGTTTTTTCTGCAGCTGCGCCCTCCCTGATAATGTCACTAGCAGTAGACTCAGACACAGCCACAATATGAGTAGCCCTGGCTATATTTTCAAGTGTGGTTCGTTTAAGCATTCTGTCGAGACCTTCGCCATGCACCTTCATGTAAAAATAGGCGATATCATGAATGGTCAGGACTGTTGGTACTTTACCGCTCACTGGCACTGAGTGATTGGGGCCGTGAAAAACGTCTATGCCGTCTAGTTTCATAATTAGTGGCAGATAATGTTTCCACCAAACGCTGGGATGTTCGCTAAGCAGGTTTACCGGCGTCCAGAGCGGACGGTGTTTGACCTGTTTATGAGCGGTTAGCCAGTCTAACTTCTGCTCCCCTGGCTGACGCTGGTAGTAAAGGTAGTAGGTAGTATCAGGGTGGTTCTGGCTGACCAGCGTTTCGACTAATTTTTTTACATATCTGGATATCCCGGTATGGAATTGCGCTTTGACTACTTCAACGAAAATGCCGACCCGCATTGTGAATACCCCTCTAGTCTATTAGTTTAGGCTTGTCACCAACGAAGAGCCATTGTTGCAGACAACAAAAAAATAAGCATCGGTTTTTTAGCGTTATTTTGGGAGTTTTGTTGCAATAAAGTTACACGCCATATTTAAACCAGCCTGTTTATTTAATCAACCTGCTTTTAGGGATAATAAATTGGCTAAGCCATATGATAGTGATATAAAAGACACTTAACTTTCTCATCCGTTCTGCAGGAAATTGATTTGAATCCCGCAAATTTTCAGAATACCTGGGTAGTCTTTTGTCTCTACTCACAGGAAAGAGTGATCAGAAACTATCAGCAATTGGAGGCGCTTCTGGAAATATTACTCAGAAGTGGTGTGCAAGGCATTCTTTTGGTTGACAATTCATCCGGGGCACTTAACGCTGAAATACATCAGTTTACTTGCTTATCTCCAAAAGTTCGGCAAATATCCGGCTCTAATAAATACGGAGAGTTTTCTGCGTGGGTGGAAGGTATAGAGTACGTCGTTGAGGAGCACGGTGCTAAGTCTTTCATATTGTTTAACGACACCGTTTTTAGTCATTTTAAGTTGTTTTATTGGAAAATCATAAACTTCCTGGGTCAAATTGAGCGTTATTCTATGCGTGAAACGCCAATTCAATTGGGAGAAACGGTTAATTTACCCTACCAGTCTGCTGTAATGGGGGTTTCTCATAACCACTTTGTCAGATCGGCCCTATTTTATTTGAATGAGCCTGCCAGTGGTTTATTCGTTGCGGGGTGTAATAAAGTTTTTAAACAGGCAGAAGGTGCTTTTCGCGAAACGAATAGCTTTGAAATGTTGAAGCATTTTTTTAACGAATCCGGTGTGTATCATGTTGGTAGGTGGCTGTTTTCCGGGGGATGGTATGGTTCCAAACCCTACGATCAATTTGAGCCTAGGCTACTGGAGCTTAAAGTAACCGCAATAGCCTGTGAACACCTAACGTCCGCAACCTGTATTCAGCATGGGGGAAAGGCGGCGGATTCTAACTTACAGCGTAATTTTAAATTGGCTGAGCAGTTACGCTTATTGACAGCACAGCTGGTGGGCAACCCGTTGTTTTCATTTAAAATGCTTAGAAAATTAAAAAGGAAATAACCGATGGTTATGATGACTCTGCCAAAAACAGCCCTACGTAAATGCTCAAAGGCGGTGTTGCGTTGTTATTAATGAAGGTGTGAATATGTTCGTATTTGTGTGTCCAATTCGTCATCCGGCTTCGTCAAATGATTATGGCAGTGTTCTGACTTTTCTAAATAACACCATCGAGTCTTTAAATGCTCAACAAACAGACCGACCTTTTAAAATTATTGTTGTTTGCAATGAAGTTCCACCTGCCCCCGAAACTTTCAAGAATACGGAATTTGTCGCGGTAGGTTTTCCGCCACCCGACATGAATAAGGGCGCACGGGTTCCCTTAGATTTAGTGAAAGATGATAAAGGGTGTAAAATTTCGATTGGATTGCTTTACGCCAAACGTTTTTCACCCGATTATGTGTACGTTATAGACGGTGATGACTGGTTTAATACTGATATTATTGAACATGTGTATCAGTCTTCAGCCAGTGATTTATACTACGCAAATTCAGGGTATGTTGTAAACTTGGCAGAGAAGACCTTTTTGAAAAAGTTTGGTCTGTGTCGCTATTGCGGATCGGTTTACATCTATAATTTTGCAACGCTTTTGATGCTCTCCGGTCTGTCCAAACTGGAGTATAGTCAGAGCTTAAATAAGCAGGAAATTTACAACAACGTTGACTCTTTCTTTTTGAAACAGATACTAGGCAATCATCGGCATCAACTTCACACCTTTCGTTCTAAAGGTATGCAGGTGCGGCAACTGTTAATTCCTGCCGTGGCTTGGATTCTTAATACTGGCGAAAATCACTCCGCGCAAAATCCGGGTAAATACGGACTGCCCTTATCAAAAGGGTTTCTTACACAATTTGGTATTAGTTCAATAGAGGCTAGCGAAACGCCGATTGGGCTAAGTAACAGGATTAAAGCTTTATTTGAGAGCTTACAGTCTTACATTGGTTGGCGAAGTACCGATAAAAAGCAAACCATGATTTAGCGTTTTTTGTCAGGCTCAGCAGGGGGTTTTTTGAGTTACCCCAATAAAGTTGTCACAGATTGCCGTACTTCCAGCTATCCGGGACTTTGCTGCCGATTTGCTTTTCGAGCTTGGCTATGTCGTCCGCGAAAAATGGGTAGTATTTGGCATTGTCGTTAGCAGAGGGCTGGTTTTTAGAGACCAGCCGATGCTTATAGGCTTTAAACCAAGCCGTTTTTTTGATGTTCAGGATAGACCTTCCCCAGGCACGTTTATGCAAGTAATTTTGAATCAGAGTTAGCGTTCTGGCGACTTTTTTACTGCCAAAGCCAACTGAAGATGCATTAAAGTTACGCGTAGCACTTTGGGGGGTAAAGGAGGGATCCACGCCAATGAAAGCGAAAATTTCCTGAATGAGCTTTAATGGTTCGGTTTTGATACGATCGAAAAATACGACTTTGATATTGTCAGGATTAAACCGACTAAACAAGTATTCTACCTGTTCACCATACAAGCTCTTGGTAAATATAACGGATTCACTGGTGAACACATCATCAAGCGAGGTGATATCGGTGACATCCCTCTCTTTATATAAAGAATAAGAGCTCCTTGTGCGCTCAACCGGGTTTCGCAAAATAATGATTAATTTAGCATTCGGACAAGCTTTAGATATGCCATCGATGGCCGTCCGGGAGGACAAATAATCTGGTGTTATTTCACCACACACCTTTGCCTGCTCGGTAAATTTCGCCAGATAACTGTCTAGCTCACTTAAAGGCCGTTTATTAAAAAACTGCATTTCTTTTTGCGGCATAAATATTTCGGGGTGCTCAAGAAAGCACTCAAACATCCAGCTCGTACCCGACCGCTGCGCACCAATACCAATAAAGTGAGGGGGAGAAGTAATCATTTTTTGTCAACTCAAATTATGAGCGGGTAGTGTAACACTCTATTATTAAACGTAAAGACTATGATTTTTACATGAAAATATACGTGATAATACGTTCATGTAGGGCGTAATACTTAAAATTCGCGTTCTACCCTAATAATTCGTTGCTACTTGACTCTGTCTGAGGTTGAATATGTAACGGGATTTAAACGGGACTTGCCGTATCCTGTTTGGCAATATATTTAATGGACTGCTGAGAATTACTAAGCATTTTAGCTAAGTGAACACAGAGCCCTCACCGTGTTTCAGGTTGTGGTATGGTAAAAATTGCGCTTTATTTAGCACTGATTGTCAGCTTTTTTATGATATTCAATGCACCCTGGGTTGCAGCGCTGGTTTATTCCATCGTTTCTGTAATGCAACCGCAGTATATTTGGTTTTGGGCTTTCGAAGACTTCTCAGCTTTTAAGGTGTCGGCCGGTATTACCATTATTGCCTGGGCGTGGCATGTTTTGAATGGGAATATTCGCTGGGATGTGTACAAGTCAGGTCAATTCAAAGGTGTGGTTGCACTCACCATAATATTTCATCTCTCCAATGCGTTGACGCCTTATGAAAGTTACTTTTCACTGGTAAGCGGCGATCTGGTGGTGGATATATTTACAACCATCGCTATTATGTACTTTTTTGTATTGCCGCTGATCAACCAGGAAAACACGATCAAGTTTTTCGGTTTCATGTTTATATTCATTACGGTTTATTATGCCTACTGGGCAAACGACCACTATTTAAGTGGCAATTGGTCACAGTTCGAGGGCGGGCGCTTATTGGGGCCGCGGCGTAGTCCCTATAAAGACGGCAACGTTACGTCTATCGTGTTAACCAGCGGTCTTGCTTTTGTTATGTTTGGGATCCGTTATTTCAAACAAAAGTGGCTCAAGTATGCTTTGATTATGACAATTCCTTTTATCTGGCATGCGTTGATTCTTTTCGCTTCTCGTGGTGCATTGTTAAGCGCCGCCTCTGTGACGTTGTTTTTCGCTTTGGTGGTAAAGTCCAAATCACTTAACCTGGTTATGGCAATTGGCTTTGTCGCTATGCTGGTTTATCAGGGAGGGATGTTGGTGCAGCGTACTTCCAGTACCGTTAGCCAGGCCCAGTCTTCGAGTAGCGGTGATGAGCCGTTGAATCCTCGTCTGGTTTCCTGGTCTGTTGGAATAGGTATAGCCTTCGAATATCCTCTGCTCGGAGCGGGGCCGCAGAGGTTTCAATATGCGTCACAGCAACTTTATCCGGGTAAATCTCCCCATGTGGCGCACAATACGCTGATTAATTTTTCTGCTAATACGGGACTAATAGCCGGTTTGATTTATCTGTCTTTCTTTTGGGTTTCATATAAGCAGTACAAATTTGTCAAACGATTCGCCGAAGATAACTCTACATTCGACTATATAAATTTATCTTGTATGGGAGGTTTAGTTGGTTTTTTTGTCGGAGCGTTTTTCCTTGATTTAATAATCTTTGAACCGTTTTACTTCATACTGATTTTAATCACGGCTAATTATTACATGGTTAAGAATGCGGTAGAAAATAATACCGGTATTGAGGGCATTAAAGCGGCGGACCTCAGTGAGGATGAGGCCAGTAACACGCGGAAGGTCACGGCATGAATGGACTTAAATATAATATTGTTATGTTCGCTTATAACGAGCAGGATAATATTGAAACCTCTATAACAAGTGTCTTTAATAGTACCGATGAATGTTTGCATCGCTTTTACGTTATCGCCAATGGTTGTACAGACACCACTGTCAATGTGGCTAATGAAGTAAAACAAAAGCTAAATTTTGATAAATTAACAGTGTATGAAATAGAGCTTGGTGATAAGTGTAACGCATGGAATACCTATGTCCACGAGCTGGCAGATGACGTTGCAGTGCATTTTTTCATAGATGCTGATGTACGTTTCTCTTTGAACTGTTTTCCGCAAATGGCAGACAAGCTCAATGCTTCACCAGAGCAAACCGTCATTATTGCGGGAATGCCACTGAGTGGCCGGAATTTAGCTTTTTACCGAAGCCTGGTGATAGAACGGTCGTGTTTCTTCGGTAATCTTTACGGAATGAAGCAGACTTTCATCCAACGCATCCGGGAAAAACCGTTTTACCTGCCGGTAGGACTAAACTGGATCGATTCGTTTTTGACAAAGGCTGCCAATACCGATTTGGCTTTCGGTAAGAAAAACCTACCTGACCGAACCACATGGTTAGAGGGAGTAGGGTATGACTTTGAAAAGTTGTCAATACTTAAGCTCAGCGACATCCGCCTGTATATAAACCGAATAGCTCGATATGAGTTAGGTAAGATTCAGGAAGTGTTTCTGGATCAACTGCCTTGCGTGCAGTGGCCCAGAGATATGACTCCGATTAATGAGCAAATTGAAGCTGACTTCGATGAGTTGACAATGCACTTGGGACCGATTAAAAAGCGGATGGTGCATAAACGCTTGGCACGGTTGTTAAAAAAAGCCAGAAAATCGCTATAACTTGCTGATGTAGAAAATTTAATGGCTAATCAGGTTGATTGAATCCCCTTATCGAGTAACGCTCCTATGTTAACTGCCCGTTCAGGAATTATTGCCAGCGCACTGTCTGTACTGACACAGGTAACCCGGCGGTTGGTAGGTGTGGTCAGCCTGATCATACTGGCGAGGATCCTAACGCCTGAGGATTATGGGCTAGTAGCCATTGCTCTGTTGTTTCTGAATTTTATTGACGTAATTTCAAGCACCGGAGGAAACAGTTACCTGCTAAGCAGGGAAGAGTTGAGTGATGAATTGGTCTATACCAACTGGACCCTTAATTTTATTTTAAAAGGCAGTCTCGCTGTATTGCTTGCGCTCTCGAGTTTTCCTATCGCCCAATATTATGATGATCCTCGTTTGATGCCCATTATTCTGGTCCTTAGCTTACAGTCATTTATCGCCCAGCTAGGTAGCCCGGGACTGATTTATAAAATTAAAAAACAGGAGCTTGGGGCAATAACCAAATGGCAAATTACGTCCAGGTTTGTGACAACAGGAATTACAATTGGCATCGCGGTCATTTACGAAACCTATTGGGCATTAGTACTTGGTCAGTTTATGGTAACAGTTAGCCAACTGTTATCAGGCTATGTAATTGCACCTATGGTGCCGAAATTTTCATTAAAAAACATTCGTCCTCAGTGGGAGTTTTCAAAATGGGTACTGCCCCAGTCGATACTGAATTTCTTCAGAAGTCAGCTTGACGCAATGTTTGTTACAGTCACCTTTGAAAAAGCCATCGTTGGTGGGTATAACTCGATGCGTTACTACGCCAACATTCCTACCACGATGTTTATCAATCCGGCTAGTGGCCCGTTGCTGACCCAATTCTCTCAATTCAAAAACAATCCTAATTATTTTGAAAAGCAGTTGCAGGTCGTATTGTTTTTCATGTCTATGATCACCGCGCCCATTATTTACCTGATGAACGCCCATGCTGCATATGTTGTTGAGTTAATTTTGGGACAAAAATGGGTTGAATATTCGGACCTGCTGGCGATTTTTGCTTTCTTCACCATCGTTATGACGCTGAATAATATCCTCAGCCAGATTGTGATGTTAAAGGATCGCACCCGGTTGTTATTTGGTTACTCTATATTTTCCACAGTCGCGCAGGCGATAATGTTTGCAACGGTTGATTTCGCCAGTGTGGATAAGTTGGCCGAATATAAAGTGGCTCTAGATATTTTCTCTGTAGGACTATTCTTCATTGTGGTTATCTGGGCTTTTGTTGGCAAACATGCGTTTTTTGCGCTGGTCGCTCCGTTAGCGCCTTCTATCCTGACAATATCACTTAGCGGACATCTAGCTTTTCTGGTAATACCAACCGTTGATTCATTCTTGACGCTGGCCGGACACTCACTAATAACGACCGGTTTATTCGGTATTCTGCAGCTTATGTTGATATTATCGCTGCAAAACCGGGTATATTGTTTTACCTACACAGTTAAATTGATGATGCCTGCCTGGCAAAAATGCCGGCGTATGGTTGGTATCGTGTAAAAGAGCAAGTTTGGTAGTATCAGCATTCAGGCTTTAAAAACAGGTCTACAGAATAGAATGACAACAACAAACAAATTATTGAGATGGCTTGCAACCGTTTTGGGATTGTCAGGCCTGGCATTGCTAGCCCTTAATCTCTATGGGTTTACCGAGGATTTAAGGCCTGAAGGGCTGACACCGGAAGTCCTTAGGTTTGGCGAACAGGATCTTAGCCTGACACCGCCTGAGTTGGAGCAGGCAATATTTCGATTGCCCGGTGAAACAGATAGACAATATGCGAAGCGTCTGACCCTCGACCTAGCTGGCGGCATTGCTCACGTTGAGTGGGAGGCCTTTGATCCTGACTTGTTTCATCAACGCGTACCGGTATGGGAAAACTATATTCTCCACCTGATGGGGGTAGTGACCAGCATACCTGAGTATCAGCGCTACCATTACGCAAACCCTTATCGCAGTATTGAGCGTGGTATTGGTATTTGTGGCGACGCTTCCATGACGCTGTCAGGGTTGCTTGATGAGCAGGGCATTGCCAACAAGATTATCACTGTACCTGGCCATGTTATGGTGGAAGCCTATTTTGATGGTGAGCCATTGCTTCTGGATGCTGATTTTGGCGTAGTGCTGGAGCAGGGCATTATGTTTTATGAGCAAAATCCACAAGCTCTGATCAGTGCTTACCAGCAGCAATTAGGACGGGTGAATGATGGTGAGCTTATGATTGCCGGTAACCTGATTAAAGACGGGTTCAAATACTGGAATGGCACGTCGCACTTTATTACCAAAAAATATTACTTTGAGAAGGTAGCTTATGTGGTCAAGTGGGCCTTCCCTGTTACTCTGCTGCTCATCGCAATGGTAATGTGGCGTAAAACCAGACGACGGTGATCCGGTTTTAACCAACGATTACTGCCAGTGGATCATCACCGGGTTGGTAAAGAACTGATAGTGATGCTGCTCTGGCTGAATGCTGCGTCCAAACCAACGAACCGCCGTAATGTTAGCATTGGTAGGTAAACGTACTTCAAAGCTATGTTTCCGGCGCTGTGAATCAGGGAAAAACACTTCTGTTTGCACACCTTTCTCGGTCACAATCACTGCCGTAACTTCGTCCAGTGACGTCTTAAAGCCTTGCCAGTCTTTTTCGTTCAGCGTTACGGTCAGCTTCGCGGTAAGTGGTAAGCGTGGGCTGTTGATAACATTACCTGCATGGGCGAGTGCATGACCTTTGTCATTGTGCACCTGTGCACTCAATGAGGCGACAAATTTACCATGCTGGGCCCAGTAATTACCGCTGGTGAATCCGTCTAGCAGATCGTTGGTACGGCGACTACTGGCGTATACGTGCGTGGTTGAAAATTCACAGGGCCAGTAGTCCATCTGGGTATTATGAAAATCGGATGGTGCGCGGGCGGCAAAGGTTTGTAAGCCGGCCTGCAGCAGATTATCCCAGTCATTGCCTGGAATAGCCACGGCAGGATCCCAGCCATGGCGGGTTTTAAAGCGATTATTATAGGATCCGTTATCATCGCCACGCTTTTTCTGATGGCCCGGTGCACCGGAAAAGCCGATAACGTAAGGGGTCTGTGAGCGCCATTTCTGCATATCGTGGGCATTTTCGCCAGGTTCTAAATCTTTGCGGCTGGGATGGTTATACATAACAACCGGCGGCGTCTCGCTATTTTCAAACTGGTTATTCAACCATGCCAGTGCCTGGCTTTCATCAATCGTGGTGGATTTAGTTTTGCCATAATGATCATATCGGTCTCTGAAAAGGCTGATAAGCCGGTCATGATTCATCGATTCAGGAAACAGTAAGGTCATATGCTCGCGGCCGGCAAATGGTGGAATATTCCATTCCAGACCGGCAATCAGGGTTAAATCATTGAACTGAGACGAAGCATTGGCGAAATCCTGCCAGTATTCTGCAGAAAAGACCCCTTTCAGGTTATGATCGCCGTGGTCGGTAATTGCAACAGCATCACAGCCAAATTTACTGGCATTTTCTGCCAACTGAGTAATGCTGAAACGACCATCAGAAAACCTGGTATGGGTATGGGTATCTACCTGGTACCAGTTACCACTTTGCGTAATCTGCCCAGCTTTAACGGGTCTGTCATAGGTGGCAGTCGTAATCGATTGTTGGCGTTGCGGTGTATCATTGGAGTAAACGGGCAGAGCCTGAATACGGCTATCTATCCGCGCTTCCATTTCCTGATACCTTGGATCTGATTCACTGCCAAATACATTGGCAAAGGTTTCCTCACTGAGTCCCTCCGGCAGGTCATGGAGTAGAGGAATAAATTGACTTTCACTGTCGATGCCGGCTAAAACTTCCTGCACGCGGCGAGCGTTGGAGTCACTGGAGATGGCGAAATCGGCCAGTTCAACACCGGCTTTATCTGCCATGAGATCCCGGAAGCTATAGCCAGAACCGCCTTTGGCCGAGTCCATCACTTCTTTGAGCTTACCTATATTAATACTCAATTGCTTTTCGCTGGCGAGTCGCAATGCCACTGAGTAAAAAAAGTGCAGCCGAAGGTCCATTCGCCCCCGCAGGACATATTTTTTCGGTTGCATCACTGAGTAATCCACTGGCATAGCGACAATTCGCGCAAAGTCCGGAGCGCCGAAAGACATCGCTAGCGCCCATAAGGCCGCGAAGTTTTCGTCGGTGGGATCTTCAGATGCCGAACGGGTTTTTGCCAGTAAGAAGGTTTTACCGACCATCTCTGCTGTCGTCTTAGTGCGCTCTGAATGAGATTGAATGTAGTCCAGGTAAGTTTGAATGGTCTCGGTTTCTACGCCATTGATCTGCCGTAAATCCTGCACCATCTTAAAGGTGTCAGTGAGTCGTTGCTCAACCGCAGCTTTAAGGTTACCTGGCTTTTTAAAACGTACCACGACCTGGTTATTTTCCAGTTGGGTATTGGATAAAATATTGTTCAGGGTAGTTAGTGCTTCTTCACCGAAAAGCAGCCGGGCGAGGCCCTTCGCGAAGTACTCGATAAGCTTACCAGGTACCGGCAGGCTGCCCAGCTTACACTGGGAGAATGTCATAGTGCCATTGAAATCGGGCATCAGCCAGCAACTGAAATTAACGTATACCACACCGGGGATCGTGGTCAGGGAAGAGGCGATGAGAATACCATAGCTGCTGCTATTTAAGCGTAATTGTACCGCCGGCACGGTATAACTGACTGCATTAGAAATGGCTTCAAGGTGCTCAGGCGTTACCGAAATGCTGACATCTTCCCGGGATGACATTAATGGCTTTAAAATCTTGGCGGCACCAGAGCGTGCCTGCGCAGCCTGGCTTGGTGTCAGGTTGCTGGTTGGGATCACTAATGGCGAAAAGGAAAAAATTAACGCCAGCAGAATAACAATTACGCTGTATTTGATGATCCGCCCTTTGCGCCAGAAGGGCTTTTTGCTTGGCTTGTTTGCCGGTGCGGGAGATTGGTTTGGCATAATAATGACCGTTTAACTGTTCGTCGTTTACGAGGCTAGCTGCTGGTAAATGCTATTAAACGCATCACACATAGACGTTACGCTAAAGCGTTTGGCAAAGCGACTTTTTGCTTCGTAGGCAAATTTATTATACAGCGCTTTATCGTTGGCAATTTGTTGGATCGCGAGGGCAAAGGCAGTCTGATCGTCATTACCCACCACCAGGCCGTTTTCGTTGTGGCCAATCACTTCTTTATTGCCCCCGGCGTCAGTGACAACGCAGGGTTTGCCGATAGACATAGCTTCCAGCAGTGTCATGGAAGTACCCTCGCTAAAGGAAGACAGAAGAAAAATGTCCATGAGAGAGAGATATTGCGATGGCTGAGGCTGATAGCCGGTAAGTCTGACTGCATCAGTAATACCCAACTCGGTGATTCGTTGCTCAATAGCGGAGCGCATTTCGCCATCACCCACTATTACCAGCACAGCATTTAGTCCGCTATCAAGGCAGTCCTTGAAAGCGCTTAACATCATCAGGTGATTCTTAATCGGGTCAAAACGAGCAATGGTGCCCAATACAATAGTGTCTGGCTGAATCTTGAGCTGCTCGCGTAAGGCGTCCAAAGATGACTGTTCAGCTGGCAACAGCCCCTGAATGCCATTGTAGATCACCGATATTTTTTTCGGGCTTAGATTTTCGTGGGTGACCAACGCTTGCCTGGTGGCAGCGGAAATAGCCGTCATGCTGTCTGTCATACTCTGAAGTAGAGGGTTGACTAACTTACGCTTCCAGGTGCCAAAATCGGGGTAGAAACGGCCGTGTTCGGTAAAGATAACCTTAGTTTTAAGACCGGCTGCAGCAATTACCCCGTAGACCCACGGAGTATACTGATGGCAGTGTATAATATCGATTTTGTGTTGTCGGATATGGGCCCGAATGGCTTTAATCAGCGCTTTGTCAAAACCAGGCTGGCGGGTGTGAGTAGTAATTTGAATGCCGTTTTGCTTAAGCATTTCTCCCCATGGGCCTAAAGGGCTCTCAATACAGAATATCGACATTTCAACCGAGGTCTCTGCAAAACCCTCAATCAGGTTTTTAATGACCATCTCGGTACCGCCAATACGCATATCATA
>CETX01135768.1_pt1 | contig 13913 bp, 6 predicted proteins | sample 356501 | NCBI WGS metagenome assembly CETX01 (sample SAMEA2623390, study PRJEB7988) | marine metagenome | biome: marine biome (ENVO:00000447); feature: mesopelagic zone (ENVO:00000213); material: "saline water (ENVO:00002010), including plankton (ENVO:xxxxxxxx)" | depth 450 m | reverse complement strand
AATGAAGAATACGATCAAATCCATCCTGCTGGCGGCAGTCCTGCTCCTTGTGAGTTATGTACAGGCCGCCACGGTGATCTTAGACATAGTAACCTCTTATAAATCAGTCATGTTACATACAATGTAGCATCACCTTGCCGATATGGAGCGACTCCTAGCCATAATCTAACGGCCGGAAGCCCATGAAGCGCGATTGTTACGCATTGAGCTATTGTTTCGCACCGAATTGCGCAGAGATATAAGGCGATAACGCCTTTGCCCATATCCGGTAGCCGGTTTCATTGGGATGCAATAAATCAGGCATAATGTCCTCGCTGAGCGTGCCATCGTCTTCAAGAAAGCGCTGATTAATATTGGCAAACATCACATTCTCTTGTGTAGCGAGCGCTTTTAACAACGCGTTGGCGTGCTGATTATTCATGCGCTGACTATCTGTGTTGTCTTTTCCGCGGGGGAAAATAGCCAGCAACAACACCTCACTTTCAGGCACGCGCTGTTTTAACTCAGCAATAATTTGCGCCACACCATCCCGAATACTTTCCGGTGTATCCATTCGGTGACCGGTGTTATTGGTACCAATCATGATCACCGAAAGCTTCGGTGATATACCATCGAGCTCACCCTGTTCGAAGCGCCACAACACGTTTTCGGTACGATCGCCACTAAAGCCTAAATTTAAGGTAGGAATATGGCCAAAGTTCGCCTCCCATACTGACTTACCCGCCTCTTCCCAGCCATGGGTAATAGAGTCGCCAATCAGCACTAACTGAGGATCTATAGTTTCCTTCTCGGCGAGTTTCTGCTGGTGTCTTGGCATCCACCATTCATCGGCCCAGTAAGTTCTAAGCGGTGCAGGTGTAACAGTAATTAAATCCTGATCAGGGCAGTCTATATTGCCTTTACCTTCGGGCTTAATTGCCACATCAGCAATCGAGAACTCGCCGCTGCCATAAAAGTAAAATCGCAGCGGGTGTGTTACTGACGAAAAGTCAGCGCCGGCGCGGTCAAAACACGACAACGGCATAGCGAATTCCTGCCAACCCTGCTGCTGCAGCGGCTTTAGTTGAGGCCAGAGATCCACCGCGTTTCGGCAGTTATCACCGCAGCTCACCTCTACCTGTATCCCGGCCTGAGCCACATCGGTAACGTTCATAGCAAAAGTTAATACACCGCTATCGATGGCATCCGACAAATTTAGTGGCTGCTGTGCTTTGGCAAACAAACGGCCACTCCAGGATTCATTAAAGGTAATGCTGGCTACTTTGCCGCGCTCACCTTCGTTAATAGCGGCGCGTAGGTGACCATCTTCAAGCGCTGTCTCGCCGTTAGATAACGCCGCAACAACACCGTTGTTTTCAATAAATAACGGCATTGCCGGCGACATCTTTTCGCCTAGCACAACGTGCTCCGGGGTAAGCCCCTCATTGTTGGCGCTATGCGCCGACAATGGGGAAAGTAAAACAACTAACGCTAACAAACTACGCATAACACTATTGTCCGCTTCTAACTGTTACTGGCTGACCAGTATACTCAATACTGGTGTCGGGCTCGGCGCTTAAGTCTGCCAGCGACTCGCCTTCACCGATAAAGCGGATGTGATAGGTACGGGATTCAATCATGCCTTCAAATCCACCACGGCGTGCACCGAATGTCACCGTGCCTTCGCTGTCATCGTAAGTCACCGGCGTATACGAATAGCCACCGTTTTCATAATCATAAGATTTCCCGTCGTCATGGTAAATTTCAAACTTGCCATCGGCTCCTGTGAACACGTTCAGGGTGTAGTCGCCGTCGGGCTTGTCGTACACGTACTGAATGTCTTCGCCGGTGGGGATAACCGCCCCAGCTCGCACAAACAGTGGCATTTGTGTAAGCGGTGCTGGTGCACTGATGGTTTGCCCGCCCTGATAGGTTTTACCCGAATAAAAGTCGAACCAGGTGCCGTTACCTGGCAGGTACACATCCCGCTCACGCGCCTGATGCTCATACACCGGGTTGATTAACAGTGACGGCCCAAACATATAAGCATCCGTTACATTAATCGCCGTTTCATCGTTGGGGAAGTCCATCACCAGACCGCGCATCATGGTGCCATCTTTGTGATACATATCGCCCGCCAGCGAATAAATGTATGGCATCAGGCGGTATCTCAGTTTGGTGTAGTTCACCAGCGAGTCATACACCGGCGTGCCTTCATCAGCAATATTAAAGATCTCGCGATAGGGGTTTTGTCCGTGGGAGCGGAACAGCGGCACAAAGGCACCAAACTGGAACCAGCGTAGATTAAGCTCCTGCCAGTCCTGCTGGTGCTCAACCGGCATTTCTGAGTAATGCCCCACTGACTTGCCGTTGTGATAGCGATAGTGATCTTCCGGGGTAAAGCCGCCAATATCCATGGTCCAGTTAGGCATACCAGACAAACTGGTGCCAACACCTGCCGCAATTTGCTCTTTTAAGTTTGACCAACGCGGCACCGTATCGCCACTCCAGATGGCTGCGCCGGTGCGCTGAATACCAGCAAATCCACTGCGGGTTAAAATAAAGCTGCGCTTGTGACCATCAGTCTCGCGCTCGCCTTTATACACCCCTTCAGCATTCGGTAAGGCATAGGAATTGAAGTACTCGGCTCCCGATCCCACTGACAGTGGACTCATTATTTCTTTGCGCTTCATGTAAGAGAGGTTTGAATGAATATCCGGCTCTGAGGCATCGAGCCACCAGGCATCAATGCCCAGCACGTTGAGCTTTTCTTCTAACTGACGCCAAAAAATGGCTTGCGACTCTTCCGGATACGGGTCGTAAAATCCGTTTAAATAACCTTTACCAATCCAGTCAAGATTGCCCTCAATCTCAACGTTTTTGTTGAGCATGTAGCCCTTTTCGTCGAACTCTTTGTAGTTGTCTGTGGTGCTGTAAAACTTAGGCCACACCGAGATCATGATATTCGCATTGAGGTCGTGTACTGTATCAATCATGCCCTGTGGATCGGGGAAGTGTGTTTTATCAAAATCGTGACTCCCCCAGGCATCCTCCGGCCAGTACGACCAGTCCAGTACAATATTGTCGATGGGTATCTGCCGTTCGCGGTAAGTCTTTAACACATCAAGCAGTTCATTTTGATTAGTATAGCGCTCGCGGCTTTGCCAGAATCCATACGCCCATTTTGGCAGCATCACCGACTTACCGGTTAGCAAGCGGTAACCCGCAATCACGTCGTCGTAGTTGTTGCCCACCACAACGTAATAGTCGATAGACTTAGCGCTTTCAGACGCCAGTGATAAGCTGTTTTGATCAGCAGGCGACTGCGGGCCATTGTGCAACAAGCGAAAATATCCGCCCTGTGAATCCCAATTCACGGCAAAATCGACCTTTTTGCCAGCCGGTAGCTCAATCTCGGTAGTGTGAAACCAGGGGTTCCAGTTCATACGCCAGCGATCCAGCAATTTCTCGCCATCGATTGCCAATGACGCATAACCACTGCTGTACATACGGAATTTATGCAGGCCTGCGTCATCGGCGCTAATCTGCCCCTTCCATTCAACACGCGGACGGGAAACCTCGCCTAGCTCTTCCGGGAAAGGCACTTCGCGAACGGTATTATGCGCCAAATACTGATAGTCCAAATCAGCCTCTGTGCGCTTAAGCAGCAAAGTATCACCATCATAGTAGTAGGCCGTTAAACCGCCTTCCTGGCCGTTTTCATCATACAAGGTAAAGCTCTCTTTTAGAGGTAGAGACAGCTCCGGATCGCCAAAACGTGTAATAGAGGCATTGTCCCACAATACGCCGTAGTTGCGTGTAGACACCACATAGGGAATGGAAATCTGTAAATTATGCGTGCTTAACTCCACGTTTTCACCGGCATAATTAATTTGCCCATTCTGATGCTGACCCAGGCCAAAAAAGCCTTCATCAGAGTTTTGATTCCACTGCTGGCGAATCGCATATGAGTCGTCATCAGGGGCAACCGGATCTTGTGTAACCGGGCCAAACTCACCACTATTCACCGTATCGAGTAACACCTCACCCCGGGCGTTTTTAAACACAACCTGGCCATTCAGCAACGACACCTCGGCAGTCAGTGCATCGGTGCTCAGCACAACAGTGCTGCCTTTGGTTTGCGTACTGAATGTCGCGTCGGGCTCAGCCACTACCATCAGGCTATCTGCAACACTGCTAAAGTCGCTATGGGGCAGTGCGGTGACTCTGATGATATCGTCAGCCATCACTTGCAGGCGCACCACTTTTGCCTGCCCCTGCGCCGGGTTCACTACAATACCTTGTGCTACTTTCTGAAAATTACCGGCAGGGACGACCTGTTCGGTCACATTGCCTTGTTCGCAGCCTGTTATGAATGCTGCTGACAAGACGGTCAGCGCAATACACGCTCCTTTAAGATGGCTGTTTAGCATGCCTTTCTCCGTGCTTCTTGTTAGTAAAGTCATTGTTTGTATGTCGCCATTTTCACTTTTAAAATATGTGGCTGAGACGTAAAGTTCAGGCCCCAGTCAGCTTGATCGCCGTTCCAGACCCGTTCGAACACCCAATTGCCGTTGGCATCAAAATGGCCTTCTTCCACCCGCTCAATCATGTAAGGCAAACCTTCAATTTCGCTCGACGGACTCAGCGTTACCCGTGCCCGCAACGCGGTGATCAGGTATTCATCGTCATCCAGCCGCGCGATGAGGGCGCCTCCAGAAGACGGATGGTTGCCCGTGGGCGGATCAATCCAGAACATCGGCCGTCCGTAAGACACTTCGGCATTCCAGCGGCCTAAATCGAGCGTTTGCTGATATTCAGAAACATTTTCAGAGGAGTCAGACACCTGAGCGTTCCACACCGCTTCGTCAGTTGCCGAGTCATGGGGTTCAGCAACGCCCCAGGTTGGCTTCTCAAAGCTCAACGATGCCCACACTGATGCCCATGACGACATCAGTTTATTAAGCTCTGCAAAGGGAGCAATGGTTTGGTCATTCACCACTTTGGCACCGAGGGGAAAATTCGCGTAGTCGGTATAGTCCATACCAAATGGCGCAAAGCCGATACCTTGCTTACCCAGCGTTGAAAAAAAGTAACGGGCAAACGGCTGATCGTTGCCAATTTCGGCCACAAACAACGGATTGTCGTGGCGACTATAAAGTTCAAGCACCCGGTTAACAGTTTTATGATCGCGAAAATAGAGATCCGGTGAAATCATATCGATATGCGGCGCCGCCACTTTCCAGATATCAATCACATTGTCGGTCGGGCCGCCCATAGAATACCCTGAGCCCGGGTTGAACGGATTTCGCAGCGCCACATTCACGTTCATAGGCAGGTCTTTTACTGCTTTACCTACGGCAGCAATTTCATCAACGTAACGACCGATTGACCAGGCATGAAAATATTCGTCAGCATCGTTACCAAATACTTCCTGCCAGGTGCCGGCAGGGCGTTGATATAGCTTTAACAACGCCTCAGGGACGGTCTGATTAAACAGCGTATTAGCGGCTGCAGAAAAATCGCGCTTTGAACCATAGGTGCCAACTTCATTTTGCACCTGCACCATTATTACCTGGTGCGCCGGATCGTGAACGCGCAAATAGGTCATCAGTTTTTTAAACGCTTTTTTATCGGCCGCCAGGGTGTTTTTACCGTGCGGCGAGAGAGAATTGAGCACACGACCATCTTTTGTGATCACTCTGGGAAAACGCTGGTTATCCAGCTTAACCCAGGACGGCGCATAGTGGGGCGCATTGTTTTTCCAGGTTGCAAACCACAGCAATACCACCTTAATATCCCGCGCGGCGGCCTGTTCAATAAGCGCATCCAAATAACTAAAATCGAACTGTCCTTCCACCGGCTCGATTTGCTCCCAGGCCACAGGTATGCCCAGGGTATTGGCTTGCATCTGTTCAACAACCGGCCACACTTTGTCCAGCATCGCCGGATAATTTGCCGAGTTATTGGTTTGTGCGCCAAGGATTAAAAAGGGTTTACCATCGACCAAAAATGCGTGTTTGCCGCCCTTTGTAACGATGTCAGGCAGCGGCGGATGTGCCATAGACGTTGCCTGAGTTTGACGTGTCTGATGCTGCACGGTTGAAGACTGACACGCAGTCAGCCCCAGCACACAAATCATCACACCACTAAGATATTTCGATAAATTCATAGGTTGTATCTGTGAAAGCCATTTTAATAAACGCCAGAACGCGACTACCTAAAATACAGGTAGCCGGTCCTGACAAGCACACAACAAGGTTTAATAGTAACCACGTAACGATAAAGCGTAACGAATGTCATTCACGTGATACGCACTGTAGTGATTACCCGGGCCGTTTTGACGCATTTGGTTTTTGGTCACCGCATCGTTGAGGTTATTGGCCTGCAACACCACCGACAGATTATCGTTAATGCGATAGGTCACCGAGCCATCCACATAGGCTGTGGCAGCATTAAATAACGGCAGACCGTAGGTAATGCCGTTTTCGGTGCCGGCAAAGCCGTTAGCATTGGTCGACATTAAGAACTCATCGCGCCAGTTGTAGGCCAGACGGGCTGAAATTGGCCCTTTCTCGTACATCAACACCACATTGACGGCGTTTTCAGAAAGTCCTCTGAATGGCATGGGGCCATAACCTGAGCCATCGGTATCAGCAGGAGCCGTAGACGGATCGCCCTCAGTAGAACTATCGATATAGGTGTAGTTCATTTGCACACCGAGCCCGTCAAACGGCGCTGGCAGCGACGAGAAGAAGTGGTTCAATGATAACTCAACGCCGGTAATATCAGCTTCGGCGCTGCTGACCGGCCACCGGGCATTATAGGTAAACCCGCCAAACTCAGCCTGTGAGGCCTGTGGTACCTGATAGCCGGAGATATCCTTGGTAAACAGGGCAATATAAGCTGAGCTATCCTCGGCGTAGTACCACTCCAGCGACACATCAAACTGGGTTGATTCCATGGGATCAAGGTAGGGGTTCTGGGTAGAATCCAGGGTTAACTCGTAGTCTTGCACCTGCGGCGGATTACCGGCGTCCTGACTCGCTTCACCCTCGCTGGTTAAATTAGCACTGAGGGTAATATTGGCGCCTAAATCGGCAAAGTTAGGACGGGCCATGGCCTTGGCAGCGGCAAAGCGCAACAATAACTCATCGGTCAGCTCCACTTTTACGTTCAGGCTGGGTAACCAGTTACTGTAGTCGTGCTCTGCGTTCAACTCGGTATAAGCGCCATCACCGAACAGCGGGTTAAATGGATACTGCACAAAACCATGCGCAGTATTCTCGGTTTTTACATAACGCACCCCCACATTACCTGACACAGGCTTGCCCAGCGAGTCGGTAAAAAAGTCGAGCATTACATAAGCCGCCGAGGTCTTTTCAGACTGATCGTTATTGAATTGATCGGCAGTGATATCGCGTTGATTCCAATACGCCCAGGTCGACCAGTCGGCATAAACAAACTTATCCTGCAGGGTCTGGAAACTCTGCGGGTAATCTAACGCAAAGCTGGATTTTGGCGCATAAACGTTGGCCGGCGAGGGCACATCACCGCCAAAGAAGTTATCAAATGTATTAAGATGCAGATCATTCACGTCCGGAATGATATTTTCCTGGCCCTCGATAATACCAGCCTGCAACCAGCTCGGTGCCAGCGGGCTCCAGTTGTAGCCGGAGTCGGCATTGTCTGAAGTGGTATCACTGTAGCGACCACCAAACCTGACTGCCTCAACAAAAGAGTCTTCGATAATATAGGTAATATCGAGATCCACCGCAGTCATGTCGGCTTCGCGGTCGTACTGATTATCCATAATAAAGTTCCAAACGTAATTGCCTGGATCGCCGAGATAATCAGCATCAGAGGTTACGGTTGGCAGACTGCCAGTTAAATCCACGTCTATGTAGGGCACACTCACCTGCGTTGCCACGGTGTTATCGATGCCTTTAGAGGTTGATGTAACCTGCTGGAAGGATGTTTCCACCAGCAGGTTTTCGTTGGCATACCGATACCTGAGCGCAATGTCTTCGGTGCGGGCATCCTGGGTTGACGAGCGCACATCGGCGCCCATCGACACACCGCCATCCTGAGTCAGTCGGCCTTTTTCCAGTACACCGCTTTCACTAAACTGGGCGCCACTCTCTACCTGTACGCCATATGGCCAGTTATCGACGAAAATAGCATCTTCGCTCCACTGCATATCATAGTCACTGGAGAAGTACGTTAAGGTAAACTCGCTGTTTTCATCGGGCGCATACTGTACTGCCGCATAAGCACCCGTACGCTCGCGGTCAAAATACATGGTTCGCCAGTCGGCACCGCGCGGCACATACACCGTGCTGCCTTCGTAACCGGCAATATCATCGCGGTAAAAAAACGGCCGTACGTACATTGAATCATTGCGCGTCGACAGCTCTGATTTAGCGATATCAAATAAGAAACCGACTTTACCCGCGTCAGTATTCCAGGTATTGGAATATAAAAATGAGTAGGCGGGCTTGGTTTCTTTAATCACATCGCCATAGTTGGCCGTGATATCAAAGGAGATTTGCTGTTTGTCGCTGTGAAAAGGCAGTCGCGTTTCTAGATCGATAGTACCGGCCAGACCACCTTCTATTTGATCAGCCGAGGGGCTTTTATATACATTCACCGCATTTAACAGCTCTGGTGGCACATCACCAAAACTCAGTGTACGGCCGCCATTGGCGCTAAACGTGCCTCGGCCATTGAGTTCCGATCTGACCTGGGTTAAACCGCGCACAATAACGCCATTACCCTCAACGGAAAAGTGCTCCGGATCACCGAGCGACATATAGCGGTCGATAGCAACACCCGCTACCCGCTGCAAGGTTTCGGTAACGCTTCGGTCCGGCAGCGCACCAATATCATCGGCGCTGATACCATCCATGATTTTGTCAGAGCTCATTTTGGTAGCCTGAGCAGAAATCACGCTTGATCGTAAACCTTTCACTTCAATGGTTTCGACAACCTCTTCTTCGTCCTCAGTCGTCTCCTGTGCTACCACCAGGCCGGGCGCTAACAGCCCTAAAGAGAGTAAAATACACTGCGCAATCTTCGCTTGTTTGAACTGGTTAAGTCCTGAATTTCTCACTTTCATAATAAAAGTCCATGTTGAGTTATTCTTTACCACGGTACAAAAGGTGGCGATTATTGTTAGTAGCCTACAAGGACGACATACTCTTGATTGGCTTTGCTTATAAAACTGATAACGCCCTCTTCTATTTGCTGATAGTCGAGTACGTTTGAATTACTGGTAACCCTTACTTTGCCGCCTAGCGCGGGGTTGCGCAGGCGTACTACTGTGTCTTTTCCGGTGACGATGCTGGCTCGTTGCAAGGTGTTGTTTTGCCACGCCATCGATACGGTCACATCGCCCTGACCGCGCAGCCCTGACACCTTGCCGTCTGCCCATTGCGCAGGTAATGCTGGTAGCAGGTGGAGCTCGCCCAAATGACTCTGCATAAGCATCTCGGCGATTCCGGCCGTCGCACCAAAATTGCCGTCAATTTGAAATGGCGGGTGGGTACTCCACAGGTTTGTCAGAGTGCTGTCGCGTAACTGATGCTGAAGCAACCTGAGCGCCCGGTCGCCGTTTTGCAAACGCGCCCAAAAGTTGATTTTCCAGGCGCGACTCCAGCCCGTTCCTGCATCGCCGCGAGCATTAAGGGATGTACTCGCCGCAGCCGCCAGAGCTGGCGTTGATAACGGTGAAATCTGGTTACCGGGGTGCAGGGCATACAGATGCGATACGTGGCGATGCTGATTATTCTGGTCATCAAGATCCTCGCGCCACTCTTGTAACTGCCCCCATTTACCCACGCGTAGGCCCGGTTCAAGCTGGTTGAGTGCTTTAGCTAACGCATCTTTGAAGGGCGCATCATTGAGCTTTTTTGCCGCCTGGTAGGTTTTGCTGAACAAATCAAATACCAGTTGCTGCGACATGGCCGCGGCAGCGGTAAAATTGCCATGCTCAGGCGAGTAACTTGGTGACACCAACAAGGTATTGCTGTCAGCAGCCTGAGTGAGGTTATCTAACCAGAACTGGCTGGTGAGCTTTAGCAGCGGATACACGCGCTCCTTTAAAAACTCGCTATCCTGATTAAATTGATAGCCGTGGTAAAAATGCAGAGCAATCCAGGCGGCGGCTTCAGGCTGCCAAAACGCCGTTGGCCATTTAATTAAGCCAATCGAGCCCCACGGGTTACTATTGAGAAACGCCACCCAGCCACGGGAGCCGAACAACTTTGTTGCGGCTTGCTGCCCCGGCACCGTAAGGTTTTCAACAAAATCATACAAAGGCGGCAGGGTTTCAGCGAGATTCGTGCTGAGCGCCAGCCAGTAATTCATTTGTAAATTGATATTTAAGTGGTAATCGGCGCTCCATGGGGCAACGATGTCTTTATTCCACACGCCCTGCAGGTTGGCTGGCAGTGAGCCCTCGCGTGACGACGCTATCAGCAAATAGCGTCCGTACTGAAAATACAGTTGCTCAAGAGCCCGGTTAGCATCCTGATCTTCACTCGGGTAATTCGCCAGCGCTTGAGCGACATCGGTAATCACCGAGCCCCCCAAATCAAGCTCTACCCGGCCAAATAATTGCTGATAATCATCCAGGTGGTTTTGCTTTAGTTCGCTATAACTGTCGCCGCGCGTGGCAGCTAACTGACCCCGTACTTTATTTTCAGCGTCTTCACCCCGGTAGGTTGGATGTTGCAATGCATAATTTGTTGCTGCCGTTAGCACCAGTGTCACCTGTGATGCCTGCGCTACTGAAAACGCTCCGTCAGCATGAAAAGTCACGTCTGCATCATCGGCTATCACACGCAGCCCTGCAGCATATTGCAAGTCGTTGTTGTGCAAGGTGCCGGTATACATCACTTCGCTTTCACTCAGCTGTTTAACCTGGCGTGAGCGGTTTTCAGGGGTATGCAGCGACGCTGTAAAACTGATTTTATCTGACCCGCTGGCAGACAGCCGGATCACAATGCTGTTGTCGGGGTAGCTCACAAAGTACTCACGCACAAACCGGCCGTTGTCTGTTTCGTACTGCACCCTGGCAGTGGCCGTAGATAAATCGAGTTCGCGCCGGTAATCTTGATAACGGCCATGGCTTTGTGGCCATGTGAATTGCAACGTGCCAAAGCTCTGGTAACTGCCGTAGCCAGTTTGATTATTGCCTAACCGCTCTGCGACATACTCTGGCGCCAGTTGGCCTTTATCGCGTAACTCAGCCTGTACCGACTTCACTTTGTTCAGATACGATTGCGGTTGCCCTGGAAAACCAAAGTTGTAACCTTCTTCACTACCGGGGCCGCCTGTCCAGAGTGTTTTTTCATTAAATTGAATCGTATCTTCAGACACGCCACCTAATACGGTAATACCAAGATGTCCGTTGCCCAGCGGTAACGACTCGGACTCCCAATCCTGTCCGGGCTGCGTATATGGCAGTGCCATAGACTTCGCGGCACTAACCTGTAAACTGATCAACATGCACGCGCACACTCCCAGCCAGAGACGGGTGGCAACATATGTCAGTTTTGCTACAAAGCGAGCAGTTAAGTGGGTATAAAAATCACGTTTTAATACCGCAAACTGACGTTTTGCAAATTCATCCCGTAGCACTATCGTTACCTTTTTAATAACAAATTGTTACTTTTGTGTTAATTATCGGAAGACTAAGGGAAATAAGGGGTCGACGTTATTTTTTTCGGCAAAAACACTATTACTGTGCAAAAATTACAATTAATTTAAACAAAAAATATAAGCATTTAATGCAAGTTAATGCCTGATAAAATGGCAATCTATGCTCGTTGACGAACAGTCAACGGTTTGCTTATATAATTTTACTAAAGCCGTTACATTGAGCAGGGTTCGTTGGGCTAGAAATGTTCAGCTACTATAAAAAAGTTACATATTCGTTAATAGCCATGTTGCTGATCTCGGCAATATTCGGCTTTATTGCGATTGAGCTTACTTTTCTGCAGGAACCCTTGTTACCCTCTAAGGAAGCGTCACAAATACACTGGCATTCTACTACCTACTCTGATGCAGCCGAGGGTGGGGCCTCAAGTATCGAAATTATTGATGACGATTACAGCTACTCGCTCAATATGCTGCTGCGTAAAGAGAGTGAGAGTATATTTGCCATGGGCGAAATGGAGTTTGTCAACGCCGACGGCACCCCTACAACGATTGACCTCCGCCAATTTAATACGTTGTCGTTTATGGCTAAATGTACACCTGAAAACACACTGACGTTTTCGTTGTTTACCGTCGACGAAAACGCCTCAAAGTTTGACGACGCACGCTCTGATCGTATCTCCACCCGTTATTTCCACTGTAATAGTGAATGGCAACAGTTTGATATCGACATTACCCGCTTAGACACACCGGAGTGGTGGTACAAATGGTACAATCAAGAGTTGAGTAACCAGGAATACAGCTTATCAAAAGTGATCAAAATTGCCTTTGGTAGTTCAATACAAAGCCCCAAGAACGTTCAGTCTAATATCAGCATTCGCTCTCTGAGTTTTTTAGGCAACGACTGGTTCTATTTATATTTGTATGGTTCGCTGTGTGGAGCAGCCTGGATTGTATTGTTTGTCTGGTTATTCAGACAGCACGCTTCACATTTAATGGCTGATATCAGAGAAAAAATGCAAAAAGACCGGCCGTTAATTGCCTACAAGCAGCTTTCAATTGAGTCGCACAAAGATAAAGACAAAACTACTATCCTACGGCTCATGGCCACAGAATATGCCAACCCTGAGGTCAACCTCGATTACATTGTGCAAACCTCGGGAATTAACCGCAATAAAATAAACGAGATATTAAAAGATGAGTTGGGCTACACGTTTTCGGCCTATCTGAACAAACTGCGACTGCACGAAGCCGCCCGTTTGCTGTCGGAACACAGCGACTCCAATGTATCTGAAATTGCCTACACCGTGGGTTACAAAAACGTACCCTACTTTAATAAGCTGTTTAAAAGTGAGTACGGCTGCAGTCCTAAGCTGTTTAAAAGCACCAGCGACCATTTTCAACCAGAGGTTTAGTACTGTCAGACCGCACTGACAACAAAGTCACTCCATCCCCTAGCCCCCAGAATTTTGTAAATATTCCCGAGTTAACATACAGTGAGGCTAAGTTCACAACAATAAGAGCATAGACGAATGAAGAACCTACTGAAATCAGTAACTTTGTGTTTGGGAATACTGCCGATCGGGCTGCTGAATGCCGCCACGATTATCCATGCAGGCAACGCGTTTACCGGCGCAGACGACACACTGACCGGCCCAATGTCGATTGTAATAGAAGGCAATAAAATAGCGCGAGTTGAACGCGGTCATATCGACATTACCAGCAACGATACGCTGGTGGATTTATCCGACGCCACTGTATTACCCGGCTTAATGGACATGCATGTCCATTTAAGCTCCCAGCAAAGCGGCACCTCGTCGTACCTTAAGCGCTTTACCCTCAACGAAGCCGATTACGCCCTGGCGGCTGCTCATTATGCCAATAAAACCCTGATGGCGGGCTTTACCACCGTGCGCAACTTAGGCGATAGCTATAACGAGACAGTAGCGCTGCGTAACGCGATTAATCAGGGCATGGCAATCGGCCCGCGCATAGTCACTGCGGCTAAATCGCTGGCTACCACCGGCGGCCACGCCGATCCCAGCAACGGCATGGCTAAACGAATTCGCCCGGATACCGGCCCGGCAGCGGGGGTTATTAATGGTGTGGCCGAAGCGCGCCAGGCCGTTCGTCAGCGCTATCAGGATGGCGCAGACGCGATTAAAATTACCGCCACAGGTGGCGTGTTAAGCGTCGCTAAAAGCGGTCAGAATCCCCAATTTATGAACGATGAACTCGATGCTGTGGTCGCTACCGCAAAAGACTACGGTATG
>CETX01127622.1_pt1 | contig 13914 bp, 10 predicted proteins | sample 356501 | NCBI WGS metagenome assembly CETX01 (sample SAMEA2623390, study PRJEB7988) | marine metagenome | biome: marine biome (ENVO:00000447); feature: mesopelagic zone (ENVO:00000213); material: "saline water (ENVO:00002010), including plankton (ENVO:xxxxxxxx)" | depth 450 m | reverse complement strand
CCCCCACCCACAGGCGCTCACCATCCCGCCGCAGACTACCCGAGAGCAGAGTAGCGGCGTCCAGTCTCTGCCCGGCAGCACAAACATCCTCGTCCGGATTCCTGTCCCGTAACATGACTCGCAGCCCTTCGACCCGGGACAGGTCACTCATGATCTCGGCGGTCAACCCGGCGCTGAAATTGCCCTGATCGTCACCACTACTGAGATCGACAAACGGCAGTACAGCCAGGGAGATTATTTCGCTGCCGGGGATCCATTCCGGTCCGTTATCCTCTGTTGATCGTCCTGCGAGATAGGCTACCATTGCCACGATCACCACCATCAGTGCGTTGCCGAGGATAGCTGGCGCGGTTATTTTGTGAAGTCTGGATTGCGCTTCCGGTATTGGTCGAACCGGTGCCACCAGGCGATATCCCCTTCTGGCGATCGTCTGTATGTAGCGTGGTTCCCGGTGGTCGTCCTTAAGACTGGAGCGTAGCAGCGAGATGGACCGGTTAAGCACCTCCTCCTGCACCACCACACCGGGCCAGACTTCCTGCAACAGTTCATCCCGCTTGACCACTTCCCCGGCATGGCGCGCCAGGCAAACGAGAACGCCCATCGCCTTGGGTTCCAGTTGAGCCACTTCCGCTCCCCTGGTCAGTGTTCCCTGCCGCGGGGAAACCAGCCAATCGTCAAGCTGGAAGCCCAAATCAAGATCCATCAAATCGTGTGCCCTTGAGTTGATCCTGTTGCTGATCCTACTCCATCCATGCGTGTTGAAGTGAAACCTAAGTTAGTTTTATCCATGCCATCGGCTTAGGGTTCCTTACCTTGATCGGCTCTTTACAGATGCAATCAATGCGATGTCGTCATGCAGGTCTAGTGACAACTGATTACCCCATCGATTCGCTCGCATACCTTTGGCCAGCCATGAATATCCCAGAAAAGATCCAGTTTCACCTGCCGAATGATGCCTGCAAACAGGGGATGGACTCTCACCACGGCTGCTTCTGCCGCGAACAGGAACTCCATCACATCGGCAATGTGCCGACTCTGATCCTGAATGAGCTGATCGGTAATCTCCAGAGCAAGTTGTGGTTGCCGCAGCAGGATCAGCGCACCCCAGTGGAGACGTGGGTACAAATCACCGGCTTCAGCAGCTTGTGCAAACTCGGCCATACCAAGGCGGTTAGCTTCCGCATCATCCGGATGTTGCAGTGCTTCGACCACAGCTGCTACCCACTTCGTGGAGAGGCCTTTCTCGTTCTGTAGTGCGGAAATCAGTCGCACCATCTCCTCAAACTTCTTCTGCCGGTAGAGCAAGACAAGGCCTGACCCCACATTGACAGCCGACACCATTCCCGCGGCTCGGGCAAGGGCAAACTGCTCCGCGGCAAGGTCATTGTAACCGGCCCCCACGTATGCTGTTGCCAGTCGAGACTTCAGCACAGGCGAAACGTCGTCAAGATCTCTCGCCAGCTTCGCTTGCCCGAGTGATCTGTCGGTGTAGCCCACCCTGCCCAGGAACTGTGAGTACCGGTGGCGCAGATTGGCGTCATTGGGTTGCAGGGCAATGGCCGCTCGAAACAGCCGTTCGGCCTCTATCCACTCAAGGTTTAGGGTATGAATAAATGCCCGGGCTGCATAGGTACGGTTGGAATTCCCGTCCAGCTCCTCAACCCTTTCCAAAGCTGCAAGCGCACTATTCATCGGTTCCTGATCGTTCGCCAGCGTATCTGCGTAGCTTGGTAACAGCATGTAAGCTTCTGCCAAACTCAGGTAGGCTTCAGCTAGGTCTGCGTCCCGCTGAATCGCATCCTGAAACAGCTTGATACTGCGGCGGATCGATTCCTCTCCTCTGTGTTCCAGATCGTATCGTCCCAGGATCAGATTATGACGACCCAGCAGGAACGGCTGGTAGGCTTCCGGCGATGGTGGAGGTCCTGCTGGTTGGACGGAGGTCAGGTCCGTTCCCAATGCCCTGGCCAGCCGGCGGACAATCGCTTCCGAGATGGCATGCTGAACTTCAAATATATCGTCAAGCATGCGCTCGTAACTATCCGCCAATATCTGATAGCAGTCGTTGGCATTGACCCACCGGAACGTCACACGCAGGCGCGCACCGTCCCGCTGCACACTGCCCGAGAGCAGCGTAGCCGCGTCCAGTCTCTGCCCGACAGCACACACATCCTCGTCAGGATTCCGGGCCCGTAACATGACACGCAGGCCTTCGACGCGAGACAGATCACTCATGATCTCGGCGGTCAGCCCGGCACTGAAATTGCCCTGATCGTCTCCGCCAGCGAGATCCACAAAAGGCAATACAGCCATGGAGACGATATCGCTATCGGGTATCCATTCAAGTCCGCTATCCTCTATTGATCGTCCCGCCATATAGGCGACGATCACCACGATCGCCACAGTCAGTGTAGCACCGAGGACAACTGCAGAGGGCCTCCTGTGAGGCATCGATGGCGCTTCCGATTCTGGCTGAACCGGTGCTACCAGGCGGTAACCAACTCTCGGCACCGTCTGGATGAAGCGCGGGTCCCGGCGTTCGTCTTTGAGACTGGATCTAAGCAGAGAGATCGATCGGTTGAGCACTTCATCCTGTACCACGACACCGGGCCAGACCTCGTCCAGCAGTTCATCCCGCTTGAGCACCTCACCGGCATGGCGCGCCAGGCAAACGAGTACGTCCATCACCTTAGGTTCCAGATGAACCACTTCCTCTGCTCTGGTCAGAGTTCCCCGGCTTGGGGCGACCTGCCAGCCTCCTACCCGGAAGCCGGATTCAAGGTTTTCGAGTTTTCCGGTGGGCGGATCGGGCGCCTGTCGGTTTAGGTCAAGAGCGGCCTGCAGTTTCACGAGGTAGTCTGCGTGGCTCAGTTCATACCTCAAAATCGCTTGTGTCGATCCCATGGAGAGCTCTAACCCACCAGTCAGCAGTGTTTGCTTGAGGTGAACTGACGCCAGCTGTTTGTTGCGATTACGGGCAAAATTGAGTTCGTCGCGGCAATACTTGGATTGCACTGCATCGGGGGTAACAAAGAAGAGAAAGTGGTCTGCACCCTCTATCGCGTCAGCCAACTCCTGGGTCCATTCCTTGCCTGGCGTGATCCCCTCGTCGTACCAGATATTGCATCCCTGGCCCCTAAGCCACACTAATTCACGATACACGACGTCTGCATCCGCGTGCGAAAAACAGACGAATGTGTAGGAATCATCACCCTGATATGCCGGAAACGGCCTATCCATGCCTTTTCCTCACGATTTGTGGGGTCGATAGTACTGCAGGGACGAAGCCATTCAAAGTCCCACGCCTGTCTTAATGCTTTCTACAGAGCAGATACACCATCTCTGCCAGAGAGCGAGTGAAGATCCACTTCCGCACCTGTCCGGCTATGTCGGTGCTCCCCATGGTGAACCATCATGCGATCCTGGTTCAACCATAAGGACATATCACAAGTATCTAATGAATCCAAACAGTGCTTTCAGGTTTCCTAATCCCGCTCCTCCTACACTTGCACTACAACAGACTGAGGTTGTGGCGCTGCATGGAGAGAAAATCTGAGTGGAGGTGATCTGATGGAACGAAGCCTGAAAATTGTACTGTTGGTTTTAGTTTCGGTTCTGAACCTGACGGCATGTTCGATTAACCGTCTGGTGGTCGACAAACTGGGGGATGCGCTAGCGGAAGGAGGCAGCGTATTCACATCCGAGGAGGACCCCGATCTGGTTCGCCAAGCGATCCCGTTCGGCCTGAAGACTTACGAGCGCCTGTTGGATGTCTCGCCGCAGCACGAAGGCCTGCTGCTGTCAGCCGCGACCGGTTTTGCAGCATATGCTTACCTGATCCAGTTGCAGGCGGACAGCATCGATGAACTCAGCTACGTCGAAGCCCGGCGGCAGAGGGCCCGGGCCAGCAGGCTGTTTCTGCGCGGACGGGATTACGCCCTGCGGGGACTGGAAGTGCGTCACCCGGGTTTTACACAAAAGCTGCGCAATAGTCGCGCGAAAGCTCTGCGCGATGTATCCCTGCTCTACTGGGCCGGTGTCAGTTGGGCTGGGGCGCTCACCGCGGCCAAGGACGATCCGTTTCTGATCGCGGAAGTCGCCATCGCGGCTGCCCTGGTGGAACGGGTTCTTGAACTCGATGAAAGCTACAACTCGGGCGCAGCCCACGAGTTCTTCATCACCTTCGAAGGCAGTCGCATGGGCGGCAGTGTCAAACGGGCTCGCAGCCACTATCGGCGCGCCGTCACACTCTCCGAGGGAAAACGCGCATCGGTACACCTTGCCCTCGCCGAGGTGGTGGCGGTCCAGCAGCAGAATCTGATCGAATTTCGGCAGTTGCTGGCGCAGGCCATGGCAGTGGATGCCGATGAAGTTCCCTCTTTGCGGCTCGAAAACACCATCGCCCAGGACCGGGCCAAATGGCTTGAAGCGCGTATCCCTGCATTGTTCGTAAGCGTCGAGGAGGAACTGCCATGAAACATCCCGTGTCTGCTTTACTGCTTATCTTAGTCATTTCCATTAGCTCGGGATCCCCATTCGCCCAGACCATCAAGATCGGTACAGCCGCTCCGGACGGCTCCCCGTGGCATATCGCACTGCGTGAAATGGCGCAGAGTTGGAAACAGCTATCGGGAGGAAGGGTCCAGGTACGCATCTATCCAGGCGGCGTGGCTGGTAACGAGCCGGATATGGTGCGCAAGATGAGAATTGGCCAGCTGCATGGCGCAGCACTTTCCGGGCAGGAGGGTCTCTCCCAGATCGCCACAGAGATGCGCGTACTTGAGACACCGATGCTGCTCAAATCCAATGCGGAACTGGATTACGTGCGCGACCGGGTGAGCCCGGAACTGGAAGCGGTGCTCGCTGCCCGAGGCTTCAAGGTACTGGATTGGAGTGATGTCGGTTGGGTTTACCTGTTCACCAACAAACCGGTGGTGTATCCGGCGGATGCAAAGTCGCTGCACATCAGAGTCAGTACCGGCGATGCTGCCTGGGCGAAAGCCCTTAAACAAGGTGGCTACAAGCCTGTACCATTACCTCTAACCGAGATGCATACCGGCCTGCAGTCCGGCTTGATCGACGGCTTCACTGCACCCCCCGTGATGGCGCTCGCCACTCAGTGGTTCGGCCTGGCCAACCACATGACTGCCATGAAGTGGGCACCTCTAACCGGTGCACTGGTGGTGTCGGAGAAAGCTTGGACACAGATTCCCAAGGAGATCAGACCCCTGCTGCTGGCTGCTGCCCGCAAAGCCTGTGGACAAGCACAAGCGGAAATCAGACGATTCGAAGACGGTGCGATCGAGGCGATGAAGATGCATGGTCTGGTGGTACATGAAGTGACTCCCGCAGTGGCACGCCAGTGGGAGATCGAGGTCCAGGGCACCTATGACAGTCTCGTCGGGGCATCCATCCCAGAGCACATATTCAAGACCGTGTCCGGGATTCTCAGGCTGGGATCCACATGGGTGCCATCGGCGTATCCCTCGATCCCCTGCACCTGGGAATGATTTTCCTTGTATACCTGGAACTGGGCTACCTGACACCGCCGGTGGGCATGAATCTGTTCTTAGCATCCTACCGTCTGGAACGACCACTCATTGAGGTCTACCGGAGCACGCTTCCGTTCCTGATGATATTGGCGATAGTGGTGTTGATGATCACCTACGTTCCTGCGCTGACCGTTGGAGCCTATTGACAGGGCACATGCAGAGCTAACAGTTTTCCAGGGCGACGAAGCGAGGTTCGTGGGAGGAGCTAGTTACGTCTGTGCCCGGTCCAGCATCTCACGCCCGATGGCACCTTCATCCCGAAGTGTGTCGATTTCCTGCTGCTCGAGTCCAAGGTCGGAGGCGATCACCTCATCGGTGTGTTGACCGAGTAAGGGTGCCGGTTGAATTGCCACTTTGCTTTTCGACATCCTCGCCGGCCACCCCAACAGTTTGATGTTGCCGTGATCGGCATGCTCAACTTCGTGGATAAATCCACGTTCCAATAGATGTGGATCGGTGAACAGGTCGTGGGTTTCGTTCACCTGACCGGCACAGATGCCGGCTTCCGCGAAGATCTCCATGGCTTCCCGTTTGGTGTGTCTGCGGGTCCAGTTGGTGATCTCTTTGAACAACTCGGCGACATGCTCTCGGCGCTTCTTGGAGTTTTCGAATCGCGGCTCCTTGAGTAGATCCGGTTTGCCAATGGCTTTGCAGACCCCGTTCCACATGCGCGGATTCACGGCCATGATGTACACATAGTCGTTTGGTCCACCTGGAGCACAGGGATAGAGTGACATAAAAGGACTGCCGCCATTACCACTGCGTTGCGTCGGTACCTGGCCGAATCCAGTCTCGGAAATAGCAGTACGCATATAGTAAGTCATGGCTTCCTGCATGGAGAGTTCGATGAGTTGTCCCTCCCCCGTACGCTGTTTCTGCGCGTACGCTGCCGATACCGCCAAGGCGGCCTGCGCACCCGTGCCTGCGTCACCCATGGTCGGCCCCGGTCGCATAGGGGGACCGTCAGCTTCCCCGGTAATGGAAAACGCGCCGGCGGCCGCCTGGGCTACCATATCCATGCACTTGTAGTTGGCATAGGGCCCGCTGGTGCCAAATCCCTTGATGCGAACATAGATAAGAGATTCGTTCAGCTCCTGCATGACGTCATAGCCAATATCCAGTTTCTCCACCACGCCAGGGCCGTAGTTCTCGATGAATACATCGTAGTGGGGCACCATGGCAAGCAACAGTTCCCGGCCACGAGGCTGGCTAAGGTCCAGCGTAATGCTGCGTTTGTTGCTGTTCCAATTGACGAAATACTCCCGGTCCAGGGTTGCACCCCCTACCCGACCACGGCCCGGATCGCCCACCACCGGTTGCTCCACCTTCACTACATCGGCGCCCAACCACGCCAGCGCCTGGGTGCAGGCCGTGCCTGCCTCCCACTGGGTCATATCTAAGATTCGCATCCCATCTAAAGCTGCCACATGAATTCCTCGATCAGACTTGTTGAGTGCGAAATTATGCGACTCGGCATCATTTTGCAAGGGCCAAGAGCCCGTGGGCAATCCGACACACTCACATTGACCGAAATACCTGGCTGGCTGTGGCAGCCTACTATCGGGAATACGTGGGCATTCTCATTGTTATTGCTGTCAACTGCGATCGTCACATTCCTGCTGACGATCAAGTGGCGGTTCGATGGGGTTTTCGCCCGCAATGAATATTCATTGGATTATTGAACGCAGACGATTCCGGCTCCATCACCAGGCGCCCGTACATGCAAGCTTTCCACATGCAAGGGGCCTGTGCTATGGTGCGGAACGCGACGATTTCTAGGGCCAGGCGTGCGTCGTGCGTGCTGGTGCACCGGAGACTGACAAAGGAGTAGTGGGTAATGACGACCATACGAGACTTACGGAGTTTGACGAGTTCTTTAAGCTATCGGCTGACTGGTATTCTGTTGGCTCTCGGGTTGGCGGGATGCGCTGGCATGGGTGGAGGCACACCTAACCCGGTGGTTGGTACGTGGACCACACAGATATCGACCCCGCAGGGCGAGATAGCACAAACGATTACCTTTAACGCGGACATGTCGGGAACGGTATCCATGACACTGCCTGAACCACGGAATATACCGTTCACGTATGAATCTGTAGATGGACAATCGATCTCGTTCGATCTGGTGGTCGAGATTCAGTTTCAGGACACAACCTTCAAGTTTACAGGTAATGTCGATGGCGACGTGATTACGGGCCAGTATGACTCCGATCTCGGCACTGTTATGGTGACCGGAACGCGGATTTGATGGTTACCGGAACGCGGATTTAGATGCCCGGCGGACACTTCTTCGCTCGCAGCGCCGCTGCAAAGCGAGGCACATTGCGCACTACTTATTCAAGGTCATCGTCGCCTCGTTGATGTAAAGCGAGGCACATTGCGCACTACTTCTTCAAGCTCGTCTCAGAGTAGCATCGACTGAATTGGCAGACTTCCCGCTTAAACCGGAATCCGTAACCGTCGACTGGCTGACAGATATTCTCAGGCGCAGCAATACCATCGATTCTGAGACGAGCGTGACCACGGTCGAATGGCATCCAATTGCAGAAGACGCAGGCTTTACCAGCAATCTGTTTCGTTTTTCGGTGGGATATTCCAGTTCGATTACTGCGCCGGATTCCTTTGTCGGCAAGTTCCAGATCGAAGATCCTCATATGAAGATCCCGGAAAGCTGGCTGTATCTTGCTAGGAAAGAAGTTCGTTTCAATCAGGAGATAGACGATCCCGGTGTTGCCATCCCGCAGTGCCACTTTGCCGGAATCGATGAACGAAACCAGGTCTTTCTACTACTGGAGGATCTTGGCAGTAAAGACTGGCCTGACCAGCTAATCTCGGCAACGCCGGAGCAATCGACTCTTGTCATAAAGGCGCTGGCGAAGCTGCATGCCAAATGGTGGAACCATCCCGACCTGGCGGATTTCTCATGGATGAACCAAACCGTCTCTGTGGATCAGACAGAGAGAGTCACTGAATTTCAGAAGAGCGTCGCTCAGTTCAACACTGCTTTTGGTGAATCCTGTCCTCAGATAAAAGAGATTGGGGACATGTTAGTCAAACTCCTGCAAGCGTCCCCGGCACAAGTCGGACCAACAAATGCCACTGGAAACAGGACCCTGTGCCACGGTGATGTTCGTCTGGATAACCTCTGCTTTGTTGGTAACGATGTAGTTTTCGTTGACTGGCAACTGGTAAGTCCCAGCTCGGCCGTCTCGGATCTGACCTTCTGGCTCTGCTGTAACTACCGGCCTGCTGACCGAAGAGACAACGAAGAGAATATCCTGCAGATGTATTCTCGAGAGCTCAAAAACCACGGTGTTGATTATCCCCTCAAGAAGCTTAAAGCGGACGTCAGGTTTCAGTTGATCGGTCGCTGTCTAGGTCGATTAGGCACGTTTTCTCTTATTAGCGACACAGTGTTTGCGAGTGACAGAGGCAGGCAGTTTCTTGCCTACGATTTACAGGGACTCGAGGCGATGCTGGTTGACTACAAGGTGGTTCGCTACGCCCGCCTTTTTGGTTTCTTTCTGTTTGCCTATATCAGATTCAGAAAGCTGTTACGGCTCTAGCGCAGTTGCCCGCAGATCTCCTGGTTGGGCTCGCCCATCGCCAGCGGATCAAGCTGTCGATTCAGTCGACCTTGAGGGATCTACTGGTCATCAATCCGGCGCACCGGATTATCTGCCATGAACTTGACAATGACACGGGCCAATTCGTCGCCGGCCTGCTCCTGAAGGAAATGACCGGCGCCCTTAATCGTCGTATGTGACTGACCCTTTGCCCCCGGGACGGATTGCTGAAACACGATCTCGCCGCCACGTGTGATCGGATCGCCGTCGCTGAACGCTGTCAGGAACGGTTTCTCCCAGCGTCTAAACACTTCCCATGCCCTGCGGTTGGCGTCGTTGGCTGGATCGTCCGCAAAAACCGGTACCCGTTGCGGCATGATCAGCGGGCCGGCCTTGTAGATCGGGTCGGGAAAGGGCGCATCATAGGCGGCAACGATCGAGGGGTCGCCCACGTTACCCGCGACCATGTTGCCGGTCGGTATGTCGCCTCGCTCGATCATGCGTTGATTCATGCGTTTCCACTGCAGGAACGCGCTGCCTTCGCCGAGGGCTTCCGGTCCGGCTGCCTTGCCGACGGGTAGACCGGCGTTGCCAACGACGACTCGAGCAAATCGCTCTTCATTTTCTGCGACGACCCTCAGACCAATCAGACTGCCCCAGTCCTGCCCGAAGAAGGTCGCATCCCGCAAGTTGAGAGCCTTGACCAATTCGGTGATCACGTCGACGTGAAATTTATAGGTATGCACGTCCATGCTCGCCGGCTTGTCCGACCGGCCGAAGCCGATCAGGTCGGGCACGATGCAGCGATAGCCGGCCGCAACGAGTACCGGGATCATCTTTCGGTACAAGTAAGCCCAGGTCGGCTCGCCATGGAGCAACAGAATCGGTTCGCCCTCGGCTGAACCCTCATCGAGATAGTGAACCCGGTAACCGTTGATATCTTTGTAGTGCGGGGCAAAGCTGTAACCAGGCAGATTGTCAAATCGCTCGTCCGGCGTCCGATAGACTCCCGGTCGCACTTCCTCTGCCGTCACCGCACCTGCCAGCAGCGCCGTCATCAGGGCGCACAAAGTCATGCTTCTAGTCATCACCCAAACCTCCTCGGTCACGTGTGTGCTTTTCCGGACCTCGCGTATGTCGTCCTATACTGAACCCCTACCACCTCATCTACAAACTGTCATCTCACCAGATCTTGAATATTGCTGTTTCACGTGTTGGGGACGTTTTCCTAACGGTTGGATCGAGGTGCTTCACTGACAGGTAGCGTAGCGTTGCTACCTCTGGCTCCGTTCCTTGACCTCAACCATCTCGATCAGAGCACCATCAGGGCTCTTGATAAAGGCAATGTTCGTTCCGCGAAAGTCGATGATATCGAGCGGGAGTTGCTCCCCCCTCTCTTTGAATCGTGCTACTTCCTTGGTGAGATCGACGAATCCCCATCCGAGATGGTCAATTGATCGCAACATGGTTGGCGCGAGATCCTTGTCGGTCTTCTGGACGATAAGCCACATGCCGCCATATCGGATCGAAGGCAAGGCCTTCAAATCCTTGAAGGCAGTGATCGTGCCACCAAAAATCTCCTGATACCAAGTGACCGCCTGATCCGGATTCTTGGACAGGACATGAACATGGTGAAATCCGGTGAGTTCGAGATCCTGCATGACCTCGATTTTGGTTCCCCAAGGGTCTCTCACGAATCCGTACTTGAACTTTCCCTGGACGTCGCGGGGCTCCTGCACAATCTCAATGCCGGCTTGCTTGAATTCCTGCATCTTGGCAGCCAAGTCCGTGAAACTGAATCCGATGTGATCCACCACGCTTCCTTCACTCCCCTCAAGTTTCCCGGAGAACGGGGTACCGTCCACTCCGCGCTGCTCTTCAGGAAAGAACAGCAGGAGCGTGGCACCCGTTACTACCCCATCATAGATTCCGAGTTTCATGGCACGCCCGCCCATATACTGTTCGTACCACTTGGCCGCAGCCTGCGTGTCGGTGGCGCGCAGGTGGACGTGGTGGTAGCTGGCATCGGCGGCGTACACCGCAGCGCTCACGCATAGCACGACAGCAACTACAATGAAACGAATCAATGTTGTCATGAGGATACCCCTGCGCAAGAAGGTTAGTTTCGGAGATTGTGGACTTATTCTGACCGGCGGTCGAGCCTACACTCCGAAATCAGCCGGCAGATTTTCGCTGACTCTCATGACGGCACTCAATACGGCGTAAGTCGTTATATCCTTGTACTCCTCTTTCCCCCAGGATCCGTCCTCGTTCTGATTCGCAATTATCCAGGGAATAGAACGCATGATAATAAGCTCCGCAACGGGATGATCGAAACCAGCTACTATTTGAAGAATAAAGGCCTGCCCATTTTTGAAAAACCGATCGCCGGTCATCTGCTCAGCCGAAAACTCGCCGCCTTCCCCGTTCTGCCGGGCTGCCATAGCCCGGAGTTCGGCATCCAGTCTCTTTCTCATCCGGACGTCTTTCGCACAGGTCAGCGCTCTCATTGTTATGAGAGCACATCCCTCATGATAGACAGGCATTTCAAGGAAATATTTGTTCTCATTTGCCCCCTGCTCCTGGCGGACTCTTTTCATTCTCAGCCCGGTTACCCTCTGCTCGCCCATCTTCGCCAGTTCTGCACTATCGGTGAATCCTCCGTGGGCAAAAGCTTCATCAGAAGATTCCGGATAATAAACTGGCCGCCCCTTCTTTCCACTGTCACCTTTCACGGATGGGCCAAGCTGCATGGCACACTCGCACCATCTGCCCGGCAGAAGCGTTTCATATGCCCGCTGAACACGGGCATTCTTTTCACAGCCGAAAGACATCAACGCTTCCAGTGCAAAGCCATTGGGCCACATTACCCGTTGTCCGCAGGGCTCTGTGAGCAAATCATCCCCTTTGGATACCTGTCGGAGTTCGCCGACCTTGCGGTTCCGGAATCTCCCTTTTCCAGTTTCCTGCCGTTCTTTGAAGACGAGGTCCTGCACCGCCACCAATTCGTCCGACATGAGAAACATGCCCGGATTTGCAAGTGGCTCTGCCCTTCCGAGAAGCCACTGAATTCCCTTCTTGACAGATGTATCAGTGCTCTTCACTCCCAAGTCGTGCAGTTCCCTCAGGTTTCTGGAAGTAAGGACGAGGTCATCGTTCCAGGAACCATTGACGTTCTGCCCAGAAACTCGTTCCCTGACCAATTCTGCCCGTAGAGCACCGTCCCTTTTGTCGGCTATTCCAGCAAGCTTTCGCGCCCTATAGCTGTGAAGGGAATGAAGTCCTTTTAGAAAACTCGACGGAGATGTTTTCAGTTTCAGTTTCCTGTACCGAGCCCTCATCTCCTGCATGAACTGCTCGGGTTTCGGATTGGTGTAGGCTATCCGTTCGATTGAAAGGGCCGTTTCAATATCGACCACTTCCGCCTTTCTTCCTTGTTTTTCCGTCACTGCCAGTTTCTTCAGGGCAAAACCGCCGCTGCGTTCGACCATCGCCAGGAGGGAACCCGGTTCAGCTTTGATCTTCTCTTGTATTTCAGATGGTAGCGGCAAGCGAGAGTTATCAATCGCTGCAGCGCGGTCTTTCCAGGTGGTACTGATCGTCACCTCATTGCCCATCGACCAATACAGAGCTTCATTGTGAGGGTTGAGCGAATTGAGCAGGTTTTTTGAGAGCCTGACACGGCAGTCCTTGTCGACCGTAACGATGGATGCAACCTGCGGAATGCCGTTCGGTAGTCTTCTTGCCATCGTCAACCCTGCCTTTTCCGAGAAACGTCGAGAACAAAGAGTGAAGAGGCCCTTCCACAAGGACCTGGTGTGCTAGATCACAGACCGGTTATCCGTGCGTTTTCGTCACATCAGGGCAGCTATGGCTTTCCGGCACCCGACGAGACGTTTCTGCACGCCCGATGTGCATACTATAGCCCAGGCGATATTCCGGCAACAAGGTCAATCTGGGGCAGCTTCCGCTCCTGGCCGTTCAGAGACTATCGTTGTCTGTCAAGGCATCCGCGATCTGGCACGGACGTGACAAGAGTCGCATGACCGGTCCTGGCACGAAGCTGTGAATTGTGGTGCACAGAGTCCGGATGTCTGCTACGGCATAACTCAGAAAGTAGTGCATTCCTGCATAACGCTTCAGTTCAAACAAACCGATTTCTGAGAACTTCTCGAGAGGCGAACCCGCTTCCGATGTGGTTTCGTCCTGACCATCGCTGGCCTTCGGCTGGCACGATGGGAATAGACGCTACACGCTTTCAGCACGCAGTATGGTTGAAACGCTGAGTCTGTTGCTCAGCCAGGTCGCATATTCGTCCGCGGGCAACGGCTTGCTATACAGGTACCCTTGGATCTCGTCACACGCCATGGCGCGCAGCAACTGCTCCTGTGCCACTTGCTCCACCCCTTCTGCGACCACCTTCAAACCAAGCGTCTGCGCCAGACGGACCACGGCCGAGACGATGGTGCTGCTTTCCCGATTTGTGCTGAGATCACCGACGAAAGACTGATCAATTTTCAGGGCATCGATGGGGAAGCGCTGCAGGTAACTCAGTGAAGAGTAGCCGGTTCCGAAGTCGTCAACAGCGATCTTGCAGCCAAGCGCCTTTAGCTGCTTGAGGATCTCGACGCTGCGTTCGTGATTCTCCATCAGCATGCCTTCGGTGATTTCAAGGCACAGCAGATGGGCGGGCATGCCCGTTTCCTCGAGCACGGCTGCCACCTGCGACGGCAGGTTTGCATTCTGCAATTGTCTGGCGGACAGGTTGACCGCCATCTCGAGGTCCGGGAGGCCCT
>CETX01129469.1_pt1 | contig 14018 bp, 15 predicted proteins | sample 356501 | NCBI WGS metagenome assembly CETX01 (sample SAMEA2623390, study PRJEB7988) | marine metagenome | biome: marine biome (ENVO:00000447); feature: mesopelagic zone (ENVO:00000213); material: "saline water (ENVO:00002010), including plankton (ENVO:xxxxxxxx)" | depth 450 m | reverse complement strand
ACTGGATTTTGAATCCAGCGCGTCTACCAATTCCACCACTTCGGCGTCTTATTTTTCAAGGGGTTATGGATTTACACAAATCCACTTGTCTAAGTTTTTGTCTAAGTCAGTTAATCAAACAGAACGTCATTATACCCGAATTTTTTGCAGTTGCATAAAAGGTTTTTGGCAAACTGTTGGAAATTTCAATCCGTTTCGGCAACATGTTGCCATTCCTTGAAACTCATTTCATTTAAAGGATTATCTTGCTATTGGCAATGTGTTGGAACATGTGGGGTGGTCGTTATACTTTATTGCGCTTTTGTTTGCTGTAATACTTCTGCTATGTGGAGTAAATTTTTGGCACGCAAATCATCAGGTCGCTGGGAGGTAACAGATTTAAGGTGAGGTATTGCTTGGCTGAAACGCTTTTGAGCGATGTATAGATTCGCCAGGTTGCTATGAATAGTGACTTTTCCATCACTCATTTGCAGAGCTTTTTTAAATTCGATTTCGGCTTTATCCAACACTTTGAGATTCCAGAAAATAACTCCAATATTGTTTTGCGCTTCGACATGGCTGGGCTCCAACTCAAGAGCCCTTCGATAGGCTTTCAAAGCTGAATCATGTTGTTTCAACTTACGGAAGGCGTTGCCGAGTTCGTAATGATATAAAGCGCGATGTGATTTAATTTCGATAGCTTTTAAAAGAAAAGGCAAGGCTTCTTCCGGTTGATTGAGCCTCAGTCTCATGAGTCCGGAATTAAAAAATACCTGTGACCGGCTGGCACCAAGTTTCAGCGCAAGGTCAAACTTAATCCGGGCTTTATCCCATTCCTTATTACGGAGGTGAATATGCCCAAGGTTAATATATGGATCGGTGCTAGACGGCGAAAGAGCTAAAGAAATTTCAAATGACTTGCGAGCTTCATCAAGTCGATTTTCGAATAAATAAGCAGTACCAAGATTATTGTGTGCCATGGATTTATAGGGAGATTTATTAACGGTATCCTCCCAGAGAATAACTTCGGTTCTGTAATCAAGACTACGTTGCATAGTTAGAAATCCATATAGAACCATTAGAATCAAAAGAGCATGACGGGCTTGACTCACTAAAGGCACTGCTCGTAACAACAGGATACCCATGCCCACGCTTATGCCAATGCCTGGGAGGTAGGTTCGGTGTTCTATTGCGAATTGTTTTAGAGGAATAATACTTGAGGTTGGTAAAACCGTAAGCAAAGCCCAAAAAAAGGCACCCTTAAGGAGAACAGATTTCTGATAAAACACGGCACAGGCTATGCTGGTCATCGCCATAAGAGCCGCAATCCATTCCCAATCGGTTAGTCCGGATACCAGCCTTATGTCAGGTTCAAAGTTTAGATTGATGGGAAATAATAATTTTAAGAAATAATAAGAAATTACGACCTTGATCTGGGTTAGAAAATAAAGTCCGCGATCCACCAGGTGAGAGTACGGGTCGGTTTTTATGACCAGTAAGCTACCCATTTCCACATAACGGTAAAGAAGATAGCCCAGAAGAGGAATAAGAATAGCGGCCAGATCTGGAAAAAACTTACGAAAACTTTTAGCCGGGGACTGTACCCATAAATATAGAACTGCAATTATTGGAAGGGTAATAATTATTTCTTTTGCGCCTAATCCAAAAAGAAATAATAAAAAGGCCAACACGGGGTAGTGAATAAGACTGAGTCCGTCGCCGCGTTTTTCTTTTGCTTTGCTAAACCGAACAAGGAAGTAAAAAGATAATACATAAAATAATGTTGCCAGTACTGAAGATCGGCTGGAAATATAGGTGACAGATTCTACGGTTACCGGATTAAACAAGTGAACCAGGGAAGCGACCAGTGGAAGTTTTTTTAGCTGAGGTTTGAGAGAAGGTTGCTCCAGGGTTAAAAGTTCAGCTATAAGGAAGTAAAGTACAATTCCGACACAGACATGAAGGAAAATATTAAATAAGTGATAGCCAAATACCTCTGATTGACCCAGAGCGTAATTGATCGAAAATGTTAAAAGGAGAACCGACCGATTAAAAATATTTTGAATTCCAACGGTCTGTTGAAACTCAGAAAGATTTTTTATATAGGGATTATCTTGAATCGCATGAGCATCATCATATAAAAATGGTGAGTGCATTGTGGCAAAAAAACCAGCAATCCCGGGAAAGCAAAGCAATGCCAGAACTTTGATCCTGTCAGATAATACAAATTTATAAACAACGTGGTTCATAGTTTAAATATAATCAAAGAGTCGAAAGTTTTTTAATAATTGCGTCATTTCAGCGGCCTAGCCTTGAGGCAGATCAAGCGTCAAGGCCCGTTCAAGATAAGAGCGCGAGATTTCATTTTTTCCGAGACGGTAGTTAATTTTAGCCAGATTAACCAGAGCGACCTGTTGATCAGGCTCCAGGCCCAGGACTTTTTCATAGAGTGCCTCAGCCTGTTCAACTTTTCAGACATAAGATTGTTGAATCGGGCAGTATCTGTTAGGAGAATCTTAGCAAATCTAAGAAACCAGAGTTCCCTTAAGTAACAAAAAGTTATATCACTATCTGGGAAGGCCATGCAACCTGCCTCCGTATATCCATAAGCGATAAAATAGTTTGGACTTCATCAGGTCCAAGGCATCGTAAGTTCATATAATATCACTATTAAAAATTCTTCAGTTAAACCCTTCGGCATAATTGTTTTCATATTTTAGAGGAAAATGAGATTTAATAGTCGACACATGATAAAAATAGTTTAACATTGTAGAAATATATACTAATCATCTGACGGGATATTCTTGGCCGGGAAATATACGGGGACTGGAAAACTCTGTTGAGATAGCCTTGGTCTTGGCTGATAACGAGGAGTTGGATGTGGACTTGTTTCCTTTGGAAACAACTCAAAAGCCTATCGAGATAAACGTAGGGTCAACACTTAAGGACGCCAGCGATTCCTTCCGGCGGGCCTTTATAATGAGCACTTTGAAGTCCACCACGGGGAATCGTACCAAAGCCGCTAAAATTCTTGAAGTCCAACGCTCCTACTTTTCCCGTTTGATCAAAGAATTGGAAATCGATTGATTTTAAAATTTCATGTCGTCGCACTCATGATAAGAATCTACTAAGATATTTCCCCGCTAGTTTTTGTAACTTATAAATAAAAATAATTAACATTACATATTGGAATAAAAAGCATGGGCATTATTGATGGGAAAATGATTTCTTCCAAGGTGAAGGAAAGTATCACCGTCGAAGTGGAGGCACTAAAACAAAAAACAGGAAAAACTCCAGGACTCGCCGTAGTGTTGGTGGGTGAAGACCCCGCGTCCGCTGTGTATGTGCGCAACAAAAATAAAACCTGTAAAAATGTCGGATTTCAATCCTTTGAAAATATTTTGCCAGCAGACACCAGTGAAAAGAAATTACTTGATCTGATTGATGAGTTAAACAAAGACGAAAAAGTTAACGGGATTCTTGTTCAGCTTCCCCTGCCCAATCACATAGACTCACAAAAAGTTCTTGAAGCAATCAATCCAGCAAAGGATGTGGACGGATTCCACATCGAAAACGTAGGTCGACTGGTAACAGGGAACGCCGCATTTAAACCATGTACTCCTGCAGGAATCATAGAACTTCTTGATCAATATAAGGTAGAGATTGAAGGCAAAAATGCGGTTGTACTGGGTCGGAGTAATATCGTAGGAAAACCAATAGCATTTCTTTTACTCGATAGAAACGCCACGGTCACCGTTTGTCATTCACGCACAAAAGATTTATCGGCAGTTGCCCGGTCAGCGGATATCCTCATCGCGGCAATTGGAAAGCCAAAATTTGTTACATCAGATATGGTTAAGGACGGAGCGGTCGTTATTGATGTAGGTATCAACCGGGTAGACGGCAAACTGGTGGGGGATGTCGATTACGAATCCGTGTCAAAATCAGCCTCTCTTATCACCCCCGTTCCTGGCGGGGTGGGACCCATGACCATAGCCATGCTCATGGTAAATACCCTGCGGGCATTCAAAGATTCTTTGTCCTGACTAAAAATCCAGCCGCCTGCAAAAAATATTAGCTATTTGATTTTGTCCGCCACCCTTTTTGGCCTATGATAAGTCAGTATTGAAGCTAACTAGGCTCCTGCCAAACTGATCATGATCCATTCCAAAACCATAAGAGTAAAACAGGAAGAACCCACTCCTAAAATCTATTCCGTTGCAGAGGTAACGGGAGATGTTAAGGCGATCCTGGAAGCGGCATTTGATTCGGTGTGGGTGGAAGGAGAAATTTCCAACCTTCGTATTCCCGGCTCACAACACGCTTATTTCGTTCTTAAAGATGACCGTTCGCAGATACGCTGTGTGCTGTTCAAAGGATATCGGGCCGGCCTGAAATTTGAGCCGGAAGACGGAGATCAAGTTCTTTTATTCGGGCGAGTCACCGTTTATGAAGCCAGAGGCGAATACCAGTTGATAGTGGAGCATCTTGAGCCAAGGGGCCTGGGAGCGTTGCAAAAAGCTTTCGAAAAAATGAAGGCAAGGCTTCAGGAAGAAGGGCTGTTCGCTGAAGAAAAGAAAAAAAAGATACCATCGTTTCCATGGAAAGTGGGGGTCATAACATCAGGTACCGGTGCGGCGGTCCGTGATATATTAAATATTATACAAAGGCGTAACCCCAAGGTATCTGTCCTGGTCCACCCGGTAAAAGTTCAGGGAGAAGGAGCGGCCGAAGAAATTGCCGAGGCGATCCAGCAAATGAATAAGATGAAAGATCTGGATGTCCTTATAGTTGGGCGAGGCGGTGGATCAATCGAAGATCTATGGGCGTTCAACGAAGAAAAGGTCGCACGCGCTATTTCAAAATCGACATTACCTGTTGTGTCGGCTGTAGGACATGAAATCGATTTCACCATAGCCGATTTTGTGGCCGACTTGCGTGCACCGACCCCTTCGGCGGCGGCGGAAATGGTGGTTCCTGTTCTGAACGAAACAATTCGCGAATTAAATAGAATGGCCGAGCAGCTTTTTGAAAATGTCCAGACGCGAGTTGAAAGTTATAAAGATTTGCTGGAACGTCTCATCGAAAGACGGTTTTTCAGAGATCCAATGAATATTATTCAGCCATATGCTCAGCGACTGGATGACCTTAATAATCGTTTGCTTCGCGGATTAGACCAATGGGTAGTACTGCAACGGCAAAAACTGTCAGGAAAAGTTCAGCAATTAGTTCATCTCTCTCCAGAGAAAAATATTCGTCAATTAGAAGAAAATTTGAAAATACTGAATCACCGCTTGGTCCAGAATATAAATTCGACAATAAGGTTGGAGAGTAAACGATTCGACGGTGCGGCAAAAAATCTGCACGCACTCAGTCCGCTCGCCATTCTGGATCGAGGGTACAGCATCACAAACTTTAAAGGAAAAGCTCTAACTCACAGCGATCGAGTGAAGCCAGGAGATTCTGTTGATATCCGTCTGGCAGAAGGCCAATTGGAATGCAAGGTAGATAAAGTAATAAATGGGTTTGGGATTAATACTCCTTCTCCCCCAGAGGGCGAAGGAGAATATTAAAAAGAAAAAGCAGAATATATAGAGGCTACTATGTCGGAAATAAAATTTGAAAAGGCAATGACACGGTTGGAAAAGATCGTAGAAGAGCTGGAGCGTGGCGATTTGGATATTGATAAGTCCCTTGAAATTTTTGAAGAGGGGATCAAGATGTCTCGTGTGTGCTCAAAGAAACTCACGGAAGCCGAAGCAAAAATTGAAAAACTCACTAAAGGAAAGAAGGGAGAGCTAGTCACCGAGCTCTTTCCGGTAAATGAAAAAGATGACGAACAAAAGTAAAAAACTTCGATTGGATCAGTTACTCCTAAAAAAAAACTCGTTTCCTCGCGAGAACGCGCGAAAAGCCTGATCCTGGCGGGTAAAGTCCGGATAGGTGATGAAGTGGCAGACAAGCCCGGACGCATGTGTGATGAAGAGTGTCCAGTTAGAGTTATTGAAGACATCCATCCTTACGCCAGTCGTGGCGGACTAAAACTAGAACACGCCCTCAAAGAATTTGAAATTTCACTTCCCGGAAAAACGGCAGTGGACCTTGGAGCCTCAACAGGAGGATTTACCGACTGCATGATCCAACATGGCATTGAAAAAGTGTTCGCAGTTGATGTGGGTTATGGTCAGCTCGACTGGAAACTTCAAAGCGATGCAAGAGTCATTTCCCTAGACCGCAAAAACGCACGCGACCTCAAGCCAGAGGAAATTGGAGAACAGGTCGACCTAGTGGTGATAGATGTTTCCTTTATTTCACTAAAGCTGGTGATTCCCCCGGCACTAAGTGTCCTGAAACCCGGAGGTGATCTTATAGCACTGGTAAAGCCGCAGTTTGAAGTGGGAAAAGCTGAAGTGGAAAACAAAGGCATCATCAAAGACCCGCAAAAACACCTCAAAGTACTCCGGGAACTTTTCGCATTTTTGGCGGAGAAAAAATGGCCCATGGTCAACCTCACCACTTCCCCGATCACAGGCCAAAAAGGCAACCGCGAATTTCTTATTCATTGCTCCGACCATGGTACAGAAATCGACAGGGAGCGAATTGAGGAAGAGGTTCTGCGATAGAGCAAAGTGATCGGCGGGTTGTTTTCAATATTTTAGGGAATAAAATGAGTGCATTTCTACTCTTAAGACACTATGTAGGGTATGGTTCATTGAAGATACTTGACAAAAGAGCTGTTTTCTATATATTCCCAGTTATCTAATAAAGTTCTATGCGGAAGATCTAATGTTTTCGAGAATAGTTGCTACATTTCTGTTTTTATGTGTGATGGGTTTCTGGTCGTCCAGTGCCGTTGCTGGGATGCATGAGCACCATCATGGTCAGCATGGGAAATTAGAGCAGGTCGTTTCTCCATTTGATAAAAAACAGGATGTTCAATCAAAGCACTGTGCCCTCAAAAATCACGCCCATTATAGTTATTGTCCGCATGACTTATTGAGTCCTTCTGCAAAAGGATTCAAGATAGCTTCCGATTGTGGTGGCAAATCATCAGGAACCGTTCCAACCAGTACCTCAACAGGTAAAAACCTTTTTACCTTGTCTGTGTTTAACGAAATGCCTGTTTTATACTTCTCTCAAAATATAGCAGGAATATTCCCTTCGTATAGTTTTCAGTTCGCTGATTCTTTAGATCCGCCCCCTCGTTTTATCTAATTAAACCCCAATAGTTTTACATTTTGAAGTAGGCCGTGTGTGCGGTTACGCCTGCGTTTGTAGTTTGCGTGCGGCTACGCTTGCTTTTACATAAAAATTAAAGGAGGAACGACCATGCTTGTGAGTGATATGGCTGTTTGCGATCAACATAGAAATATTACAGCAGAATGTTTTTATTGTGATTTGACTGAAGAAAAATTTTGGAAAGAAAAATATTTCAAAATGCTAAAGCAACATATGGCTACGGTTAAAGAACTGTACGAACTGGAAAACATCAATGGGAGTAATGCGTAGGCTGATTTCTTTTGCGCATCGCAAAAATTGAGAAAAGCCTCGTTGAGCTAACAGTACTAATTGAGAAAGGAAAGTTTTAATGAATTTTGGAAAAACAATTACTGTCGGTGCGCTTGTTGGATTTGCCGCGCTTTGTTTGATAAGCATTGACTTGGTCAGCGCAGAGAAGAAATCCATGACCGTGCAGAGTCTGCCGAATAAAGAAATACGCTCACCCGACAGATTGAGTGGATAACCCTCGCCGTTGAATTGTTCGTGATGCTCGCCCACCATTTTCAAAATATTCTATAAAATCCGGGTCGCAATTTTGACGGTTTTCTGCAACAATTCAAACGAATCGGAATTTGTTTCCAGTTCAGATGAAAGTTCCTTAATAATGAGCGATAGAATCCACGGAGTCACCTTTTTATTGAAATTAGCCAAATAAGGCTACTGGTTTAAGAAATAATTTGGGCCTGCACAGAACCCGGATAACTTTAAGGATGTTAATCCTTCTAACCAATAAACCTTAAAAGCCAACGCTTTTTGAGTTTATTTTTGAAGAAATACTCCTTTTGTTAAAAAGCGTGCAAATTTGAGAATATTAGGCTATAAAATATATAAGCAATTAAAACAAATAGTTATCTTTAGCAAGCAACGCGCTCTCAAAAAGAGACTCATGTCCGGTAAAATAGCCACTACGGGCATTTCAAACGGAGAATAAAGCAATGCACAGGCTTGTCTTATTACGTCACGGTCAAAGTCAATGGAACCTTGAGAACAGATTTACCGGATGGAAGGATGTAGACCTCACCACACAGGGAGTGGAGGAGGCTGGAAACGCGGGAAAACTATTAAAAGAACAGGGTTACAGCTTTGATGTGGCCTACACATCAGTTCTCAAGCGGGCGATACGGACATTATGGATTGTTATGGATAATATGGATTTAATGTGGATTCCTGTACACCGGTCCTGGAAGCTCAACGAGCGGCATTACGGGGCTTTGCAGGGACTCAACAAGCAGGAGACAGCGGCTAAACACGGCTCCGGTCAGGTCAAGATCTGGCGGCGCAGTTACGACATCCCGCCCCCTGCTCTTGAGGAGGGGGACGAACGTCTGCCAGACAACGATCCGCGTTATGCGGATGTCCCGGTAAAGGATCTCCCGCGTTCAGAAGCCCTGAGCCATACGGTGGAAAGATTTTTACCTTACTGGAAAGAAACGATTGTTCCTGCCTTACAGGCAGGTAAAAAAGTTTTAATCTGTGCCCATGGCAACAGTCTCCGGGCTCTGGTCAAGCACCTCGACAATATGAGTGAAGAAGCTATTGTCGAGTTGAATATTCCAACCGGTATTCCTCTGGTGTACGAGCTCAACGATGATCTGACAGCAAAGAAACATTATTATTTGGGTGATGCCGAAGCGGCGAAGAAAGCCGCCGATGCCGTAGCGAATCAAGGCAAAACGAAGTAATTTTCCAAGTTTGCTTGAGAATATTTTTTAAGGCTGGATCATTTCGCGGGCGTATTGGAGAGTGGTTTCGGTAATTTTTTCGCCGCCGGACATTCTTGCGATTTCTTCGACCCTTTCCTGTTTTGAAAGTTCGCGGATGCTGGAAAATGTCCGTTTGCCCTTCACATCTTTATACACGACAAAATGAGCAGTAGCCTTGCCGGCGATTTGCGGGAGATGAGTGATACAGAACACCTGTTTTTCTGCGGCGATTTTTTTGAGTTTGTTTCCTACCACCTCGGCGACTTTGCCGCCTATTCCAGTATCTACTTCATCGAAGACCATGACGGGTACAATGTCCTGCGCATTCAGGTTGGATTTCAATGCCAGCATTAGTCGTGACAGTTCACCTCCCGAAGCAATTTTAACCAGAGGCTTCAGGTTTTCACCCAGATTGGGTGAGAATAAAAATTCGATCGAGCCCAGACCCGTGGGATGAAGTTTGACCGTCTGCTTCCGAAAGGAGACAAATCCCGATTCATCCGCCTCATAATCGAACCGCACTTCCAGCCTCACATCTTTCATGCTGAGATCACGAAGTTCCTTCTCCACATTTTTTTTAAACACGCCTGCTGTCTTTTCTCTTTTTTCAGCCAGAGCGGTAGAGAGTTTGGATAGAGTGGTCTGACGCTTTTCAATATCCTTCTGAATATTTCCGACATTTTCCTGGAGGGAAGAAAGAGTATCTAGTTCCTGGGAAATTTTTTCACGGTGATGCAAAATCGCCGCGATATCTCCGCCATATTTTCGTTTTAATCCATTGATCTCCGCAAGGCGGTCCTCCAATTCTTCAAGGCGGGAGGGACTGAACTCGATTTTACGGACATAGTCTCTTAACTCTTCAGCCAATTCTTCAATTTCGCAAAAGGCGGACTGGCCACGTTGAGCCTGTTTTTCCAGTTCAGGGTCTATTGAAGGAAGCGATTCAAGCTCTCTTTGCGCCGTGCCAAGCGCGTCGAGGACAGCTCCTTCCTTTTCGGCGATGAGCTCAAGAATCTGTTTGACCGAGACATCCAGTTTTTCAGCGTGCTGGAGTTTATTTTTTTCTGATTTGAGGAGGTCTTCTTCGTCAGGTAACAGGTTGGCGGTATCGATTTCATTGATTTGAAAACGGAGCAGGTCTTCCCTTTGCAGGCGGTCGCTTTCCTTAGAGCGCAAGTCAGCCAGTTTTTTCAAGTCGGCCAACCAGGCGGAATATTCTTTAGCAAACCGGTTGCGCTCGTCCATGGTATTTCCATACAGGTCGAGAATGTCAACATGGATTTCTGGGTTGAGCAATGCCTGATGATCGTGTTGGCCATGGATGTCAACCAGTCGGTTACCAAGTTTTGTCAGAGCGCCAACGGTGACCGTGCTGTCATTCAGCAGGCAACGGTTTTTGCCGGACCCGGAAATCGTTCGCCGTACCACAAGCTCTCCGCTATCCACATCAATGTCCAATTCACGTAGAGCTTCCAGTGTTTGTGGGTCGGAGATTTCAAATACACTTTCGACAGTCGCCGAAGTTTCCCCAGTACGGATAAAATCAGAGTCTGCCCTTCCACCAAGTATGAGGTTGAGCGCATCTATGATGATCGATTTCCCCGCCCCCGTTTCTCCCGTCAGAGCGGTGAGCCCAGGTTGAAATTCGACGCGCAGGTTATCTATTATGGCAAAATTGTTAATCCTTAATTCTTTGAGCATGGGATTCGGAATCTGATTGTTGAGAAATTTGTTTCAAGAGACTATGGGCTTCTGCATGCCACTCGCGAACCGACGTTTCATCCTGTGTACTCGAGTGAATTTCAAGAAGGTTTTTCAAGGTATCCCGTGCCAGACGGTAGTTTTCATCTTGTATATAGGCTTCTGCAAGGCCAAGGTAATTTTCTCCAAATTGAGGACCCAGCCGGACCGCTTCCTGAAAATGGGCTATAGACCGTTCCAGATTACCACCCAAAAGATAAGGAAGTTGCAAATAAAGATTCCCCAAGGCCCTGTGAGGTCCGCCTTCATTTACCGAAGGGTCGAGTTTAATGGCGATTTCCATATCATTTTTTAAGGGTTCAATTTTACCTAAACTGCTCCAGAGACCTTGTGCTTCTCCCAATTTACCATTGCAAAGGCCATTAAAAAAATATCCATTGGCCAGTTTTGAATTTCTTGTAATTGTTTTACTCGTCTGCTCCAGGCAAAGGGAGAAGTAGCGGATTTTTTCAGTTTCGGATTCGGATTTATCAGCCAGTTGGTAATAGTTTCGTCCCTGCCGCCACAAAAGATCTGCCGATTCCGGAAAAACCTGTATTGATTCCTCAACCAACGTCATTAATTTTTTTATGTCAGAGCTTGATTTGGCGACATGGTAAATACGGTCTATTTCTTTGATGATTTCCATTTCTCGATCCGCCGGGACTCCAAGAAAAACGCCGAGGGCAAGGAAGGTGGTTGTCAAAAATGTGGCCATGTCAGAATAAAAATATTTTTCAGGTTTGGATCAGTTGGGTTATACTCACCAAATACGAATTGCTGGAGATACCCCCGTCTTTTCTAACCCCTAATTTATCACAACTATGAGATCCCGCAAAAATCCGAATTATTTTTTAGTTTTATTCCTGCTTTTATTTAGCTATTCATCCGCGATGGCTGACGATATTTCTCCTCGTCAGACCGTGGAAAACCTGCTGAGTTCCATCAAAAATCTCAAGACTGGGGGCCAATTATCCCCGGAAGAGCTTAAAGCCAACCATAATTTATCCCATCGCGCGCTTGCCATGATGAATTTACAGGAAGTCAGCCGCAAAGCTCTGGGAAAATACTGGAAGAAGAGAACCTCCGAGGAACAGGAAGGCTTTATTGATTTATTAGGCCGGATGTTCATTAAAGAAGCCTTCCCGAATTCCGGAAAATTTTTCTCAACGCTTAAATTGGTTTATGGCGACACGGAGATAAAAAAATCAAAAGCGCATGTTTCGTTGACTGTGGTTCATAAAGAAGAAGGTGAAATTGGCATCGAATTTCATCTGCTGAAGAACCAGGGTCAGTGGCAAGTCGTGGATGTCGACCTGGATGAAGTTAGCATGCGTAACAATCTTCGATCCCAATTCTATAAGATAATTAACAAAAATGATTATCAGGATCTGGTCCGGCGCATGGAAGAAAAGCTCAAAGAAAGCAAAAGCTAATTCCCCTTAGTTTTACTCCGCAGTCTGAAAAGTCTTTTCCGCTATATATATTTCAAAGCTGGCCTGAGACCGAGACATCTAGTACACTGGTCGTACAAATTAAAATTACCCATCATTAGTTAGAAGGAAATGTGGTGATCAAATTGGTTTTAACAAAAACCTTTTTTGATTTCCCGAGGATATTATTATGAAAAAGCTGGGCATGGTGAGTCTGGGGTGTCCGAAGAACGCGGTTGATACTGAACTGGTTCTCGGAGACTTACTGGGTGATGGATACGAAATCACCTCCAGTCAGGAAGAAGCCAATGTAATCATAGTCAACACTTGCGGGTTCATTGAAGCTTCAAAAAAGGAATCTATTGATGCCATCCTTGAAATGGCCGCTCTTAAAACAGAAGGACGCTGTGAAAAGCTGGTAGTGACAGGGTGTCTTTCCGAGCGTTATAGCGATGAGCTTCTCAAAGAAATTCCGGAAATCGATCACATGTTGGGCGTGAACCAGTATCCGCAGTTGAAGCAGATTTTAAAAGATACTGATGCCCGGGAAAAAAATGGATCTGCGAATCATGTGCATGATTCAGCAGAGTATTTTGAGTCATACATGAACCGTGTGCTGACGACACCGTTTTACTCGGCTTATCTTAAAATCGGGGAAGGATGTTCCAACAAGTGTTCCTTCTGCATCATTCCAAAAATCCGCGGACGATTTCGCAGTCGTTCACCAGAATCGATCATCGCCGAAGCTGAACATTTCGCGCAACGTGGGGTGAAAGAGTTCAACCTGATTTCGCAGGACACCACCATGTACGGCGTTGACCTTAAAATGAAAGACGGTCTGGTCCAACTTCTGAAATCGCTATCTCGCATTGATGGGTTGGAATGGTTGCGATTGTTTTATTGTTATCCTACTTTCATTAATAGCGAATTGATCGAATACATCGCCTCAGAGGAAAAGGTTTGCAAGTATGTAGACGTTCCGCTTCAGCATACTCATGATTTTATGCTAAAGAGGATGAAGCGGCAGGAAACAGAGAAAGAAGTTCGGAAAATGATAGACGAGCTTCGCACTAAAGTTCCGGGTATCGCTTTGCGTACAACATTCATTACCGGCTTTCCCGGCGAGACTGATGAACATTTTAAGCACCTCATCGAATTTGTCCGTGAAATAGAGTTCGACCATATGGGCGTGTTTGCTTATTCCCATGAAGAAGGCACCACAGCTTATGACTATGAAGACCTCGTTCCCGGTGAAATCGCAGTTGCGCGTAGAGAAGAGTTAATGAGCCTGCAACAGGAAATCTGTAGAAATAAAAACGGAGCGAGAGTGGGCGAAGTCCTGCCTGTATTGATTGAAGGGTCCGATCCGGGAGAAGAATATCTGGTGACAGGGCGTCTCGCTACACAGGCTCCTGAAATTGACGGACAGGTTATCATTGAAGAAAGTGATGTAGAAAGCGGACAGATCGTGCCCATGCTTATCACGGGTGCAACCGACTACGACCTGGTTGCCCGCCGGGCTGAAGAAACGGTTGAAAAGGTATCCACATAATTTTTAGGAATATAAAATATGGCTCTTAAACGTGTGGGCATCTTAACAGGTGGCGGTGATTGTTCAGGACTGAACGCTGTAATCAGAGCCGTTACCCGTTCCGCCATTATTCAACATAACGCAACAGTGATCGGTATCGAAGATGGTTTTGACGGGCTTATATTTAATAAGCATCTAGAACTCACCGTTCGGAACACCAGAGACATTCTGCCGCTTGGCGGGACTATCATAGGGACCACCAATAAAGGACATCCTTTTGAATATCGTGAACGGGACGAGCATGGGAATATCCAGGTTCATGATTATTCAAAAAAAGCGGCCGAAAACTTT
>CETX01146602.1_pt1 | contig 14020 bp, 10 predicted proteins | sample 356501 | NCBI WGS metagenome assembly CETX01 (sample SAMEA2623390, study PRJEB7988) | marine metagenome | biome: marine biome (ENVO:00000447); feature: mesopelagic zone (ENVO:00000213); material: "saline water (ENVO:00002010), including plankton (ENVO:xxxxxxxx)" | depth 450 m | reverse complement strand
GCGAGATGCATCTCGTCGGGGAGATGTTGGACGACGATCGCACCGGGCCCGCCGATGCGGCTATTTGGGGTCTGGCTGAAGTCATGTCGAACAGTACCGGCATCACCCATACCCGAGCGGACTGTGTCGAATATTTTCAGCATGCCGGATTCGACGACATCAGCGTCGACGACTTTATCCCCGACATCCTGGTGCGAGTCTGTGGCAGGAAACCAACCTGACGACAGGGATCCGCTATCTTCCGTTTGCTGTCCTGCTCAAAAACCTGAGCGTGATCGCGTTTAGGGCGGATTCGAGCAAATGGCTGCGAGTGGCTAGTCTTTCGGCAAGCAGGCTATAATCACGGCCACTCCCTCTGGCACAAGAATAATATGACCGAGGAAAGCACCAGTTCGCAGTTTGACGCTGCGTCCGCAGATTCGACGAAATCGATCGAAAGCAGTTCCCCAAGTGATTTCACCACCGGCCCGATTCACACCCACCTGATTCGGCTGACCGGTTACATGCTGCTCGGATTTGTTTCCATCATGACTGCGAGTCTGATGGAGACCGTGTACATAGGCATGATCGGGACGAACGAGCTTGCTGCTGTCAGTTTTACCTTTCCGCTGGTGATGATCCTGCAAGGTGTGGCGATGGGACTTAGCGTCGGTGCCTCGTCCATCGTTGCCAGGACCATGGGAACAGGGGATAGGGAAAAGGTTCGTCGCCTGATCACTCACTGCTTCATCCTGGTGATGGTCCTCATCCTCCTCTTTACCAGCATCGCATATGCGAATCTGGAATTCTTCTTCGAGCTGCTGGGCGCTCAGCCTCACATTCTGCCCCTCATCATTCGTTACATGGAAATCTGGCTGCTGGGTCTGCCCTTTTTTACCGTGGCACTGGTGGGTTCGACCCTGATGCGAGCAGCCGGTGATGCAGTGACCCCTGGGTATCTAATGACAGTTGGTTCGGCCCTTCACGTTATCATCGCGCCGTTTTTTATCTTCGGTATCGGCCCCGTGCCGGAAATGGGACTTGAGGGAGCTGCCATTGGATTCGTCCTGGCGAGAACGGTGAGTTTTTGCCTTTACTCCTACTTTATTGGATACAGAGACAAACTACTGATCGCGAGCTTAACCGGACTATGGTCTTCCACGCGGGACATCCTCCACGTTGGGTTGCCCGCCATCGCATCCAATCTGATCGGGCCGGTATCCATGGGGATCATCACGCGACTACTGGCTGCCCACGGAGCTGAGGTGGTTGCAGGCTATGGGGTCGCATCGAAAATCGAATCCATGGCCGTCATGCTGATCATCGCGCTCGGCATGAGCATCGCGCCATTTGTGGGCCAAAACTGGGGGGCGGATAAATACCAACGCGTCAGAGACGCCCTCAGTTTGTCCTATCGATTATCCCTGCTGTGGGGACTGTTTGCTTTTGTCATGATGGTGTTATTTGGCGAGATTCTGGTCTCACTGATCAATGTCGACCCCTTAGTGGTCCAGTCTGCCACCACCTACCTCTATATCGTACCACTCAGTATGGGTTGCATGGGTATCATGATGATATCAACACAAAGTTTTAACGCTTTGGGGAAACCGATGCCGCCACTGGTGATCTCGATTAACCAGACGCTTCTGGTTTATGTACCCCTGGCAATTCTTGGCGACTACCTATGGGGCTACACTGGCATATTCATTGCGACGGTCGTTACCAGTATTCTAATGAGTATATTGTCCTGGTACTGGCTCAACAGCGTCGTCAAATCACGAATCGAAACCGCACAATAGAAGGCGGGCAGTAGCGCCCGGTCAGCCCGAGCGTTCTACGCGCTGTCCTGCCGGTTCAGAAGGTAGCGATCGGGTTCAGCGGCGACCCGGTCCCACCAGGCACACGCAGTGGTGCAGCAACGAACAGAAACTCCCAGCGATTGCGCTTACCCGCTTCACGGGCCAACGCATCAAGATCCAGATTGTCCAGAATTGGCATGCCGAGGCCGACCAGAACCAGTTCGTGCAGTGCATTCACTCTTCCCTCAACACCGGACGGCATGACGTCACTCACCCCGTCGCAACCAATCACCGCAACGTCCCGCTCCTTCAACCACTTGGCAACTGACGCATGGGATCCGGCCGCTTTTTCAAGGAAGTTCCACTGTCCTTTTTGCCTGACCATTTCCCAGCGGCCCGTTCGAATCAGCAGGACGTCGCCGCTGCCCACGGTAATGCCGGTCTTCCTCTCCCACGCCAACAGATCGTCAACAGTGATTGCTGTACCCGGTTCGAGGTAGTCCACGCCCTTGAACCAGGGCATGTCAACCAGCACACCGCGTGTGAATACGCCATTCTTAAAATTCTCTATGCCAAGCTTCTCGGAACCGGTCGGCTTGAGTGCCTTGACTGAGAATCCGTTGTACATCTTGCCGTCGTGAGCAAAGTGAGGCAGCCCGTCCATATGTGAGTGCGCGAAGCCATGGTACTCCACCGCGTAGCGATCACCGGCCGTCTCATGTCCACCCCACTTTCCGGTGGACAGCGTATGCTCGAATGGATTTCCGTTGAGCGCGTCTTGTTTCTTATTCAAATCCAGGGCAAGTGAAACGGATACGCCCTCGCGGACCAGTCTTGCGGCTGCTATGCGCTTCGCCGGGGTGATTAGATTGAGTGTACCCAATTCATCATCCTTGCCCCAACGACCCCAATTCGAGATCTCCTTCAGCCAGCGATTGAACTCCGCCTCGCTTACCTCGGGAACGACGTGGGAGTCCGCTTGCAAGGAAGGAGCGGAAAGATTCAACGCAAAAGAACAGACAATCAGCCATGACCACTTCTTTTTGTACATCAAGGTATCCTCCCGGGTTGCTTATTTTCAGCTACGAGCCTACTCTCCGATCTACCTGCATGCAACTGACTTGATTCACTGACGACCAGCCCGTGCAGTGGCTGCATTTTAGGAACTAAACACAGTTAAAAGGCTGTCGCGTCGTTGAATACCGACACTGTTATCCAGAACTATGCCCGCACAATCATTCGCTTTCGATGGTGGGTAGTAACCGCATGTCTGCTCATCACGGCTGCAGTGGCACCGGGATTACGCTATCTCGAAACCACCAGTGACTACCGGATCTTCTTCGGTGAAAGCAATCCCCAGTTGATGGCCTATGAAACCCTTGAAAACACCTACACCAAAACGGACAACATCCTGTTCGTTCTGCAGCCCGAGGGGAAGAAGATCTTCACACGGGAAATTCTGGAAGTCGTCAGACAGCTGACAGAAGACGCCTGGCAGATTCCCTACAGCATTCGCGTCGATTCGATCACCAATTTTCAGCATACCACGGCCGAAGGCGATGAGCTGACGGTGGCTGACCTGGTGGAAGTAACCGAGTCATTGACCGATGGCGACCTGGTGCGGATCAAGGGGGTCGCCCTCGGCGAACCGGCGTTGGTCAACCGGTTGATCTCGGCCGACGCGGCCACAGCGGGCGTACTGGTCACGCTGCAATTTCCCGGCACCGATCACAGCCAACACCTGCCGGAATCGGTGCACTACGCAGAGGCGATGATCGAAACACTGCGTGCGGAGAATCCGGACATGACCTTGGCACTGACCGGCCTGGCGGTAATGAGCTATGCGGAGGGAGAGGTCTCCCTCACCGATATGCAGAAGCTGATACCCATCATGTACCTGGTGATGACCCTTTGCATGTTGCTGCTGCTGCGGTCGGTGACCTGCACCGTTGCCATCCTTATGGTGATAACCCTGTCGACGATAATAACAATGGGGGCGGTTGGTTGGTACGGGCTCAAGCTCAATACCATGACGTCGGCGGCACCGATTATTGTTATGACCATTGTCGTCGCCGACGCCATACACATTCTGATGACCGTCCTGTTTGAAATGCGAGCCGGCCGCTCGAAAAATGACGCCCTGGTGGAGAGTCTGCGCGTCAACACGGAACCGGTATTCCTGACCACCCTTACCACGGCCATCGGCTTTATGAGTCTGAACTTCTCCGATTCGCCGCCGTTTCACCATGTCGGCAATATGGCAGCCCTTGGGATCACTACCGCCTGGTTGTTCGCCATGACATTCCTGGTAGCCATCGTGTCCATACTTCCACTTCGCACAAAATCCAGAACGGGAGCTAAGCGCTTACCCATGGACTGGTTCGGTGACCTCGTGGTCAGCAAGCGTAAACCCCTGCTGGTCACATTTGCCGTGATGACCCTGGTGGTCGTCTCTTTTATACCGAGTCTCACCATAAACGATCTGTTCATCGAGTGGTTCGACGAGAGTGTGCCGTTTCGTGCAGACACCGATTTCGCCAGCGACAATCTGATCGGTCCCTACAGCCTCGAGTTTTCCATCGGCAGTGGCACGTCAGGGGGCATCACGGAACCTGAGTATCTACGCCTACTGGAGGATTTTACCGTCTGGCTGCAGGCCCAACCGCATGTAATCCAGGTGAACAGCTTCACAGATGTGATGAAGAGACTAAACAAATCTATGCATGCTGACGACTCCACCTGGTATCGTCTGCCGGATGCCAGGGACCTCGCTGCGCAATACCTGCTGCTCTACGAGATCTCACTACCTTATGGGCTCGATCTCAACAGTCAGCTCGATCTGGACAAGTCGGCGACCCGACTAACCGTGGCGCTGGACACGATACCCACGCGTCAGATGCGACAGATCGCGGACCAAGCGGAGCGCTGGCTGACGCAGAACACGCCCGTCGACATGCACGCCGAAGCTACCGGCGCAACGCTCATGTTCGCCTATCTCACCGAACGCAACATCCGCACCATGCTGGTTGGTACGGCCATCGCGTTTTTCTGTATCGCGGGGATACTCGTGCTGGCATTGCGCAGTCTCAGGCTGGGAGCCGTCAGTCTGATTCCCAACTTCGCACCGGTGATGTTTACCTTCGGCATCTGGGCCATCTTCGTGGGTGAGATCGGCATCATCGCATCGGTTATAGCAGCGACCAGCCTCGGCTTGATCGTGGACGATACGGTACACCTTCTCAGCAAATACAATCGGGCCAAGAGGGAACACTCCCTCAACACCCACGATGCCGTTCGATTTACCTTCATCCACGTGGGCATGGCGCTCTTCGCGACTACAACGATTCTGGTGAGTGGTTTTCTGGTTCTGACCTTTGCCAGTTTCCGCCTGAGCGTGCATCTCGGCATTCTGACGGCCATGACCCTCGCCATCGCACTGGTGTTGGATTTTTTGCTGCTGCCGCCCTTACTGATGTGGATGGATGGGGATGAGACTTGTGACTGTGCCACGTGTGGCGCCGTCTGACGTTTGATCTCAGCGGCGCAACCGGCGTTTCAGCACTCAACTTCCGCTGTGCTCCCGCTATCAAGCGAGATTCTTCGCTCAATCCTCTTGACCAGGTAAGTCGCCATTGATTCTCTGCAGATACGGTAAGCCGTATTCCACATTGGCAAGGCTGCCTGCCTGGAGATCGAGGCAAACCGGGCACTGCGTTCATAGCCATCGAGGTCGCCGGAACGAATATCTGGACTGTCCGATTGGGCCAGGTATACCTGGCGCTGGTGAAGCAGTGCGCATTGACACCGGTGGCCACTGTCTGTACTTTCTGAGGGAGTGCGATCCGAATCGGATTTACGCGCGACACGGTCGATGAATTGAACAGCAATAACAGAGAGAGGAAGAACCCCAATGGAGTATAAATCTATTATTTACGACCGCTACGGCACCGATGACCGTATAGGTAGAATAACGCTGAACCGGCCCGAGAAGCTGAACACGCTCAATCAGGAGATCCTATCCGAACTGGAAGAGTGCCTCAGGCTGGCCGCATGGGACGACGGAGTAAGGGTAATCGTCATTCGAGGGGCCGGTCGCGCCTTCGGTGCAGGCTACGACCTGGCGCCATCGCCGGGCCAAAAGCCGTATGAAGGCATTACCTCTCGCCTGACCGGATCCCGCAAAGGTCTTCAGGAAGGTGCTCGCCGGCAGATGTTTATTTTCAATCTTCCCAAAGTCATCATCGCCCAGGTGCATGGCTACTGCCTGGCCGGCAGCTGTGAACACGCCATGATGTGTGATCTCGTCATCGCTGCTGAAGATGCCAAGATCGGTCACCCCGGCATTCGGGGCTTGGGCCACCCGCGCAATTCCTGCATCTGGCCGATGGTGATGGGAATGAGGAAGACCAAGGAATTGATGTATACCGGTGATTCCATCAGTGGCACCGAAGCGGCTGAGATTGGCATGATCAACAAGGCCGTACCGGCGGAGTCCCTGGAAGAGGAAGTTACCAAACTGGCCGAGCGCATTTCCAATCAGTCCGCCGACGCACTCGCCATTCACAAGGAAGCTCTCAACCGTTGGTATCAGGCGATGGGCATGGAATCCTCAGTCATGGCTGCGGCGGATTATGACTACACCTACCAGCATACGCAAAGCGCTGCGGACCTGAACAAGAAGATCAGGGAAGAAGGGCTCAAGGAAGCGTTTACGTGGCGGGATACACCCTACAATGACCTGCGGGGTGCCGGCAAAGGCTAAGGCAGAAGTGTGCCTCGGGTCGCAGGAGGGGCATCGCCTTGACACCTTCGACCCGCAAAACGCTTGCCAAGCAGATAACTGCCAGGCGAGTGGGAGAGACTGAATGGATATTGCGGTCCGATAGGGTAGCGGTATCCGTAAAGGTACAGAAGCTGGCAAAGTCACAGCGGCAGGCCGCCCGAAACTAACGCACTTTCAGGAGTCTTGATAATGATTGGATATGTAACCATTGGTACAAACGATATGGAGAAGGCGAAGGCTTTCTACTCTGAACTTTTGGCGCCACTCGGCGCGAAAGTCCTGATGGACATGGGCAGAATCGCGTTTATCGGATCGGGACCGGACGCACCGATGCTCGGTGTCTGTACACCCTATAATGAAGATGATCCTCAGCCGGGCAACGGTAATATGTTAGCGTTTCCGGCAGGATCGAGGGAAAAGGTAGACGAACTATACGCCAGGGCGCTCGAGTTGGGTGCTACCGACGAGGGTCCTGCCGGTGAACGGATGCCAACATTCTACGGTGGTTACTTCCGAGATGCCGATGGGAACAAATGCGTCTTCTATCACATGGGCTAACGGGATTACTCAGGCGAGTTAACGACTCGCCGAGATCACTCTCTCCCCGATGAGCAGGACGCCGAGGCAGCCAAGGATCGATGAAAATCCAGTTGGTAGAGGGTGATCTGCTGGCTCAGGATGTCGAAGTAATCGTCAATGCCTGGAACAGGAATATAATCCCTTGGTGGTTGTTGGTTCCGCAAGGTGTCGCCGGTGCGATAAGAAAACAAGCCGGCTATGCGCCCTTCAGAGAGTTGGCCAAAGCAGGGCCCATTCCGGTAGGAGGTGCTGTCGAAACTTCGGCCGGAAGACTGCCCTTCAAGGCGATCATCCACGTGGCTGGTATCAACATGCTGTGGATCGCGACGGAGTCCTCCATTCGATGTTCCGTCAGAAACGCCATTGGGCTTGCCAAGGACAAGGGATACAGGTCCATCGCACTGCCCCTGATCGGTGCCGGAATTGGTGGAGGCGGCGAAACGAAAGCGATGCAACTGATCAAAACGGAGCTTGAGCGGCTGGACTATGACGGTGAAGTCATCATCGTAACCTACCCTAAGTCCGGCGGTTGATCCCATCATGGCGTGATCCCTCCGCGGCTGCAGCGGCCCTTGAGTTTCAGGGACGCGCCTGCTCTTGCAGATTCCAACGAAAGAGTCAACAATGCGGAAAAGGAGGAGCTGTATGGCCATTCAACTTCGTCAGATCTGTCTAATCGCTCACGAGCTTGACTCAACCATCGAAAATCTCAGCAAGATCCTGGGCATTAACAAGTGTTTTGTCGATCCAGGTGTGGGGGTATATGGCCTGGAAAATACACTGCTACCCATCGGTCGTAATTTTCTCGAGCTGGTTGTACCTGTTAAGGAAGGTACCACCGGGGGGAGATACCTCACGCGGCGCGGTGGAGATGGCGGCTACATGGTCATCTGTCAGGCCGACAACAAGGAAAACCAACAGGCAGTGCGTCAACGGGCACTCGACAACGGCGTTCGTATCGCCAGTGAGTCCGAACGCGAGACCTGGAATATCTGTCAGATTCACCCGGGCGACATGATCGCCTCGTTTCTTGAAATCGACTGGGATGTCAACAACGACTTTAATGGCAACTGGCAGCCGGCAGGCGGGTTGGGCTGGGAAGACAAGGTCAACCAGAGCGTTACCAAGGGCTACCAGGGCGTCGAGCTGCAGGGTCCGGATCCAGTTGCCCTGGCTGAACTTTGGGGTAAGGTGACCGGCCTTCCTGTTGAACGTGATGGATCCGAATTGTCCATTGAGCTCAACAATGTGACGTTACGTTTCGTCGAGGCAACGGACGGTCGTGGCGCCGGACTCGCCGGGCTTGATCTTGCCGTCAGCGACAGGGACCACATACTGCGCGAGGCAAAAGAACGTGCATGTTATGTCTCAGACCGGCAGGTCGATATCTGCGGAGTTCATTTCTACCTGCACGAGACCTAGTGTGCTATTGGGGCCATGGAATTGTGGGACTGCACACTGGTACCAAACTGATGCCGGTTGTCAACGTACACGGTCCGTCCGAGCAAGGGGAGAACATCAGTGACAAAGCTGGTTGACAGTTATATCGAGAGTATGATGATACTCCAGAAGATTCCTGGCCTGGCACTCGCCGTGCTGCAGAACGGTAGACCTCAAATCCTGAAAGGTTATGGCTACGCGAACCTGGAACACAAAGTTCCCGTAAGCACAAATACCCTGTTTCAAACCGGTTCATTAGGCAGCCAGTTCACCGCCACTATTGCCTTGATGTTAGTAGAACAGAAGATACTCGACATCGACGCGAAGGTCGGCGAGTATCTCAGCGTGCCCGGCGAATGGTCAACGATCACGGTTCGTCAACTCCTTAGCCACACGTCAGGGCTGCGTGATTACGCCTTTGAAATCGATTACCGCAAAGATTATGACGAGGATGAACTGCTGCAGCTCCTATTCGAAATGCCCTTGGAATTCTCACCGGGAGAAGATTGGAGCTACAGCAGCACGGGCTACGCACTATTCGGGATAATCGTAAAGCGCCTAACAGGCCAACACTGGAGCAGATTTCTGCAGAAACGCATATTCACCAGACTGGGTATGAAGACCGCCTGCGCTATCGACAGCAGCAGGATTATCCCCAATCGTGCTGCCGGCTACGTGTATGTGCAGGAAGAGATTCTCAATAGCGACTGGGTAGCTCCTTCAATCCTCACGACAGCGGAAGGGTCGTCTAATGTGTCCATCATCGACATCGCGAGCTGGGAACAGGGCCTGCGCGGTCGAAAATTGCTGTCGGCAGATTCAAAGAAGACCATGTACACGGCTGCCACACTTAACAATGGCGACTCTGTCGGCTACGGTTTGGGCTGGCACATCGGAAAAATAAACGGCCAACGGGTTTATGAACACGGTGGTACAACTCAGGGTTTCCAGACGTACATCACTCGTTACGAGGACGGCAAGCTCACCGTGGCGATACTGACCAACCAGTTAGACGCGCGGCCTGAAGTGATCTGCCATTCCGTTGCGGCTCTGGTCTCCGAAACGCTACGTATAGTGAAACCTGACCCCAAGCCTTCACTGCTCCCCTATGCGGCCCTCGAAGGAGAGTATCGGATGTCCAGGGGTTTTCCCGTCCAGATCACGGCGCGTGATGAAGGCATTCGGGTTACTTATGGCGGCAGAATTACCTACCAGCTCTACTGCGCCGATCGCGGCATCTTCATCGACGACAGCGGCGAGCATCGATTGGAATTCCTTCTTGACCGGAACTCCAACGTCAGTGGATTCAAACGCTGGGAGACAGCCGCTGGAGGGGCAAGATCAATAGCGAAACGGATTTGACCTGCTAATCAAGACAGGACGCTCTCGTTAGCTATTTGAGGCCACATCCTGAGTGACGTTCACTCCATTGTCTTGCCGAGCCAACTGATAAGCCCAGCGCCCGTAAAGGTAAAGGCCATAAGCTGATGCGAATCCCACCACTGCCATTACATACCACACCATGCCAATATTGTGCGTCTGGTATAGCAGTTCTGTTAGCTTTGCCGGAGATTCACCGGTAAATTCTACCAGGTAGGTGAAGGATTCTCCCTGTGGGATCGCGTCGATCCCTCCGGCATCCATGCCGCGATCGGCCAACAACTCTCGCGAGAATCGTTCCTTGGAGGCCCAAGTATCATACCAATAGGGCCCCAGAAATCCTTCCAGCGTCCAGCCGATACCGAGTGCAAACTGTGAAAAACCCAGGTACATGGCCTTCTTCTGCGTCGGCGCAATATTGCCGAGGTACTCGGAGAATTTGGGACTGGACAGCATCTCCCCCATACTGAATAAGAGAATGGCAATGACCATCATCCAGGCCCACTGAACGCCACCGATCAATATCAGCGCGGCAGTACTGAGCAAGGTGCCGACGATCATACTGTTGATTGCTTTCAGAGTAGCGCTGTAGGCAGCTACCAGAAAACAGATCAACATGATCAATCCGGCATTGAGATTCAGCAGGCCCTCCGGTTTTATAAACGTACCGCTTTGATCCATTCCCAGGAAGAAGATCGCAACGCTGTTACGGGTGCCACCCTCACCGAACAGATCATTGACGATAACTGACGTATCCACCCAGTCGTCGATATGTGCCGGCAGTACATCAAAAAACGCATTGAACATGAACCAGAATCCGGAAAACACCAGCAGATACCGCCACAGTTCAGGTTTGGCAAACTCCTTAAGAGAATCCAACCACAGCGCATCCTGTCTGATTTCACCTGCAAGTACTTTTTGCCTGAATGCCAGTCTGTCTTCCCTGCCCGGCTCCTTATACAAAAGCAGGAGGATAAAATTGATGGAGATGATTGCAGCACAGGCGAAAAAGACGTACTTCCATTCCAACTGGCGCAACTGGGCCGCCACCAGAGGACCGAGAAATCCGCCTATGTTCACGGTCTGGTAAAAGACTCCCCAGGCCATTGACGAGTTCCTACGGTTGGTCGCTTTGACCAGCGTCCCCTGAATGCCCGGTTTAAAGATACCGGTGCCGAACGCCAGCACCACTGCACCGAAGAAAAAACCCCAGAATGTTGGGAAAAAGGCCATCAGCAGGTAGCCGAGAATCTTGATCACGGTGGAAAGGAAAATCGTCTCCTTATAGCCAAGGCGATCAGCCAGTCCGCCGGTAAGCACCGGTACAAAACTCTGAACCAAAGCCCACACACTCAAGATAATGCCGAATTTGCTCAGCGTTATCCCAAGTCCGCCGGCTGAAACAGGATCCTTGGCATACAAGGTAGCCGTAGCCTTTACACCATAGAAAGCAAGCCGTTCGACCATCTCCATGCCACCCAGAACCCAGAATACATAACTCAAACTGGCCAGAGCAGCAAACAGACCCAGTTGTTTCGCATCCGTTACTGCAGTCGAGTGGTTTTCTTCCTGGTTGTTCATGTTATTTTCCTTCCAGCAAAGACTCAGCCCTTCCAATTGGAGGCTATGTGCCATGATATCATGCGCAATCAGCAAAGCTGGAATGCCACTGGGATGGAGCAGACGAGTGAGCAAAGACAACGATGATTTGGTAACGACAGTGCACGGCGAACGCGTCAACGTCCTGTCGACGCGCTTTATCAGCCAGGACAGCATTCTCTATTTCGGCAACTGGCATCATACGCGTATAGGAGATGTAGACAGCCACGTCTCCAATACGCAATACAACGCCTTTGAGTTTTCCTTCAGGGGCCCTACTGTGAAGTGGATCGGTCGGAAACAAAGTGATCATGGCCATGCGGATGTTTACATCGACGGGGAATTCCAGCAAACCGTCGACTGCTATTCTGATACTACTTTGAGCGACGTAGTCAAATTCCAAACAACCGGGTTAAGTGACGAACGGGTACACACGCTTAGAGTGGTGGTAAGGAAAGACAGAAACCCCGCAGCAACCGACTGTTGCCAGGACGTTAGCCGGATCCAATCCGTCACACCGGTAAGCTATCCGGCAGAGATCGCCAGATCCATGGCAGACGAGTATAAACAGATACAAAATGGTGCCAAGGAGTACCTTACGCCGGACTCATGGTCGCCTGTGTCAAATGATGCGAATGCACCTGCGCAGGGTGTGGCGATTCTCTCAGGCGTGTTAAGCGATACGTTCAATCGAAACATCGACTACCTAAACCACTGTTTTTCAAGTTCCACCTATTGCGATGGCATCGGCTGGAGCCGGTGGCTTCCTGCATCCAACCATGGGCGAATGCTCGCAGGAGCTGGCAATGCCCTGCGCTGGGGCGAGAGGTTCGACATGCGCAATATAGTGGATAGTATCGTCGTCGCCATCGAGGAGCGCATGCGGGATGACGGATACTTCAATTACTACGACGAAGGGAATTCGTATGCCCATAACTCAGGCGGGTACAGTGAACGTAAGAACTATGACCGTGTCTTCTGGACGAGAGGCCTGCTCGCCGCAGGAATGGCAGGCAATGCAAGCGCTTATAGGCTGTTGCGTAGGATGTACGATTGGTTTAACGCGTCTCCCTACCTGCCTTGGCTGCTGATTGGCGGCAATGTAACCAACGGTCTTCCTGGGGGGCCATTGATGCATTTGTCTCCGGCCGGAACGGACGATGATCTATTGGTCACAGAAAGGTACTATGACCAGGACTACTGGATGGCTGAGCTAAAAAATAGAGAGCCTCTCTGCCTGAGCCACTACCCTGGTGAACGACCTCACTGCTATGACCTCCTGGCACTGGAGGCGTTCGTCGATGAATACAGGGCTACCGGCGCCAGTAAATACATCGATGCGGCAACAGGCGGATGGGAACTGTACAGAGAGAGTTTCAAGCATATTGGCGGGGCGACTGCCCTTTGTGAGGACATGAATGGGGGAATGGATGCGCCTTATCCACCCGGATCCTGCTATATCACCAGCGGACACACCGGCGAGTTGTGCGGCAGCGTATTCTGGATAAACGTAAACAGCAAGTTGCTGCAGCTATATCCCGGAGAAGAGAAGTACGCAGTCGAGATCGAGGAGTCAATCTACAATGTGATTGCGGCAGCCCAGGATAGCAGGGGCTACAAAAGGTACCATAACAGACTGCAAGGTAAGAAAGACGTACCGCGCTGTTTGAACACCTGCTGCGAAGTATCTTCGACAGGACTGATCGCGAGGCTGCCCGAACTCGTCTATTCCACCAGCGTGGACGGTCTTCATATCAACCTGTACGCCTCGTCCGAGATCACCTGGAAGCAGGATGGGGATGATGTGAGCCTGAGTATAACAACGAGCTTCCCCTTCAGCCCTACGGTAACGATCAAGGTATCAGTGCCGACCTCAAAGTCCATGAATATCCGCATCCGCGTGCCTGGTTGGGCAACGACCGATATGAAGGTGATGGTGGGCGACTCGGAGTATGCATCCGGAACACCCGGAAGCTATCTATCCGTGGCGCGGACATGGTCGGATGGTGACAGGTTGACTTTGACGCTGCCAATCAGTTTCAGCGCCGTGAAGTATACCGGTCTCGATCAGATCGAGGGCAACTACGACCGTTATGCGCTGATGTATGGCCCTATTCTGATGGCACTGCAATGTGAATTGGAAGGACGCGATGGCGTACCGCACCTGGCCGTTGCTGCAGATAAGCTCGCGGACCTGCTGACACCCGTACAAGGGAGTACGCTGACATTCGATGTAAGGGGATATCCGGGATATCGATATGTGCCATATTGGATGATCGACACCGAGTCCTTTACCTGCTTCCCGATCGTCCAACCCTGAATAGTCGATACTACTTCGAGACGTAGTCTTCCAGGTTGTCGATGGAATAGGTCAATCGATCGCCTTCGATCAGGGTATCGTTGCGTATGAACCAGAGGCCCTCGATCCAGGGAACCGTCTTGGGGACCCCCCAGTCAGGCT
>CETX01133962.1_pt1 | contig 14274 bp, 15 predicted proteins | sample 356501 | NCBI WGS metagenome assembly CETX01 (sample SAMEA2623390, study PRJEB7988) | marine metagenome | biome: marine biome (ENVO:00000447); feature: mesopelagic zone (ENVO:00000213); material: "saline water (ENVO:00002010), including plankton (ENVO:xxxxxxxx)" | depth 450 m | reverse complement strand
ATACCAACACAAGGAATACGCATGGCCAAGGATGACGAGAAGTACCGTTGGGATTGGGGCACGCAGACCTTCCCAACCATCGATCCGCACAGCAAGATCAAACATCAAATCATCGATGAGTATATCCAGACTTACATTCGAGGAGGTCATGCGGGCTCCTTGATAAGTTAGTTAGCGACGATCATGGCTACTACACCGACAGTTGGGGGGATTTCTTCCATAATCGCTACGTCTGACAGCCAACATATGAAAAACGTCCTGACTTAGAACTGAAGCATCAATTACATTTTCGTAAGGTTGGCCTAAATTCTTCGGGCAGAAATAGTCAGGCTGCCTTCACAGAAGATGCTCGAATCTAAAGAATGAGGCTCGGCCCCGCATATTGGACGGCGGTTCGCCTTTAACCGTATAGGTACCGGCGTGATACAAGCAGTAGTTTTCGACGTATTCGGCACGCTGCTCCAAATTGGCGAGCGACGCCATCCTTTCCGTCAACTCATGAAGCAGGTGCGGCTTGAGGGCAGGCAACCCAAGTCGGACGATGCGCGGGCTTTGATGACGAAAAATTTAGGCTTGGCTGGAGCAGCCGCTTATTTCGGCGCGCAATTGAGCCACTCCGAGTTGGCTAGCCTTGAGGCCGACCTTTTCACTGAACTGGCCAGCGTTCGCCTTTTCGACGACACCCTGGAAACGTTAGCTCAGCTCAAAGACGCTGACCTGAAGCTCGCGTTGTGCTCCAACCTGGCGGCGCCTTACGCGATTCCAGCCAAGCTACTATTGTCCAAGTTCGACGTTTACGCGTGGAGTTTCGAGATCGGAGCGATAAAGCCAGAGCCTGCTATCTACTATCAGATGATAGAGCAGCTTGGCTGCGAGGCTTCCGCCATCGCTATGATTGGAGACACGTTGGAGGCCGACGCCCTAGGGCCGATTGCACATGGGATGCAGGGTTACCATTTGCAGCGAAGTGGGATATTAGGGGAGTCCGGATTCGCCTCGCTGACTGATTTTGCTTCTTATGTCGTGCAGCACGCACGTCACGCATAGCTCTAACGCTGTGGCAGATCGGCGCTAGACTACTGGGAACCGCTGGTATTGAGCGCGATCCGATCTATATCACCGGCTCGCTTGGAATATTGCATGACTACAGCTGCTCAGCGCCGTGCGCACCTCGCAGCTTCACGTTGCTAATGGCCCTTCGCTCAAAAAAGTGAGTTAGCTTCACCCGCAGCCCATTCGGCGCCTTCTCACCTTTTTTAAGAATTTCTAAGCGTCTTCGTAGTGCAGCTGCTCGCCCATTCCAAGTCGTACTGCACTTCAAGGTGAAAGGCCTCATAGAGTCGCCAGGCCTTTTTGCTAGCTTGCTCCAAGGCCTCCTCCACCCAGGCTTCTGTACGGGTTCTATTCACATCAGGCTGGGGTGGAAGCTGTTCACGAAGCGCCTCGAGCTTCACATAAACAGCATAAGCAGCATCGCGACTCTGTGCGGCATGCCCTTCGGCAATTTTGCCGTCCAATCCAGCCATCAGCTGTTCTATCTCAGCCGTCTCAACGTCACTCACAAGCTACGCGTCTCTGTTTGGAAAATGGGGGTGCTGTCGATCCGGTTGGTCAGGCTTTCAATGCCAGGATTCGGCGCGCACCGTTGAGTACGATGAGGCCAACTACCGTACCAATCACCAAATCTGGATAGGAAGAGCCTGTCCACGCAACCAGAGCTCCTGCGGCGATAACGCCAATATTCGCGAGCACATCGTTGGCCGAAAAAATCCAACTCGCTTTCATGTGTGCACCGCCTTCGCGATGGCCATATATCATCAAGAGACAGCTGACGTTTGCGACGAGGGCAACTAAGCCAATTCCCATCATCAGCATCGACGCAGGTTCGCTGCCATAGATGAACCGTCTAGCCACCTCTACAAGTACCCCAAGGGCCAACACGATCTGGAAAAAACCCGCCAGGTGCGCAGCGCGAACCTGCAGCTGCGCAGCCCGACCGACCGCAAAGAGAGCCAGACCATAGACGGCAGCATCAGCAAACATGTCCAGCGAGTCGGCGATCAGACCCGTCGACTGAGCAATCAAGCCTACGCCCAACTCGATGACAAACATCGTGGCATTGATACCGAGCAGGATTTTGAGCGTGCCAGCCTCCTTGGAAGCAGTCAGCTCTTCACTGGCGCTATTGGCCGAAGCTGCTTCCTGGCTGGCCGGTTGAGTGCCGAGCAATGTTGCCCCCAAACCAAGTGATTCCAGCTTGGTCGCGATCTGGTCAACCGGACCGTCATGGAAAGCGCGTACCTGTCTGCTGCTCAGATCAAAGGACAGCGAATTGAGTTCAGAAAAGCCATTGAGCGCGAGCCGAATCATTCGCTCTTCTGACGGGCAATCCATTTTGGGCACAGAAAAACTGCTGACCCAAGTCCCTTCATTCGAAGGCGCGGCTGCCGCTTCAGTGCTTACCGGCTCAGGGCCACAGCCACAGGATTTATCACAAGAAGTCATGACTCGCCTCTCCTATAGGACTTGATTCTACCGATTAAAAACCATGTAGTGGCTATAGGGTCAAGCCTGGATATACTGGCTTTTTTACCAAGGGACAGACCATGCGCATCGGTCAACTTGCACAGCAGACAGGAGTGGACACTCAGACGATTCGTTTTTATGAACGTCAGGGACTGCTTCCACCGCCCGAACGCGAGGACAATGGCTATCGAACCTATAAAGCAGGCCATGCGGACAAACTGCTGTTCATTCGCCGATGCCGCTCTTTTGGCATGTCACTGGAAGAAATTGGTGTTTTGCAGAGCTATCAGGAACAGCCGCAGCAACCCTGCGTTGCGGTCAATGAGCTCCTTGATAGACATATCGCACAGGTAAGGGCTCAGATCGCATCCTTACATGCTCTCGAAAACCAGCTGGTGACGTTGCGAGGTTGCTGCGATAACGAACGACAAAGTCTGGACTGCGGGATACTTTCGGGCCTGCTGGGGGGCGACAAACCTCTTTCGTAATCCGGCATAAAGTCATTTTTGCGTCGTCTTGAATCGCCCATAGCGCTTGACCCTATAGCAGCTATAGGGTGTTCACTCGGGCATCTACTGCGTAAGTGAGATCCAGATGAATACCGCTCTCAGCATTGCCATTGATGAGGCCTTCTTCCAGGCTAGGAAAGCACTTAATGAAGAGGCGCCAACCGAGGCTTTCTCCTGGCTGGAGCGAGCCCACATATTGAGCCAGCGAATGCCTATTCTTCATGCTCAGAGCCATTGGCTGATGCTGAGGGCCGGCTGGCAGTTGCGCGACTTACGAAAGGTGCTCAGCCAAGTACCGCGAATCATGGCGGCCCTGCTGTTCTCGAAGATCTGGGTGCCGCTCGGAAACAGCGGGCGCGCCAGGGTCAGTGCTTTTGCGCCGATGCCTATTTCACCGGAGCTGCAGCGACTTCTTCAAGGAGAAATGCAATGAGGTCGTCTCCTAGATCACCTCTTGTTGCTCCTGGGTTCTGGTGGATGCTATCGCTAGCCATTGCCTCGGCCGACCTAGCGTTGAAAAGCGCAATTACGGGTTCGCTCCCGGTCGGCACCGTGATTCCTCTCACCCCGTTCTTCAACCTGGTTCACTTCTGGAATACCGGTGCAGCGTTCAGCTTCCTGGCTGACGCGGGTGGTTGGCAGCGTTACTTCTTCATTGTCATAGCTTTGGTCGTTTCGATCGTGCTGGCTCTGATATTGCGTAAACGCAGAGCCAAAAGCGAAGCCCTAGGCTATAGCCTTATCTTGGGCGGGGCAGTTGGGAATCTGATTGATCGCGCATTTCGAGGCCATGTAATCGACTACCTGGATTTTTACTGGCTGTCCTGGCATTGGCCTGCGTTTAACCTGGCGGATATTGCTATCGTCGGTGGCGCCGCCATGTTGATCCTGAGCAGTTTGCTAAGCCCAAATGCGGAAGCCGGCCGAGTCAACGAATGAAAGGCTCGCTCTCAACGGATACCGTACGCTGGGCAGGCCAGGCCTGGATAGGGCCCGGCATCGGCATCTTTCATGGCCGTGCCGGCCACCAGGAGTGGCACCGCCATCAGGCGCATCAGATTTCAGTGGGCCTCGATTCACCTGTATCGGTTGAAACCCCGTTGGGCATTCAAACAGGGGCTGCCATCTTCATCGCCGCGGGCCTGAAACACCGGATCAGTGCTGGTCGAGTGCTGTCGATCTATCTGGATGCACTATCCGATGAAGCCCCAACTATGCGGGGTACCGAAGAAGCAAGGGTAGTCGTGATCGCCCCGGCGGACGTAGTAGCGATTATCGATATGCTGCGCGAGACAGGACATACCGCTCTCCAGGTTAGGACGGGGGTGCGCCAGGCACTGCGGCTACCCGATCCACCGATTCCAGATCCTCGCTTGACAAAGGTGATTGAAGCGCTGCATAGAGGCCAAATGAGGCGCGAAGAAATGGCCGCGTTGGTGCATTTATCCCCTACACGGTTTTCCCATTGGTTCGTGGAACAGACAGGCTTGCCGCTGCGCAGCTATGCGAAATGGTTACGTCTCACACAAGCCCTACAGCACCTAGCCAAAGGGGGTCTACTCACTGAAGCGGCCCATGAGGCGGGCTTTTCTGACTCGGCACATTTCTCCCGGACATTCCGGGCACTGCTGGGCATCGATCCTTCCTCCGCCCTGGCTGAAGTCGATCTTCAGGGGTCGTAGCTCTTTCGTTCAAGCCGAAAGCGGACCTTCCCACATACAGTCATGGCTCCCTACTCAGGAGCTGAGCGATGTCTATTCCCTTGCGATTCGCCATACGGTGGCTGAGCTATCCACTTGTGTTTGGCGGCTGTGCCTCCTTCATGATTTGGGCGCTGTATGCAGGTATACCGTATTGGCCCACCACACCCATAGTCGCCGCGGCGGGGCTGCTACTCATTGCTGGCTTGGAGCGCATCCAGCCTTTACGGCGAGCCTGGCTGGAAGATCATCAGGACACCCTGACGGATCTGCTGCACATGCTGGTGAACCTGTCTGTCATTCAATTTACTGCAGAATTTCTGGCTAAGTTAGGCGATGCGGTACCGGCTTCGGTTCGGCTCTTTCCGATCGAGAGCCCATTGTGGCTGCAATTGCTACTAGTCGCCGCCGTGCTCGACTTGAGCCTGTATGTGATGCACCGCATCAGCCACCGGGTGCATTGGCTGTGGCGCTTTCACATGATCCATCACAGCGCTGAGCGGCTCTACTGGATGAACGGAGAACGTCGACATCCTCTGCATGCGGCGTTGATGGCCGGGCCGGGGCTGGTGGTTTTGCTCATATCTGGAGCTCCGTCTGCCGTAGTCGCAACGTGGTTTGGGATCCTAACCGTCCATCTGGCCTTTCAGCATTCGAACCTGGACTACAGCGTGGGTTGGCTGCGGCATGTGCTAGGGGTTGCTGAGGTCCATCGTTGGCACCATAAGCGCGACTTCGAAGACGCCCAGGTCAACTTCGGTGAGTTTTCAACCGTGTGGGATCGGCTATTCGGAACCTTCTATGACAGTGCCGGGAAGCTGGGCAAAGCTGAGGTTGGGCTGCATGAAAAGGACTACCCCAGAAATTATTTCGGGCAATTTATTGATCCTCTTCGTCCAACATCTGCTTACCCGGCCGGTCACAATTCTTTAGAACAGGATGAAAGCCGCAATACGTAGCTAGAACGGGTGGAGTCTCAACGGGAGTACAAGCGATGCCAAACATACCGCGTGACACCGGATTGGACAGTACTTGGGCCTTCTTGCGAGATCCCTACCGATTTATCTTTGCGCGCAGTCAGTTTCATCAATCGCCGGTGTTTCAAACTCGCTTGATGTTACAGAAAACTCTGTGCCTAACAGGTGCCGAAGCTGCTCGCTTGATTTGCGACCCTGACCGATTCGTTCGCCAGAACGCTGCGCCCAAGCGACTGCAAAAAACCTTATTCGGACAAGACGGTGTCCAAGGTTTGGACGGTGATGCGCATCGTCACCGAAAGGCCCTCTTCATGGGAGTGCTCACACCCGCGAACGTGCAGGAACTAGCAGAGTTGAGCGAGGTTCGTTGGAGGGAGTATGCGCGAACTTGGCGTCCCGGTGAGTCAATCGTCCTCTACGAGATTGCTCGCGAAATTCTATGCCGCACCGTATGCGACTGGGCCGGTGCACCAATCGCTGAAAGAGATGTTCAACAATGGACTCAAGATCTTGCAGCTCTCTATGAGCACGCCGGCGCGATCGGTCTGCAGCACTGGCAGGCACGGAAGGCACGTCGCCGATTGGAGCAATGGGCGGCAGAACTTGTCGAGTCCACTCGCGCCGCTCCCCCTACACCCGAGCAATCGCCTCTCGAACGCATCGCCCATTACAAGGACCAGCACGGACAGCCGTTGGATCTACATACCGCATCAGTGGAACTACTAAATCTGCTGCGGCCGACGGTAGCCGTCTCTGTATTCATAACCTTTGCAGCGCTAGCGCTGCACAAGCACCCGTTCTGTCTGAGAAACCTGCAGTCGGGAGATGAAAGAGATATAGGTTGCTTTGTGCAGGAAGTGCGGCGTTTCTACCCCTTCTTCCCAGAGATCAGCGCTCGCGTGAAAGAAGATTTTCTATGGGAAGGATTTGCCTTTGGCAGGGGCACCTTAGTCCTGCTGGACTTATACGGAACCAATCACGATTCCCAGCTCTGGGAGGAGGCAGATCGTTTCAAGCCTGAGCGCTTTCGATCCAACTCTCCGTCGCCATACTGCTTCATCCCACAAGGACCAGGCGACCCGCATGTTAACCATCGCTGTCCAGGTGAAGGCGTCGCCGTCGCATTGATGAGCGTTGCTGTTCGCTTCCTGGCTCGCTCGCTCCAATATGAGGTTCCCGAACAGGATCTATCAATCACCTGGGACCGATTGCCGGCACTGCCCCGAAGCCACTTCGTCATGCGGAATGCGCGAATCACAATGTAAGTTTGGTGTTTAACGAAGCGAGTCTCGCCCATCTCAAGATATGAACGGTGGGGCATGGCGTTGAGCTGCCCAGCGCAACCACGGCAATCGGGGAATACTCAGAATAAGCTGTTCACAGTCATTCCCCAATTGAGTCATTTCCGAGGGCCGTTCTGACTTATTGTCGCTTGGTATCGTCCAGATTCAGCGCAACGGGCAGGTCAGTCGGTGCCAGACAAATGCCCTCGTCACTGCAGGCCTGCACCCGTACAATCATTTCGAGCCTGCCTGCCTTTTCCAGCACGGCGGTCTGTTTTTCGTCGGGCCGCAGCCGAATACTTGCACCGTCGTCATACACCTCTAGGGCGGTGTCACTCAGCACAATGTCACTGACCCGGCCGCGCGGGTACTGCGTCGGGATTATAAGCGCCTGGCCGTTGACTGAAGAGCTGACGACGGTGGGAATCAGGAATTCCATGGAGGCCGGATTTGCATTCACATGCCAGCCCGGTTGAATGTTCAGTGTTAAAACGAAATCACCCGTCTTTCCCGCCATTGCTGCGGCGCCTCCCGCAACAGTGAGGCGGACCTTATCAGCGGAATTTGCCAACCCTGCTCGGGTCGGCACCGGGACTTCAAGACCGGCACGTTCAGTCTGGGCAGCGTCGAGGTTGTTTCCGTTGGTGTCGATCAACATGAACGCAGCGATCGCGATCGCAAAAACCACTACTCCAGCTAGCAATCCTTTTTGTCGAATCACCATGATTGGGTCTCCAGTATCTAAGGTTGTGGGTTTCCGGTGCGATTGATAGCTTCGACCAAGCTGTCGGTGTCAAAAAGCCCCGTGAAACGGGCGATAACGGTGTCGTCACGGTCAACAACCACTGCGAAGGGTAAGGCCTGCCCGCCGGTCGCAGTTAATAGCGCATCTTTTTCTGGGTTGCTCGCTGTCACGTCAACTTGTATGGGCACCATCTTGGTGCGCCGCACGGCTTCGGCCACAGCGGCCTCCTGGTAGACCGTGCGCTCAAGTATCTTGCAGTTGATGCACCAGTCGGCGGTGAACTCCAGCAAATAGGGTGTGCCCTGGGCTTTTGTCTCCGTCAGTAGTTTTGCGGAGTAGGGTTGCCAGACGAGTTCGTCTTCGCTGTTGCCCAGCGGGGATGCGAATTCCACAGTCATCGCAAGGGCAAGGCCTGCCGCCGTTGTGGTGATCACACGCACGGTACCATTACCCTGGACGAAACGGCGGGCACCCCAGGCCAGCACCAGGGCCAGCCAAGACCACCATAGCCAGGTATAAACCGCTTTGGGCACCAGGCTCGCGCTGAAAAAGACGGCTGCGGCCAGCAAGACCAACGCGAGCACTTCTCTAATGACCAGGGTCCAGGGCCCCGCCTTGGGCAACCGGCTCAGCCAATCGGGTTTGAGCATCAATGCTGCGTAGGGCAGCGACAACCCCAGCCCGATACTGCCGAATATCCCCATACTTACCGGCGTCGGCTGGGTAACGGCAAAGGCTAGGACTCCACCAAGGAAAGGACCGGCGCAGGGTGCGGCCAAAACCGCACTCAATAACCCAGATACGAATGCTTCAAAGTAGCGCCGGCCATGGACCGAGGCGGCGAACGCCGGGATCGGGATGGGCAAATCCAGCCAGGTGACCACCGCAAACCCGACCATCAAGGCAACAAGGACACCAACGAACACCGCAGACTGAAACAAAGTGCCCCAGCTCCACTGCAGAAGTGCGGTCAGTCCGCCCAACGTCAGGAAAAACGCGAGCGTTCCTGCGGTGAACGCCAATGCCGCCAGCACGCGGTGCGATCGTTGGCTGCCCGCCTCTCGTAAGATGGTCCGGACCTTAATGGGAATTGCAGGCAAAACGCAGGGCGTCAGGTTGAGCAGCAAACCTGCCACTATCGCCATTAAGAGCTGGCCGGCGATGAGTAAAGAGGGAATTTGATCCATCACTCAGCTATTCCCAGCCCCTTCCCACCCTTCCTGGCCGGAACGTCCGGTCTGACCCCGCCATTGGCTGCTTGCATACTTAAACAGCAGATTTTTTGAGTGCTCATATCTCTTCTCCATATAGACCCCGTCCTTTGAGTTATTGGCAAACGTCAGCTATCGGTAACGATTATCGCATCGGCTTCAGGCATCGCGAAGAGCTGAGATGACATTAAAGAATTTTACACAGGCGAGGCAGATGCTTGGTTAGTGCCACTCTGGGTATGCTAAAAACCTAGCGGCTTACCATTTTCATACGACTAGCCAACAACTAAATATAAGTCTGTTCACGCTGAGGCCCACAATCGCTCAATGAGCAGCTGCACGCACCGAGCATACTGGTCCTCTCAAGAATAAGTAATGGCCTATAAACAATCCCCTAGGGATGGTCTGAAGTAGCCATGTATTTCTGGCTGACTTCAGCTTCCGCCGATTTTGAAAGCGGAAAATCGACCAAAAATGATCAGATCACCGCTCATTTCTGTGTTTTTAGCCGCCGCGAGCACCTCGCGGCGGCCATTCCCCGCATTACAGGCGCACCTCTCCCGCGTTGGTCAGTAACCGTCGGCGCGCCTTCCACAGATTCGACAGCGCGAACAGCGTGACCAACTGAGCGGTGTTGGGGCCATGCCGAGATAACGGGAAAATTCACTCACATCCATCCTAACTGATTGATTTATCAGAACATTTCCATGACGGGAATTTTTATGGAATCATAACGAGATCACGGAAAATTAAGACATTCAAACCATAAATGTTTGATTTCTAGGCTTTGTGTTGCTCTCACATGCTTGCGCATGTTCGCCCACCTTCAATTAGTCTCAAATGTGGGCTCGATGGCAGCTGTAAACTTTCCTCCCCTCGGAGGTGATGATCATGCGGCACGTTGCAATGCAGCCAACGGAAACGACTTCAGACGTTACCTGTGACGCTTGTTGCCAAAGCACAAGTATTGAAACCGCTCTGCAATCACTCGAACGACAACTCGTTTCACTGCGGGCTAATTGCAACGATGGGCGGGAAGTTGAGGCTTGCGGCATTCTCGCCGGAATTAGCGAGGACGCATGCATTAAATGAACGGCGTTGGGGCTTGCGGGCCTGGTTACCCGGCCAACGCGCATGCCCTCGAAATGGTTGTTTGTCCCTGTGGTTTTTGCCCCTTCGTAGTGATGGCTGTCTCCGTGCGGTATCACTTTGAGTCAGGCCTGCCGAGGAAACGTGAGTTCAAACGTGGTCCGACCGTCTTTGCTGGCGACGGCCACGTGGCCTTTGTGGAGGTTCATCACTGAGCGGACAATCGCTAGCCCCAATCCTGCCCCGCGAGGTTGTATGCCGTTAACGCGGTAAAAGCGGTCGAACAGATGTGGGAGATGATCCGATTCGATAGTCGCGCCATGATTGGTGACAGCCAGCGAGACGATGTCTACGTCCTCCTCAAGGATCTTAAGTTCGACCGTACTGCCAGTATTTGAATGCCGCAGCGCGTTGGATAGCAGGTTGGAAATGGCCCGCTGGACCATAAGTCGATTTCCCAAAATCATGGCATCGCCCGTTACTGTCGTAGCGACTCCCGCTTCTTCGGCAAGGACTTCGAAGTATTCACATACGCGCCTCGCCTCGCTTCCTAAAGATAATTGTTCGAGCTTCAGTGCTGGGCTGGCGTGGCTGGCCTGGGCGAGAAACAGCATGTCTGACACGATTCGATCCATGCGTTCGAGTTCTTCAACCGACGACTCGATCACCTCCCGATAATGCTCCTTGCTTCGCTCACGCACCAAAGTCACCTGCGCCTTGCCTATCAGGTTGTTCAGCGGAGTTTTTAACTCATGAGCCACATCGTCCGAGAATTGTGACAGTTGCTGAACGCCGTCATCGAGTCGATGAAGCATTACGTTGAGGCTGTGCGCCAATGCCTGGAGCTCTTGCGGAAGCCGATCGTTGCGGATTCGAGGTGATAGATCCTGTGTAGATACCTTAGTCGCCAAGGCCCGGAACTTGCGAAGCGGCCGCAAGCCATTTTGGGCGATTAGCCATCCAGCCAATCCGATCAATATCAGTAGCATCGGCACGGTCACTAAGGCCGAGCGCAGGAATGCAGCCACCAGCCGTTGATCGGCACTGCGATCTTGCGAAAGTAAAAGCGTCATTGAAGCCAGTCCCGGGACTTGGATTTGCTTGCGCCCGGTTAGCATCTGCACGCCATCTTTCGTTGTCCAGCCAAGATAGTCGCCGTCCCTGCTCACGAGATCCAGCTGCTGCGGCGCATTGGCGAATCGGCCGATACTGAAAATGGGTGATTTCGCTGTATCGCCGATGACCGTAATCGAAAGGTTGTCATGGCCGAGTACGGTATCGCTCAATGCGTGTTGCCAGGAGCGGCCCATACGGGCTTTGGTGTCTTCGAGGAGTCCATGATCGATCTGAGAGAGCTTGGCCGTCACTTCCTCCTGGGCGCGCAGTTCCAGTTGGCGCACCAGTACCCAGTAGCTCAGTGCAATCAGCAGCGCGACCAAAGCGGCGCCGGTCAGTGTGATTTGAAGCGCGAGACGCGATGCGAGGCTGAGTGGCTTCAAGGCCGCGCCTCCAGCACGTAGCCCACACCCCGGATGGTGTGTATCAGGCGATCGCCGAAGGGTTCGTCCACTTTCATCCGCAGGCGACGAATCGCAACATCCACCACATTGGTATCGCAGTCGAAATTGATGTCCCACACCATGGCAGTTATTTCCGTACGCGTGAGGACTTCGCCAGTCCGGCGCATGAGCAGATGCAATAACGCAAATTCTTTGCTGGTGAGGTCGATACGCTGACCGCTCCGGTAAGCCCTATGCCGGGCCGGGTCCAGTTCGAGGTCGGCTACACGCAGGTTGCTCGGAAGTGTGACTGCCTCGCCTCGCCGCAACAGTGTCCGGATACGAGCGAGCAGCTCAGGGAACTGAAACGGCTTGACCAGATAGTCATCAGCACCCAGCTCAAAACCGCGGACTTTTTGCTCTAGGCGGGCGTTGGCTGTCAGCATGATGACGCGTGTCTGTTTACGCCGCCTAATAAGTTCGAGCACCTCCCACCCATCCATGTTTGGCAGATTCACATCCAGTAGCACGATGTCATAGTCGTTCTGCAGTGCTAGGTGAAATCCATCGAGCCCATCACTTACGCAATCGACGATGTACCCACATTCGATAAGACCCTGCTGCAGGTATTCCGCAGCTTTGATTTCGTCTTCTACAACCAGGATGCGCATGTTTTCAGGTAACTCGGCAAGGGGGTGCGTGGTAAGCGGAACCAAAAATAATACATGTAGTAACTATAAGGTCAAGACGAAAGAGGCTTGGCTCTAGCGTGAAAGGCAGAGGCGAAATGATCTGCACAGGGAAGCGGGAAGCACTTTAACGCGGTAAAAGTCCTGCGGGGCCTGTCTTGCAAATTTGTAATCTACCGGTCATTTGGTTGACCCGCAGCCCAAGGAGGTGCACTTAAACAAAAAAAGGCGCCCTACGGGCGCCTGAAACACATCTTCAAACCAAGGGAGCACAAAAAGAAGATGTGGTGTTGCTCGTAGTGCTTCACAGGATCGAGAGCGGGTACTCGGCGATGAATCGAACCTCATTGAGGTCGGACTCGAAAGCAGTCGCCCGTGTTGTAGCCTGGCGCACCCGCAGAGAGAGGTCCTTGAACGAGCCTGTCTGTACAACGTAGCGTGCTTCGACGTCGCGTTCCCAGCGCTTCTGTCCGGTCAGAGGCGCGCCGTTATCGTCTTGGCGCATGTATACCTCATTTGCGTTGCTGTAATCGGCGCCCCAGCCGCGGGCGTAGCGAGTCATGAACGTAAGCCCAGGTATGCCGTAACCCGCCATGTTTAGGTCATAACGCAGCATCCAGGACTGCTCTTTAGGTGAGTTGAAATCACTGTACTGGATGGAGTTGTTCAGGTAGATCGAGTCAGCCTGGCGCAAGTAGTCAAAGTCGTTGTTACCGTTGTTTCGCTGATACGACGCCGTGACGGTGTGCGCGCCGAAGGCGACACCCAGGCTGGAACTCCAGATGCTGTTATTAAACTCGCCCAGCAGTTTCCGACCTTCGTCGGTTGCCTTGTAGTAGTTGAAGCTGCCCAGCAGCACGACGGCATCGGAAAGCGGATAGGTGGCCGATAGACCGAAGTAATGTTGGTTCCAGGCTTCCTTGAGGCGGCTGGTATACAAGCTGAAACTGAGATTTTCGTTCACGCTATAGTCACCGCCCGCGTAGCCGAGCCAAGGCGCGTCTACGCCCCCGCCGTAGAAGGTGACGAAGTCTTCGTTCATGTTACTGGTGTTGGGCTGGCTCATCGCGTGCAAGCGGCCTCCCTGGAGGGTGAGGTCGTCCAGCGAGTTGTTCACAACGGTGACACCCTTGAAAGACTCCGGCAGCAGCCGAGAGTCGCCGAAGTGCACGACAGGTGTAGTGGGAAATACATCGCCGGCCTTGATCTCGGTGTCCAGCAAGCGTGCTTTCACCGCGCCCCCCACCCGTGTGAAGTCATCCTCAGGATCGCCTGCGCTGTCGTGGGGAAGCAGGTCGATGCTGCCGCCCACACCGGAGCGCCCCGAACCGGAGTCGAGCTTGAGGCCGAGCATGGCGAAAGCGTCGAAGCCAATCCCTACCGAGCCTTGGGTATATCCGGACTCGAAGAAGGCCATCAATCCGTGGGCCCATTCCTCGGAGTAGCCATTGCCGGCGGCACTCTCACCGTCGCGAAAATCCCGATTGAAATAGAAGTTGCGATTTATCAGCGATAGCGTGCTGCCTTCGATGAAGCCCTCGGCTGTTTCCGATTGGGCAAAGACCGGGGCGCTGCCCAATGCCAGTGAAAGGGCTGTCAGCGAAAAAACGGCCTTTTTGCTCATGATGATGCTCCTTATGTACGGCAGGTCAGTGCTCGAATGACGCCTTTCGCCTTTTTGTTTTTTAGCGCTTGGCCATGTTCTTCCCCTAGAGATGACGGCAGGATTAGCGGCAAATGACTATTTTGTAATCTGAGGAAGCCCAATCGCGCACTCCTTCGATTACAGATTTGTAATGTCGCGGTCACCAGGTCGTTATCCACACTTATTTAAAGTCACCACCCCATAGCCATCAGCTATCTCGCCGGCTTGGCAAGGCTGATAAAAACGCTTTCGTGTATTTGTCTACTAAATTCAGGGCGAATCACTATCGCAGTAGAGGTGCATGTATTCAGCGTCTTGGCGGGGTAGTTCTATGATTGGATTCGATATTTAAACTAGGAAGTCATCTTTTTGCCTTGGATGAGAAAAACAGTTCTGCTGTT
>CETX01068582.1_pt1 | contig 14283 bp, 20 predicted proteins | sample 356501 | NCBI WGS metagenome assembly CETX01 (sample SAMEA2623390, study PRJEB7988) | marine metagenome | biome: marine biome (ENVO:00000447); feature: mesopelagic zone (ENVO:00000213); material: "saline water (ENVO:00002010), including plankton (ENVO:xxxxxxxx)" | depth 450 m | reverse complement strand
CCCGAATGCTCCGGTGGTGAAATTGGTAGACACAAGAGACTTAAAATACAAGGCGTTTATAGTGAAAAAAGTTTTAACTTTTTGAAATATAAAGGCAAAAGCAACCGTGAGCGGTTGCGGTAGGTTTTTGATAGCGTTTGATATTTTGATACTGCTCGGATGGTGGAATTGGTAGACACAAGGCACTTAAAATGCCTCGGCCATAGGCTGTGCGGGTTCAAGTCCCGCTCCGAGCACCAATTTATAATTTATTTAATGTTTCTTCTTCAAATAAATTCTTTCTTTCTATTCCATTAAAATTCATCAAATATTTAAAATCTTTTCCTGCTTCTTTTATTGCTCTGTAAATTTTTCTCATTTTTGCTTTTAGCATTATTGTTTCATATTTCCTTTTTTTTTCTAAATCTTCTAATTCTTCTTTTGTTTTTAAAAAAGCATAAACGAATCTTTGGTTATCAATTTTAAAAATTTCATCTTTTATTTTATGAAATTCAATTAATTCTTTTTTAAGATCTTCTAAATTTTCAATTTTCATTTTTTCTCCTTTTAATTATTTTTCTTTATTTAAATTTATCATAGAATTTAAATAAATCAATCCAGCGCATTATTCTTTTTCTTTAGCTTTCCGCAGGAACCCACGAAAAGGCCGCAGGCCGTAAAAGCTTATGCACATAGGCTTTAGTGGGCTAAAGCCTAAGTTTGTAGGCCCGTTGCAGTCTTCCGGCAATGTGCTATGATTAAATTAAGAAAACAAAAAAAATAATAATATGAAAAAGTTTGTAAGTTTCAATTTGAAATACTATAAAAAAGAACAAATGAAAATTCTTTCTGATCACAATGAAAGGTTACATCAAAATATAAAAAATATTCACGATAAGAAACTAACTCCACTGAATAAATATTTTTATTACGATCAAGAAGACTCCACCCAATACCGTCCATATTATTCTTTTCTTGAAGAAAATGGATTAAAACCTCGCTTTGATCACTTTTACAAAGAATATAAAAAAATACTTGGTAAAAAACCGAGAAAGGATTTTAATTGTTTTTTAGATGGTGTTCTTGCTTTCTCTGAAGATAAATTTAATGAAGTTTATAAAGAAGATCCGCAGGCTGTAGAAGACGCTTTAACGACCTATTTAGAGCGTGTATCAAAAGACTTTGGTTTTACCCCTCTTGGTTGGGCTTTGCATTTAGATGAAGGCCACACTGACGCAGATGGAAATTATAAGATCAATGTTCACGCTCATATGTCTTTTTTTAACTATGATTTTGAAAATAGAAAATCTACTTTAAAAAGCTTGAAGAAAAAAGATTTTAAAAAAATGCAAGATATAGCCGGTGAAATTTTCGGGCCTCTTGGATTTGAGCGTGGAATTTCTAAAGAGATCACTCAAAAAAAACACTTAGAAAAATCTGAATTTGTTGCACAAAAAACAAAAGAAAAGATAAAATTTTTTAAGGAATTGAAGGTAAGGACTGAAATTCTTGAAAAAAAACAATCAAAATTGCTTGAATTAGAATATGATTTGACTTCTGACCCAAAACCAAAGCCAAAGTTTTTAAAGCGTTTAAAAGTCCAATTTTTAAGCTTATTTTCAAAAAAACAAAAAGAAGAAGTCAAAGCTTGGGACGCTTATCAAGTTAAATTGACTGAGCAAAGACTTTTGAAACAAGAAATTCAAAATGAAAAAGAAAAAATCAAAAGCTCTTACTCAATCAAGATGAGTAATGAAAAAAAATCTAAATCACGCTATAAACCTTCTATAACTCTCAAAAAGTAAATAAAGGGCAGGGTAGTGGAATACATAGACTTCATATGTCCACTTCCCGTATTTACTGAAAAAATCTAACTTAAAAAATCCTTTATTGTATTTTGCCCATATTACCCCAAAAATAAAACATAAAAGCATTATAAAGGCGCTAAAATTATTAAATACTATCAATATACAACATAAAGCTAAAAAGCGCCAAAATAGCTTGTTTTTGACTATTAGAAAGGCAGGGAATACAAAATATAAAAATGCTTCATAGCTTAATGACCACAAAGCTGGGTTTGTTTCTATTGTGTTAAATAACCAATGCGATGTGAAAAAATAGGCTGTTATGTCTTCGAACATAAAAACATCAAAACAAATTGCTAAAAGTATTGAAATTGATACTGCTACTGTAAAAGCTGGATAGATCCTTTTAACTCTTTTTTTCCAAAAAAATAAAACATCATTTTTATTTTTAAAACTAATATAGTTAACATATCCACTCAAAAAAAAGAATATTCCAACGGCTGCAAAGCTCACCCATTCATTAAACGGATTATTTAAAACACCTGTTGTTAATTCATAAATATGTGATGTTAAAACTATTAAACAGCAAATGACTCTTAACGAGTCAATGCTTTTTGAACTTATTTCATTTATTTTCATAGTTACCTCTTGACTTTAATTTTATAATTGTTATATTTAAATCATAAGATAACTAAACATATTCTTATATTATTATTTTGTTTGACCTAAGATAACCCGCTTTTTAGCGGGTTTTTCTTTACGAGCTAAGGTTATCAATGTCTTTAGCTTCTTTTTCTTGCTGTTTCCTTTCTTTTTCTTTTTCCATTGCTTTCCTTGCTGCTTCTTTCCTTTTATCTTCTTCTTCAAGTAAAGTTTTAACTTTTCCTTTCCATCCCATTTTTAAACCAAGTCTAATTTCTGTAAATCCATTTCTTACTTCTGCCTCAATAATTCCAAGCTCTTTAAGCTTTTTGAAACTCTTAGAAACAACAACTTTATTAACTCCAAGATCATCCGCTAATTCTGTCTGTGAAATTCTAAGCCAATTCTCAAAATCAATATATTCAATAATAGCGAATATAATTCTATAATCTATCCCTTGAAGTGCTAACTTCATTTTTCCTGTTTTTTCATCTTTTATTTTTAAATTCTTTAGTTTTCCTAAATTTGCTTGAAATAACATAACTGTCCCCCTGCCTAAGTTGTATTTTGGTTTTATCCATACTGGTATACCTTCCATTAACTCATTAGAAGAAGCGTCTTCATATACAACATTCCCTTCTTCATCTCTAATAATATTTAAGTCTTGGAAGTTTTCACCCATTAAATTATTTTTGTTCATTATTGTTACCTTTTTTGTTTGACCTAATTAAAAAATAACACGGTTAAAATATAAGTCAACACAAATTAATAAATAAATTAACTCAAGTTAAAAAATAACTTAACTCATCAACAAAACCAAAAGTTAACAAATAAATTAACTTAGTTAAGTTATAACTTAACTCCCCCTCCTTTCTATCCCTTGTCATTACTCACTTCTATTAATACTCCCTTATGGATATGTAGTATAGGACTCTAAAATACTTGAAATCTTCAAAATAAATTGAGTTCTAAAAGAGATCATAAAAAATAGAATTCTATAAAAAGTTTTCTTAAAAAAAGAATTCTTAATGATAAAAAGCTAAAACACCTATAGAAGGTGTTTTTTAACGCTTTTTAAGGCGCTTCACTTCGTTACGCGTTGTTCTGAAAAGTTGCACCGCTTACGCGTTGCTTTGGGGACTGCGGGACGCTAAACGCGCCCTTGTCCTGAATATGTCTGCTAATCTGTTTCTATTTCTGAAAATAATTTATATTTTTTTTATAAATAATATTGACTATTAAAAATATTATGATAATTTATAGATATATAGAGAAAAAACGAATATATTTAGACTTGGCCTTTGGTTTTTCGTTTTTCCACTGGCCCTTTTTATAGTGAACAAAAATTAAAATAACAATATGAATAATATAGATCCTTCCATGTTTCAATTCGTTTCTGATTTTAACAATGCTATTGATTTTGCTTTTTCTGCTGGGATGATAGCCGGGTCGGTTCTTACTCTTGTTGTTATTTTATCAATTGAATTTTTAAATAAATAAATATAGGAGATTAACAATGTTATACACAATAGAAGCGATATTTAAAGGCATTAACAAAAGAAATATTAAGTATGAAAAAGACGGTGAGCAAAAAGAATTCACTTTAAACCAAATTGTTTTGGAAAATCCAAATAACATTAAAGATATGCTTGATGTTGATTTTAATGATCAAAATTTTAAAATAGATGAAGATAAATTTAAAAATAAAACGGTAGTTTGTCCTTGTTATCTTAACAAGAATGAGAAAAACGGAAAGATTTACTATAACTGGAAATTACGCGGTGATATTTCACTTGCAGAAAGTTCTTCAAAAGGATCAAAGGAAGATGATCTAAACGAAGGATTATTTAAAAGATAATAACGGAATATAAATATGTTATGTGTTGAATATAATGGGCAAACCTTCACTCAAGCGCCGCTTGATGCTGAGGGTAATTGCAACAAGTTAGTTATTTTGAATTCTGAAGAATATAACGAATTTATGCTTGTTAGTGATATATTTGCAATGCCTGAACAAGAAGAGCTTATTGCTGTTTTTGAATTGATATTTAACAGTGTAATGATTTTGTTCTGTTTATCCTATTTCATTTCAAGAATAGTATCTTTAGTTAGAAAGATATAAAGCTTGAGATGGGATGCAAAAAGTAAACTAAAATTAGGAGAAAATTATGCAAAAATATAAATCATTTTTAAAATCTAAGTTGGCCGCAGTGTCTGCCGGTACTACTGCTATGGTAGTTGCTGGACAGTCTTACGCAACACCTGCTGGCCCTGACATTACGCCAATCACCGATGTTGTTACTAACAGCGGTATTGAGTCCACTTTAACCGCTATAGGTGTGGTTCTTGTTGGTGTAGCTATTATGTCCGGCTTGATTATGATGGTTGTTCGTAAAGCTTCTGGCCTTGGTCAGCGCTAAAGATTTGCAGGGCTTGCCCTGCATTTCACCAAATTAAATAAAAGGTAATTTATGTTAGAAACTCTTTCATTTTTGCACCATTCAAATTTCTATGATGTTGTAATTACGATGGGCGTTGTATTTACTTCATTAGTTTTAATTGAGCGTGTAGCATTAAAATATAAGAAATTAGCAGGGAGTATTTCAAAATGATCTGGTATTTTTTAACAGCTTTTATTGCTTTATTCTTTTGTTATGCGATAATTAAAGGAGTAACAGCATTTTAATAACATAATAACAAAAAAAGGCGAACTATGAGTATTTATGCAAAACAATTTTTTTATTATTTATTTTCAATTTTTAAATATATTTGCTTTAGGCCTTTTTCTTCTGCATTTATATTTTTAATATTATTTTTCATTTCGAAAAATGCTTTTGCTAATGAAACTTATTATGATTATGAGCCTGTTAGTTTTGAAATTCATTCTTCTTATACAGGCATTCTTTCTTTCACTTCACCTTTAAATGCTTGTGATAGTATTGTTGATCTTTTTGAAAATCCTGACAATATTGTTGCTTCAAATGCTGAAATGCAAATTTCTGATAATACTTTATTGATTTGTAAATATTTTAGAACAACTGGTTCTTTTCGAGAAGTTAGATTTTATGAAGATGGTTCTTCAGTTTATTATGTAAGAGATAAACTTTATAATTTTACTTGGTTAATGAATATTAACCCCGGTCTTTTACAAGAAAATTGTTCTGATTATAAAGATCAAGTTATAGATTTTTATTTAAAGGATTTCAATACTCACTGGATTAGTTACGACAAAACAATGCAAAAAGAAACCGGAGAAACGTTTCACTGTGTCATTGATAAATTAAATATTGATGAAACTCCACAAGGTGTTGGCGATGGTACAAAATGCTACGCTGCACAGTATTTTTTTACTGGTGAAGAATCCGATGGCACTTATGTTATGCCGTTAGAGCACCGTTGTGGTGTTTCTATAGATGAATTTAATAATGATATTGACGGTGATGGTGTTCCAAATCACGTTGATGATGATATTGATGGTGACGGTCTTTTAAACACTGAAGATGATGATATGGACGGTGATGGTATTCCAAATTCTGAAGATGATGATATGGACGGTGATGGTTGGCCGAATATTTGCCGCAATGATTTTGGCACTTTAATAGATTGTTCATTAACTGAAGCCGGTAAAGATCCTGATATTGACGGTGATGGTATTCCAAATGAAGAAGATCCTGATATTGACGGTGATGGTGTTCCTAATGAAGAAGATCCTGATAGGGAGGGTGATGGTGTAACTTCACCCTCTGAAGATTGTTTTACTGTTTCTGATGTTTCTGAAAATTTGAAGTGTCAATTTTCCGCTGCTGCTGAAAAAGAAACAAATGCATTTTATGAACAATTGCAAGAAACTCCACTTTTTAAATTAATTGATAATTTTTTTGGAATTCCTACAACATCTAATTTAGATGAAGATGGTAATTTATCTGCTTATTCTGGATCAAGTTTTGAATGCCCTGTAATGGCTGAAAAAAGAATTGATATTATGGATACATATATTGAATTTCCTGAAATAAATTTTTGTGGTGAGTTGTGGGATATGCTTTATACAGTAATTTATTTTTCTGTTGTTTTTGGTGCAATACTATTCGGAGTTTTTAGATTTTTTATATAACAAAAAAAGGTTTTTATGACAGATACAACAAATGATACAACAACCGAACAAACTTCTCCAAATGAAATTGTAATGCCTGAAGTTGAAAGCGGTTCTTTTTTGAGTGATGTTTATTTTGCATTATTAGAATTTTTCTATGATACTGCTGTTTTTTTAATACACTGGGGTTATAAATTCGTAGTTTTTTTGCTGGATATGATCCCTGATTTTTCATTTGTCACAGGTTGGTTCGGTGAGATTTTTAATTTTTTACCTGCTGATATTAAACCAAATTTGTTTTTCTTTTTTGACAGGTTAGGTTTTTCTACAGCTATAAGCATTGTTCTTTTTTTAGCAACTATTAAATTATTGATCAAGCTTATTCCGTGGGTAAGAAATGCAATAGCTAATTAAGTAAACTAAAAATAATAAAAATATGATTAAATATTATGAAGGATTACCGGGCGCGGGTAAAAGTCACGGCGCAATGATAAACGAAGTTCTTTCTGCTCTTTACTTCAATAGAATGGTTATAACTAATTTAAATGGGTTAAAACCAAAGTATATAAAGCGTTATTTAGACAAATATCACAAAAAGAATAGAAAGCGTTTAAAGCGAGAATATGAGCGAAATTTAAAGCAAAATTTAAGAGCTACAATTAAATATTTTAAATCTGATGATTATGAGAAAAAAGGCCATAGGCAATTATTTTCTGAAAGGCGAGAATTAAGAAGAAGATTAAAAATAGTTTCACAATTGAATTTTCCGGTTACACAAGAAGAAATTGAAAAATCAATTTTCACTTTGAATGATCTCCCCGCCGATCCTGCAAAATACAAGAGAAATCCAGAGCGTTATGGTGAAACATATAATGTTTTCAAGGTTCACGATAAAATGCCGTGGAAAAACGCTGTTTTTATTATTGATGAAGTTCAAAAATTCTTTAATAAAAAGAATGTTGACGCAATGGGAGATGATCAATATGATTTTCTACAATGGATAGGCGAGCACCGTCATTTTGGTTATGATATTATTTTTATATCACAAACAAGAGACGGTATAGATCCGGCAATTTTAGCGAGAATTCACGTTTTATATAGCTATAGAAAACAGGACGGTATTGGCCTTGATAATTACTATTTAGAAGAAGTTTTATCAAGAGTTAAACAAAGCGGTGCAAAACAGTTTGAAGTTGCTAAAGCAAGGCAAAAAAAATACGATCCTGATGTTTTAAAGTGTTATGACAGCGTTCGACACGGCGCGCAACAGCGTATGAACGTTGATAAAAAAGCAATGATCTTTAATGTTAAAACATTCATTGGTTTGATTGTTTTCATTGGCTTGCTTGTTATCCCTACCGCTGTTTATTGGGTCTATAAACACGTTTTTGACAATGATGCAATATCTTTTAATGCTTCAGAGATTTACAAAGGTAAAACTGATGTAGAGCACGAAACTACCGCTAAAAGAGTAGTTAGAGACTCAAACGGTAATATTGTAGAAAATAAAAATGGTCAGGTTTCTACAGAAAATGTATCTGTAGAAAATAACGCTAAAGATAGTGTTGTAAAAATTAAACATCCTATGGTTAAATATTTTTCAGAAAACACAGTTTATTGTCCCGGTGATCTTTATCGTGTAGATTTTCCTTTTTCAGAAGAAACTGTATATAATAAAGAAAATCTTTTACAAGGCTATCACGCAATTATAGAAGTTGTTTCTGTAGATAATAAATTGTTGTTTAGAAGTGATTTAAATGACTTGATAACAAAGTATCACTTTGAAATTATTGTAATTGATAGTTGTATGTTGAAGTTAAGATATAAGGATATTGAGTTTGATATTTATCCATCTGTATCTTTAGTATAACTTAATGTAAAAAATGCAGAAAAACGGTTTTTTCAAGCGAACGTGAGTGAGCGTTTAAAACCCTTTTTCTCTGCTTATTTTTCTTCTTCTTTTCTTTTTTCTATCTAAATATAGAAAGATCAGCATAAATAAAACAAACAATAAAAAATCTTCATTTGTTTTTATTATTTCTTCTTCCATTTTCAATAACTTCTTCAGCGAATTTCATTATTCTATCATAACTAATATCACTGTTGCTTTTTGAGTCTTTTATTGCTAACTCTGGAAATTCCAGACAATTGTTAATTACATTCATATTCAATTGTTTAGTTTCTTTCAGTAAAGCCAAAAGAATTTTATTGGTTTTTCTTAATTCTTCTTGAATTTCGTCCATAGATCACCTATTATTAATTTATTGGTATTTTAAACATACCATATTTTTCAGCAAAATCAATTTTTTGGAGATCTTTTTATGTCTTCTGCTTTGAAAACTAAAATGCTTATTCAGCAACTTTCTGATCAACTCAAGCAATTGGAAACAGATGAAACACAACAGAAAGAGCTTGAATTTTTTGACAAGTTCAAAGCATTACTTGAAAAGTATGATTATACATTGACTGACATTCATTCAATGCTGTCTGATGTATTAGACGCGGACAAGCCAAAACGGCAGCAATCTTCAAGAAAGTCAGCAGGTCAGGGCCTAGAAATCACCTATGAAGGAAAAACATATAAAGTTAATTCCATAGGTCGTCAGCCTTCAGAGACTAAACAACTACTAGACTCTATTGGAATGACTCCAACTGAGTTCATTGAGCAATACAAAAAATAAAATGCCGTTAGGCATTCTCAGAAAAGGGCGCTTTAAGCGCCCATTCTTTCCTTTACTTCATTGTAATATTTGAAGTTAAAAGCCTTGTCTATTGCTTGTAATTTTAAATAGAAATTCCATATCATTTGAAGTGAATTGCCACATTGCACGGCAACCTCTTCCGCTGTCCACCTTTCGGCGCCTTCTTGTGATGTTAGTTTTTGAGTAATGTATGTATGTCTAAAACTATACAAAGTATGATTTCTTTCTTTGATCCATTTTTTCTTTCTAAGGAATTTTATATAATATTCAAATGTTTTTGAAAAATCAATTATTTTACTATCAAAACGCTTGAAAACTAATTGATCTCCCATTTCTTCTTTTATTGTTTCTAAGTCCTCGAAAATATCAAAATCCGTAAATTTAAACATTTTTTCTGTATATGGATACATAGGGTAGGGCGTTTCAATTGTTTCAAAAATATCCTTGTTATATTGACAAATCATTTCTAACGCTGTAAAAGCGTCTTTGTCCAATACAATTGTTCTACCGCCTTTTTTCTTTGTTTTACCGTTTTTAATTTTACAAGTTAATATTTTTACATTGTCTTTTTTTACAATTTCAAGATCATTCCATTTTATAAAATTACATTCGTTTCCCGGCCTCGTGCCGCTTCCAATTAGCCAAAAACAATAACATTTCAATAAAAATCTATTGTGCTTCGTGACTTCTTTTCGTGACTCATTTATAAAATCATCTACTCTATATAATACCGCTGCAAGTTCTTCTTCTGTAAAATCATCTCTGATTTCTTCAATAACTTCCGTTTCAATTTTTGGCATTTTTGGGATGTTTTCTTCTTTTATAAGCTTTTCCCTTAAAGCTTGTTCTAAAACGTGTTTAAAGCTTGTTTTTGTCATATTTATCTGTGTTTGACTTGTTTTCTCATATTCTGAAAAAAAGTCCTCAATAATAAAACGATCAAGCTCATCTATTTTAACATTTTTATTTTTTAAAAATGGAATAATTTGCTGCTCTAATAATCGAATATAACCCGGATAGGTTGGCTTAAAAGGTTTTTTCTTTCTAATGGTTTCCTTTGCTCTTTCTGCAACTTTATGAGCCAAAGGCTTTGAATTTAATAGATCAATATTTTCTTTAACTTTAATTTCTGTTTCTAATGCAATTTTTTGAGCTTCATAAATTGCCCGGTTTTTCTCTTCTGTCTTCAAGCTCCTTCGGATCTCTTTCACCGCTGGGTGATTGTTCACACGGACGCGGCACCAGTAGAAACGGCTTTTGACGGGCTTGTATATGGCTATCCCGTCAGCTATCTTTTCGTAGCTGATTTTACTCATTTTTTGATACTCTTTTTGATACTCTGGATCAAGTATACTGCAAGACTCTGAAGAGCCTCAAAAAAAGTATAGACACAACGGCCTTAAAATCTCTCGACCGTTAGGTCGTGCCGGTTCGATTCCGGCCCGGAGCACCACCTTTGTTATCAATGTCCCTCAAGTGTTTTCTTGTGATCTTTGTCAACCTGCAGATCTCGGCAGCAAATGAGCAGTGATCGACGTTTCTCCGGCAGGCGTAAGGTTTAACTCAATGTTTTCCGCATGAGGAGACAGAACGACATGGCCGAAGTTGAAACTATCGGTAAGCAAATCGCAGATTATGTGAACGATCCCATCGAGAAAGCCAAGCGGCTGATCGTGACGCCAGTAGGGCAGGCGAGAATGATTGTCTGTACGCCATCACCCGGCCAGGGTGCCTCCTCGGCGATTGAAGCGGCAAACAGTCTGCTTGCGGAAGATGATCAGATAGCGCTGGTCGAAGATGTCAGTGAACTGACAGATCCTGCGCAGGTGGTTTCCATCATCAATGATGGTGGTATCGAGACCGAAAAGGGGTTTCATGTGGCTTTCAGTCTTTCTGACGAGACGATTGCAAGGCAAGTGGAGAAAGAGCTCGACCTCAAGGTCTTTACGGGGCAATAGCCCCGTCTGATGGATAGGCGGCCATTTGGCCGCTGCCACTATTTTTTCGACATTGCTTCCAGCATTTTGTTAACCGCTTCCAGGTGCTCAGGCTCGTTGTGGCACATGCCCTGGAAGTCGGCACACACATCCAGAAAATCCTTCAGTTCCATTCTTGGCGCCATTTTCATCAGGCGTTTGGTGAGGCGAGTGGCTTTCGGTGGCTGGCTGGCCATGCGGCTTGCCATGGTTTGAGCAGCGTTCATCAGTTCGTCCGCTGGCACCACCTCCAGAACAATGCCCAGCTCCTTTGCCTCTGTAGCGTCGATCACCCGCCCGGTAAGCGTTAGCTCGAAGGCGCGCTGGTAGCCGATCAGGCGCTGCATGAACCAGGCGCCGCCGTCACCCGGAATGATTCCCAGGTTAAGAAAGGTTTCGCCGAACTTTGCGTTGTCCGAGGCAATGCGGATATCCGCCATGTTGGCCAAATCGAAGCCGGCTCCGATGGCGGGACCGTTGACCGCGGCGATGATGGGCACTTCCACATTCTGCAGGGCCAGGGGAATGCGCTGAATGCCTTTGCGGTAACGGTCGGCGCATTCGGCCACGTCACCTGCAAAATCGCCGCTGCGGTTGGCCATGTCCCGAATGTTGCCGCCGGCGCTGAACGCAGAGCCCGCTCCGGTGATCACCAGTACCGACACGTCTTCGCACTGGTTAACCCATTCCGCGGTGGTCACGATGTCGTCGATCAGGTTTGAGCCGGTCAGTGCATTGCGCAGGTCGTGACGGTTCAGAGTAAGCGTGGCGACACGGTTCTCGAGGGTCAACAGGGCATCGGTGAGCTTGGGTACGGTGGTCATTGTTGCGGTTCCTTGTTTTTGATCAGCGCGTATCTTCGCGCGCGGGAACCGGGTTAATCAACTGCCACCCGCGCTTTTCGGTACCGGCTTACTTCCGTCCAGCCGTGCACCGCCAGGGCGGAGAATACGATAACACCGCCTACCAGGCTGAGCTTTGGCGGTACTTCGCCGAGGAATAGCCAAACAAGGAAAGACCCGAACACGGTTTCCAGAAGCAACATCAGGCTGACTTCCGCCGCCGGAATATAGCGGGGGCCAATCTGGATCAGGATGCACGCAGTGGGCAGGAACACCAGACAGAGCAGGGCGATAAAGAAGAAATCACGGGCCGAGGGCATCTGCGCACCACCAAGCAATGCCGCCACACCTGCCAGCACCAGAGCGCCGAACATGAGCATCACGCTCATATCGCTGTCGGGTTTGGAGCGCGCGACGTTGAGGTTGGAGGCCAGGGCAGTGGCGGCAACCACGGCCATCAGCAGGCCCAGAGGGTCGCCCTTGCCAAATTCGCCCACGGCCATGAAGGTGGCGCCGGTGACGCACACCAAAATGACTACCCAGGTGCGAAGAGGCAGCGTTTCTTTCCAGACCGCCCAGGCAATCACGGCCGCGATGACCGGCGCGGTGTTCAGGATGACCAGCACATTGCCGGCGGCTGTGTTCTTCATGCCAACCACGAACCCGAGGGTACTGATGGCAAAGGCACCGGCACAGAACAGGCCTTTACGGCCGCATTTTCGAATTTCAGGCACCAGTCGGGAACGGTATCGCGCCCAGCTGATCACAAAAAAACTGATCGCCAGTAACAGGCCGCGCCAGAACAGAAAGACCACAGGATCCACGGAGGTGATTTTCACCAGCAATGCATCGGGCACGATAAACAGCACGCCCAGAGCTGCGATGGTCAGTCCTTTGATTCTGGTCGTCTGCAACGTGGCTTCGCCTGTTCCGGTGTGGTGGTTCGGTTAATTTATGGGTTGTCCTGTTCCGGCAGCGGCTGGATGCTGTTGATGTCGCCGGTTGGTGTTGCTGGCTCGTCTTTTACGATTATGAAGACTGCTCCGCCGATAACCGCGATGGCGAAGATCGCTTTGAGGATCATCGATTTTGACATGTGTTATTCCTCTCTGCAGTTTTGGCTTCTTACAACACCCTATGGGCAGCAGAGGTCTATAACAACCGCAACGCATTGAAAACTGAGCATCCTACAAAAGTCGCTTCGACAGTATAGACGCAGTCAGCAATACTCTGGGTAAGATTCCAGAATGCCCGGTGCAGCAACGATTCAAATGGAGTGTCCACATGACTGAACAAACACAAGAGCTGGTGCACAAGTACAGCGAAAATGGCATTACCACGCTTACACTGAGCCAGCCGGAGAAGAAAAACAGCCTTTCCATGGCTATGCTCGAGGCCTTGTCTAAAGAGCTGGAGATCATCGCCTCCGATTCGGAAACGCGGGTTGTCGTGCTTGCGGCTCATGGCAACGTGTTTTGTGCCGGTCATGACCTCCGGGAAGTGCGTGAGCAGTTTGATAGCCATGAATTCCAGCTGGCCCTGTTTAACCAGTGCAGCAAGGTGATGCAGCAGATCGTGAACCTGCCCCGGCCAGTCATTGCGCGGGTGGCGGGTGTTGCGACCGCCGCCGGCTGCCAGCTGGTGGCCAGCTGCGACCTGGCCGTGGCGGCCGATACCGCCCGGTTTGCGACGCCTGGCGTCAATATAGGGCTGTTCTGTTCCACGCCGATGGTGGCGCTGTCCCGGAATGTGTCACGCAAGCACGCCATGGAAATGCTGCTGACCGGTGAGATGATTGGTGCCGTAAAAGCTGAACGCATCGGACTGGTCAATCAGATTGTTGATGAGCAGCACCTGGACGAAATGGTTTACAAGCTGGCGCGTACCATCGCAGACAAGTCCGGCCATACCCTGAAGATTGGTAAGGAAGCCTTCTACCGGCAACTGGAAATGCCGCTGGAGGACGCTTATGAGTACACCTCAAAGGTGATGGCAGACAACATGATGGCGAACGATGCCCAGGAAGGTATCTGCGCATTTCTGGAGAAGCGCAAGCCAGAGTGGCAGGACAGCTGAACCGGTTGCTGAGACATTGCCCGGCCTAATTTGCCGGGCAATTGTCCTTTCCGATGGCAAGCCGGTCGCCCGTTCCGATTCCATGTTCCAGGAAAAAGCCGGCGTTCATCTCCACGGCCTCGATGAATGGCACACCGGCCGGGTAGGTGGGGCAACCGGAGCCGCTGGCCG
>CETX01078665.1_pt1 | contig 14432 bp, 12 predicted proteins | sample 356501 | NCBI WGS metagenome assembly CETX01 (sample SAMEA2623390, study PRJEB7988) | marine metagenome | biome: marine biome (ENVO:00000447); feature: mesopelagic zone (ENVO:00000213); material: "saline water (ENVO:00002010), including plankton (ENVO:xxxxxxxx)" | depth 450 m | reverse complement strand
CGCCGCCGCCTCAAGAAGCATGGGTAGCAGTTTCACTTTGTCCATGAGCGTAGTGGGAGGTGCAACCTTGAGATATTTGTCGATGTCCCTGGCGATCTTTTCAATATTGTGAACACCGAGAGCGGCGTTCATCCGTTTCGTACTGCCAAAAGCGTTGATAAGAACTGGCATGGACGAACCCTCGACATTTTCAAAGAGCAGGGCCTTGCCGCCGCCCGGTTGTTTCGAAACGCGGTCGGTGATCTCTGCGATTTCAAGAAGGGGCGACACCCGTTCTTTAATACGAACCAACTCATTGTCAAACTCGAGCCGTTCGATAAATTCTCTGAGGGAATGATAAGTCATGAGTGCAAGGGCACGAATATCAGTGGTTATTTATACGGTAAATTAGAACCCCCTATTGTATCGCGGATTGCTGTAAGAAGTGATAAATATTCTTTGATGCTGGTAAGGTGGATTTTTAACGCAAAGTCGCAAAGGGCGCAAAGAAAAAACTTTATCTCTCTTTGCGTTCTTCGCGACTTTGCGGTTCACTAGATCAGGCTTGCTTTAAAATTTTTCTACGCTCTGCCGTATTTATCTTCGTAGCGGGTGATGTCGTTTTCGTCGAGCTTGTCGCCGAGTTGGACTTCGATGATTATGAGTGGGGATTCACCAGAGTTGACCAGTCGATGTTTGGCTCCCTGGGGAATTTCGATGGATTGGTTTCGTGTCAGGTTGTGAGATACTTCATCAACCTGGGCCTGGGCCGTGCCGCTAATGATCGTCCAGTGTTCGCTCCTGTGATGGTGCGACTGCAGGCTCAACAATTCGCCGGGAAGAACTTCGATGCGTTTGACCTGATAATTGGCATCTTTTTGAAGAATAGTATAACTTCCCCATGGACGGATTTCCGTCATTGAGGTGACGGCTTCGGGTCGTTTTTCCAATTTGATTTGCTCGACAATTTTCTTTACGTCTTGTGCCTGGTCTTTCGGGCAGACTAATAATGCGTCGGGCGTGTCCACCACGATCATATTTTTCAATCCCAGTGTAGCAACCAGTCTGTTGCCACCCTGAATGATTGATTCGCTATTATCCACGGCGATTACGTTTCCTGCGATCACGTTACCTCGGGAATCCTTCACAGAAACATCCGCGAGTGCGGTCCATGCTCCAACATCGTTCCATCCTATGTTTGCCGGCAGAACCGCAGTGTTGTTAGATTTTTCCATCAGGCCATAGTCAATGGAAATGGATTTCAACGATGAAAAAATGTTCCTTCCCGATTCATTCAACATTCGGTACGGGTATTGCCCTTTTGCTTCGAAAGTATTCGTGGCGAGAGCATCGAGTTGCGCGTGTAGTTCTGGCAAGTGTATCTTAATTTCATTGAGCAGGGTGGATACTTTCCACACGAACATGCCGCTATTCCAGTAATAGCCACTTTCTTTAAGATAAGTTTCTGCTGTTTGCTGATCGGGCTTTTCGACGAATCGGTCCACCTTGAAAGCGCCATCTTCAAGGGCCTGACCTTGCTTGATATATCCATAGCCAGTTTCGGGCGCCAGAGGTTTGATACCCAGAGTAACGAGGTGGCCTTTTTTTGCAACTGTCTTGGCGCGTTGTAGCAGTTCACAAAAAGCTTCGAGGGTGGTGATAGCGTGGTCCGCAGGAAAAACTGCCATGGTGGCATCAGGGTCGGATTCGCTTAAAATACGGGCAGAATATCCGATGGCGGCGGCAGTGTTACGTCCAACGGGTTCGGCGATCAGCCGGGAAGGACAAAACCCCATCGGCTTCAGTTGACGACAGGTTTCGAGCGCGTGGTTTTCGTTGGTAATCACCCAGGTGTTGTCAGGCGGAATGACCGGCGTCATTCGGTCGAGGGTATTCTGGATCATTGTTCCCTGACCAGTGATTTTTAGTAATTGTTTGGGAAGTTGTTCCCTGCTTTTAGGCCAGAAGCGTGTGCCGCTACCTCCAGCCAGAATGACTGCGTACATGTTATGATTTCCCAAAGTCTGAAGAAATATAGTCCGAATGGTCAAGTATCTTGCCGGGAGGCGAACCAACGGATTCTTTATAGATTATTGAATTTATATATGCTAATTTGCTTAATTCACCAGCATTACTATGTCCGGCGAAACAATTTCAGAATTTTATCACGAATTCTGGCACCCATGTTAGCCAATTCAACATCAAAGGACTAGCATATAAACCTGCTAGCAAATTAATCAGCTTAATCCGGGGTTGTAGTTGGCCTTACGGAAGATCCAATATCAATTCCCTGATTTACCTGGAGGTATATGGAAAAGGCAATATTTTATCCATTTCTAATGTTTGTTTTCACGATCTCGATGATCGGGGGGTGGATTCCAACAATCAAGATGTGGTCACAGGAGACTTTTCGTCTCGTTATCAGCTTTTGCGCTGGTATTTTGTTGGGTGCCGTTTTTTTTCATGTTCTTCCGGAAATTTCTCCGGTTCTGGGTAGCCAGTTGGGTTATTCAATAATGTTCGGATTTCTTCTTATTTTCGTGCTGGAAAAATTTATCATGGTGCACCCTTGTGAAGAGGGTGAGTGTAATTATCACAAGGTTGGGCTTTCCGCATATGTCGGGATCGGTCTCCATAGTATCCTTGATGGAATTGCCATTGGTGCAGGGACCATGATGAACCTAAGTGTTGTTATTATTCTCGCTGTGACAATTCACAAATTTCCAGCCGCGCTGGCATTGAGTAGTTTGCTGGTAAAGGGTGGAGAATATTCCAAGAAGAAAATTTTATGGTCCATGTTTATTTTTTCATTGGCGACCCCTGTCGGCGCTTTATTCGCTGTATTTATCTTTCAAGGGCTTGACGATTATACGGTCGCAACGGCACTTGGTATTTCGGCGGGGACTTTCCTGTTTATATCAATAGGCGATCTTCTGCCGACAGTTTACGAAGAGCATGAGAAAGGATACAAAAACCTTGTTTCCCTCTGTATGGGAACCTTGGTTATGATTCTATCGCACGGGCTGGCCTGACTCCTTCCTAATGGAGACCACGGGAAATACTTTTTCTTTCCTGCTGCAACAAATGATCCCGGAAAAAATAAAACCCTACCTTCCATACATGCGTAAATATCGTCGTGAAATGACGATTGGTATTTTCGCATTATTGATAGCTGACATTACAGCTTTATCGATACCCTGGTTACTCAAACTGGTGGTAGACGAACTACCCAAAGGGCCTTCGCGCTCTGATCTTGCGGGATTTGGTGGAATGCTTTTTGTTATTGCCACTGTGCAGGCATTGTCCCGTTTTGGTTGGAGAAAATTTCTGTTTGGTCCTTCCCGTAAAGTTGAAGCGGACATTTCCAATAATCTCTTTTCTCATTTTCTGTCGCTGGACAAAGTCTGGTTTCTAAACCAGAAAATAGGCGACCTCATGTCCCGAGCTACCAACGACCTGCGTGCGGTTCGGGACTTCGTAGGCCTTGGTTTGCTCATAATGATAGATTGTGCAGTGGTCATAGTATGTAGTGTCAGTCTGATGTTTTGGATCAATCCCTCGCTTACCCTTGTTGTTCTGGTTCCGCTTCCAGTCCTTTCCATTCTATTTTGGAAATTTCTACCTGAGATGGGCCGCCGTCATGAAGCGGTGCAGGAGCATCTTTCGAAAATCACATCACATGTTCAGGAGAACCTTGCGGGCATTCGTGTTTTGCATGCGTTTGTGCAGGAAGAAACAGAGAAAAGAAAATTTGATAAACTCAACCTTGAATACATTAAGAAGAATTTAAGAGTGACCCGATTGTTTGGAGTTTTCACACCTTCACTCATGTTGACTGTTGGTGTGGCCGCGATGATCTCCCTTTGGGTTGGCGGCAAGGCTGTGATAGGAGAAGAAATGACCCTCGGTTCCTTCGTGGGCTTTAACGGTTACTTGTTGATGTTGTCGTGGCCAATGATGGGAATCGGCTATGTCGCTAACCTCACCCAGAAGGGGCAAGCGGCCATGAGCAGAATTCAGGAAATTTTTTCAGCTCAGGCGGGCATAAGCGATAACAAAGAAGTTGTTAAGGCGATCAATGAATTGGCAGGCGAGATAGAGTTTCGTGGGCTTGGTTTCACCTATCCAGAGGCCAAACAGGAAAGCCTGAAGGATATTCGATTAAAAATTCCTAAAGGGCAAATCCTGGCGGTGGTTGGTGTGATCGGTTCCGGCAAAAGCACTCTTGTTCAATTGATTCCTCGTTTATATGAAGCATCCCAGGACACCTTGTTCATTGATGGTCATTCGATTCGCGAAATTCCATTATCGGTGCTTCGAGAAAATATTGGATACGTTAATCAGGAACCCTATTTGTTTTCTGCCACTATCCGGGAAAATATTACTTTTGGCGTGAACGAGGTTGTAGACGATGAAATAAATGAGGTCGTTAAAAAAGCAGGTTTACTAAATGATATGAGTCGCTTTCCTGGTGGATTGGATACCCTTGTTGGAGAGCGGGGGGTATCTCTATCAGGTGGACAAGTCCAGCGCATCGCTCTGGCACGGGCACTGTTGACCCGCCACAAAATCCTCATTCTGGATGATGCCTTCTCCAGCCTCGACGCGGAAACAGAAGAGGGCATTTTATCCAATATAAAAGAATTAACTCGCGGAGTTACAACGGTGATAGTTTCTCATCGCCTGTCCGCAGTGCGCAAGGCGGACCGCATTGTCGTTATGAATGACGGAACTGTTGTGGAAGATGGGACACACGATGAATTGATGTGGCTGAATGGGGAATATGCACGGTCGTACAAAAATCAGGCGCTTGCAATGGAAATGGAGATCACTCTTCAATGAGCAAACTGCATGAGGAAAGTTTACAGGATAGCTACCTTGACTGGACTTTGTTCAAAAGAGTGGTTGTTTACCTGAAACCCTATCGTGCGCTAGTACTACTCGCAATATTTTTTCTTTTTTGCGTTTCTATATTAAGCCTTGCCGGACCCTATCTTACTAAAATAGCGATAGATGATTATATTTCGGTTTCAAACCTGGAAGGACTGAATCAGCTTGCGCTTGTTTATCTTTCTATTTTGGGCTTGGCGTTTGTCTGCCAGTTTGTTCAAACCTATTTGATGCAATACATCGGGCAAAAGGTGATGTATGACTTGCGGACCCAAACCTTTGCCCACTTGCACCGAATGTCGTTCAAGTTTTTTGACAAGAATCCAATAGGAAAACTTGTAACACGAGTGGTTAATGATGTTGAGGTTCTTAACGAGATGCTGACATCCGGATTAATCCTTGTCTTCAGCGACTTGTTTACCTTGATGGGTATCCTTTGCGTCATGTTGTATCTGGACTGGCAATTGACGCTGGTTGTATGCACCGTATTTCCACTGCTATACCTTGCGACAAGGGCCTACCGTGTTCGAGCGCGAGATGCATTGCGAAAAAATCGCGCTCATGTAACCCGGTTGAATACGTTTTTAGAAGAAAACCTTTCTGGCATGCCAACGGTTCATCTCTTTCACCGGGGAAAAATCCATCATGAAAAATTCCGAGCGATTAACGATGACAAAGTTAAAGAAGACCTCCGTGCGATTCACTACAACGCCATCTATCTCCCTTCAATTGATGTATTCAGCGCCTTTGGGATGGTATTGGTGATTTGGTATGGAGGGGGTAAGTTTGTTCAGGATCAGATGCAGCTTGGTGTCCTAGTCGCTTTTTTACAATACTTGCAGAAATTCTTTGAGCCAATTCGGGACCTTGCTGAGAAATTCAATATTATTCAAACCGCCATCGCTTCGGCGGAGAGGACCTTCGAATTACTGGACACGCCTGAAGATTATAGTGATCCGCCCACTCCGCTTCCAGTCAAGCGAATGCGTGGTGAAGTTGAGTTTCGTAATATGTGGTTTGGCTATAAGAAGGATGATTTCGTCCTTAAAGATATTTCATTCTCTGTTAGAGAAGGGGAGAGCCTGGCAGTGGTTGGCGCGACAGGGGTTGGGAAGTCATCTCTTGTCAATGCTCTATGCAAATTTTATGAAATCAGTCGTGGGGATATATTGTTGGACGGTGTTTCTATTAGCAAAATGAGCAAGTACGACCTGCGCCGTCAGATATCACTGGTTCAGCAGGATGTGTTTCTGTTTTCAGGAAACATTCTAGACAATATTCGATTGGGAAATACGGACTTGCCATCCGAATATATTGAATCGGTCGCGCAGTCAGTCAATTTACATACATTCGTTGATCGCCTGCCAGGTAAGTATGATCAGGAAATTCGAGAACGAGGCAGTGTTCTTTCTCTCGGGCAAAAACAATTGCTTTCATTTGCCAGAGCTTTGGCGGCTGATCCCAGAATTCTTGTTCTTGACGAAGCGACATCAAGTATTGATACAGAAACGGAACGCCATATACAAAATGCGATTAAAGAGATCATACGAGGCAGAACATCTATCATCATCGCCCACAGACTTTCCACATTGAAGCATGTTGATAAGATTCTGGTGCTTAAGGAAGGGCGAATCGCTGAGTATGGAACTCAAAAGGAACTGCTTCAAAAAAATGGGGTTTACTGGAAACTTTATAATCTGCAAGCAGGAAATGGTGTTAAATAAACCTGATCGAAAGTCAGTTCTTTTTCTTGAACTCTATGACAAGTCGGTTGGCAGTGCGGTTGTTTTGGACATGTTCCTTTATAATCTCTTCCATATCTTCTTTTGTTTTTGGGGAGTACCAGACATCGTCTGGATAAACGACCATCGCCGGCCCATGAGCGCAGGCGTCGAGACATCCAGCCTTATTGACCCGCACCTTTCCTTTTAATCCCATTTCGTGGATGCGTCCCTTCGCGTAATCGAGTAAATCGTCTGACCCACATGCGGAGCATGAACCGCGCGGATCATCCTCGGTGCGCTTATTATTGCAGATGAAGAGATGTTTTTGGAATCGGGGCATGGTATGCCAGGGCTAGGAGGATTATCCGTCAGCTTTAGGCAGTTTGTGGGATTGATGTTCATCCAGATATTCTTTGAATTTACCGAAATTGACGTAGCATTGATCGCAACTGTCTGGAAAGACCGTGACGATGACCCCTTTTTCGATTCTTTTTGCAAGTTTAAGTGCACCGCAAAGTGCCGCCGCCGATGAATGGCCTACAAGAATACCTTCCTCTTTTTCGAGGGTTTCAACCATGTCATAAGAATATTCAGTTGAAACGCTTATCTTGCCGTCGAGGATGGATTCATCATAAATTCCGGGAACGATTGAACTAGCCATGTGCTTTAGGCCTTCCAGTCCGTGTAGCTCCTCTTCCGGCTCTAATGCGAAACATTGGACATCTTTATTGAATTCCTTGAGACCGCGGGTGGCTCCCATAATGGTTCCACCGGTGCCAATCCCTGCGACAAAGTGGGTAACGCGATGGTCCGTTTGCGTCCAGATTTCTTTTGCGGTTGTTTCGTAGTGTGCCTTCCAGTTGGAGTCGTTGTTGTACTGGTCTGGCATGAAATAGATGTCGGGATTTTCTTCGTATATTTTTTTAGCGAGAAGGATTGCTCCGTCAGACCCTTCAAAAGGACTGGATGTTACAATTTTAGCACCGTAGAAATCAGCCATGAGGCCTTTTCGTTCATTGCAGACGTTGGCTGGCATCACCAGTTTTACTTTATAGCCTTTTATCTTGCCTATCAGCGCGTAAGCGATTCCAGTATTGCCTGAAGTGGAGTCGAGTATAATTTTATCTTTTGTCAACGCGCCGGATTTTTCACCGTCCTCGATCATTTTAAGAGCAGGACGCGCTTTGACCGACCCACCCGCGTTTTTCCATTCTGCCTTGGCGAAGATGGTTACGCCTTTGTATTCCTGACCAAGATTTTTGATCCGGATAAGAGGGGTATTTCCGATTGTCTTGAGCACCGAGTCATCTGTGATAACCGGGCAACTGGGTGTCTGGACTTCTGTTGGCAGTGAGAGCTTCATCTTAAGTTTTGACATGAAGGATTAGATTTCAAAATAAACAAAACGTCGCAGATAAAATGAAATAATCCTTGATATGATTCAGAATTACCTCGGCAAACCACAAAATTCTTCGTAATCGACCAATTCCTTAATAGTTGGCTGTTCACCACAAACAGGGCATTTAGGATCCTTCCTTAACTTTAGATTCCGAAACTCTGTGTTCAGGGCATCGTAGATAAGGAGTTTGCCGATCAGCGGTTTGCCAATTCCTAAAATAAGTTTTAACGTTTCTACAACCTGCAGGTTTCCAATCACCCCTGCCAAAACACCCAGGACCCCGCCTTCTTGACAGTTGGGGACCATTCCTGGTGGAGGCGGCTCCGGATATAAACACCTATAGCATGGACCCTCATCGGATTTGAAAACGGTGACCTGCCCTTCAAACCTGTAGATACTGCCGTGAATGAGGGTTTTATTTTTCATGACGCAGGCATCATTCACGAGGTACCGTGTCGGGAAATTATCTGATCCGTCCACAACGTAATCATAGTTCTCCAACAACTTTATGATATTGCCAGAGTCCAGTTTTTCGTTGTAGAGGGTTACTTTTACATCTGGATTGAGAGCCTGGATAGTCTTTTTAGCGGACTCAGTTTTGAGCATACCGATCCGCTCGGTCGAGTGGATGATCTGTCTCTGGAGATTGCTGAGGTCAACCGTGTCGAAGTCAACAATCCCGAGATTGCCTATGCCAGCGGCGGCGAGATAATACGCGGCGGGCGAACCCAGCCCCCCCGCTCCGAGAAGCAGGACCCTGGCTTCCAACATTTTTTGCTGGCCCGCGCCACCTACTTCAGGAAGGATGATATGACGGCTGTAGCGCTCTATCTGCTCATCGGTAAAGTCGATCATCAGGCTCCAACTCCACCTGCGATTGCTGGGATGATCGAGATTTCGTCCCCGTCTTTCACTTCTGTTTTTTCACCATCGAGGAAGCGAATGTCTTCTTCATTGAGGTAAATATTTATGAATCGCCTTGGAGCCCCATTTTCTTCGCAAATCCGTTCTTTGATTCCGTTGAATTGGTTTTCCAAGTTGTTGAGAATATCAGAAATTGTACCCCCTTCAGCAGACACCTCAGCCTTATTGTCTGTCAGCTTCATTAAAGGGGTGGGAATTCTTACTTTGACTGCCATTTTTAAGGTCTCCTTGATACTGTTATGCAGTTACGCTATTAGAATATATTTCTTCAAAGCTGTTTAGCTTAGGTTCTATCACTACGGGGTCGGCATACTGACCGCTCAAAGCTTCAACCGTTTTGAGTCCGTTTCCAGTTATACATATGACAGTTGTTTCATCTGGTTTGATGCGGCCTTGTTCTACCAACTTTTTAGTGACTCCAACAGTTACGCCACCTGCGGTTTCTGTGAAAATACCTTCAGTTTCCGCAAGAAGTTTCATTGCTTTTACAATTTCTTCATCATTGATATCTTCGCCATAGCCGCCGCTTTCCTTGGTGGTTTTGACGCCGTAATAGCCGTCTGCCGGATTGCCAATGGCGATAGATTTGGCGATGGTGTTTGGTTTTACCGGAGTGATGACATCGGTTCCATTCTTGATAGCGGTGGTGACGGGGGAACACCCGGTTGCCTGCGCCGCGAAAATTTTAGATTGGACTTTACCATCGAGCAGGCCGAGCATTTCAAATTCATGAAACGCTTTCCAAATTTTTGTGATCAGCGAACTTCCCGCAACGGGAACGATGACATTATCTGGGGTTTTCCATCCCAATTGCTCTGCGATTTCGTATCCGTAAGATTTGGATCCGTCTCCATAGTAGGGGCGGATATTTATGTTCACGAAAGCCCATTTGTGATGAGCTCCGATTTCACTGCATAGTCGGTTGACATCGTCATAAGCTCCGTTGACGGCAATCAACTGTGCTCCATAAATCATAGTACCGAGAATTTTTCCCGCTTCTAGACCGTCTGGAATAAAGATACAGCTCTTCAGTCCCGCTTCCGCCGAGTGAGCGGCAACCGAGTTAGCCAGATTACCTGTGGATGCACAAGAAATGGTGTCGAATCCGAATTCAATAGCTTTCGATACAGCCACCGCGACAACTCTGTCTTTGAACGAAAAAGTGGGGTGGTTGACAGAATCGTTTTTCACATAAAGATTATTGAGTCCGAGCGCTTTTCCCAGATTCTTGGCACGCACCAAAGGGGTGAACCCAACATGGTGGCCAACTTTATTGTCTTCATCCAGGGGCATAAATTCTTTGTAACGCCACATGGAAGGGGGGCCGGCTTGAATGGATTCTCGCGTTACCTTTTTTCCAATCGCTTCATAATCGTAGTCAACCTCCAATGGACCGAAACAAAACTCGCAAACATGAATCGGTTCTTTGGGGAATTCTCTTTTACACTCTTTACATTTAAGTCCTTTTACGTATCCCATGCAATCTGCTTCCTTAAAAATATTGATGAAAACTGAAGTAGCGTTCTCCGGTGTCTGGGAGGATAACTACAATGTTTTTTCCAGGTCCCAGCTCTTCTGCCATTTTGTAAGCGGCACAAACGGAGGCTCCTGATGAGATGCCTACCATAAGACCTTCTTTGCTGGCCAATTTCTGCGAATATGCAAACGCATCTTCGTCACTTACCGGGAGGATACGGCTGACAATATCCATATTTAATACTTTCGGTTTGAATCCGGCCCCGATTCCCTGAATTTTATGTGGTCCCGGGTTTTTACCCGAAAGAACAGCGGAAGTCGCTGGCTCAACACCGACTATTTTTACATCGTCAAAATGTTGTTTTATCGTTTCCCCGCACCCGGTGATCGTTCCTCCGGTGCCTATTCCTGCCACCAATGCGTGAATTGGTTCATCACCCATTGCGGCGACAATTTCCGGCCCGGTCGTCCTCCTGTGAACTTCTGGGTTTGCGGTGTTGTTGAACTGCTGGGGCATGAAGTATTCAGGATGTTCAGCCGCTAGTTCTTCCGCCCTTTCAATCGTGCCTTCCATGCCGAACTCAGCACGGCTCAATTCTGTTTTCGCGCCAAAACTTTCAAGAATCATCCTGCGCTCGGCGCTCATATTCTCTGACATAACGAGAATAACTTCGTAGCCTTTCACCGCGCCAACGAGAGCCAGACCGATTCCTGTATTGCCACTGGTGGGCTCAATAATGGTGGAGCCGGGCTTCAAAATCCCCCGGTTTTCAGCATCTTCCACCATGGCCAAAGCAATCCGGTCCTTAACACTGCCACCCGGATTGAAATACTCCAGTTTAGCGTAAATGTTAGAACCATTGGATGGTACGATATTGTTCAGTTTAACCAATGGTGTTGAGCCGATCAACTCTAAACTATTAATAGATTTGGAATTAGGTTTGTCTGCCATTGATGAGTTTGTGGTCATAGCCCTTTTTAGCGACGGTTCTGGGAAATTGATAATTATAAATGAAGGGATCGTATCAAGTCAACCGTATAAGTGCTTGTCAATTAGGGGTTTTTATGACCTAGCTCTTGACAGAGGCAAACATCCTCTGAATACTGGAGTATGTAGCGTAGCCAGAGGTATGATGAAATTCCTGCTTAAGTAGAGCGTAAATATATCGAAAAACCGAAAACCTGAGTATTTATTGTCAAAAATACAAATCGGTTCATAGTGATATCAGGCGATGTGGAGTATTTCTTGCTCACCGGTGCAAACCCGTGCTGATTGTGCCGATAGTATTAAGAGAACCCTAAGGGAATTAAATTTATGGTGCGCCGTGAACCACTCGAAGTTTTAAAGAAAGTCTCTTTACGCAAAATTTATTTCGGAGGCGGGTTTATTGCGCCTTCTTTACGAGGGGAATCTGGTTTCTGTGAATTCCGGGGAGGTACTTCTTGCGGAGGGAGACTTCAAAGAAACGATGTGCATCGTCCTTTCCGGTAAAATGGAGATTTATAAAATCAATAAAAGTATTGCTATCCGAACCGTGGGGGACTTTTTTGGTGAGATGGGTTTGATGGAATCCAAACCGCGTTCGGCAAGTCTCAGGGCTATAAGCAATTCAATATTATTGGAATTAGATAAGAATGCCTTTTTTTCATACCTGGATACACGCCCAAAAGTTATACTGGGAAACAATGAAAACTTTTTCGGAGCGTAGCAGGGCAGATTTGATAGCTATTGATTCTGGATATAAGGAATTGAAGAGAAGCGAGGAGAAGTATCGGGAAATAGTCAACTCCGTACCGGATATTATCATCATGAGAAAAAGGAAAGTTGAGAAAGTATGGATAGGGGCCACAACCCGACGCTATCTGGAATTAGAAGGAAAGCCTAAAGAGAGTTCCCCCAAAACCTGAGGTCTGATGATGAAACTTTACTTCTCCCTGATTATTTTTACGTCAATTGATTTGAAAGAGGGGGTTCGTGATTTAATGTCAAAGTTCCTTGGCACAAGGATGTTTGCTTCGGGATAATACATCATCACGTTTCCCGCTTTAATGGGATAAGCCACTACCCGTTGTTTTTCAAGTATTCCCGTTTCATTTTTCACCGCCACGCGATCTCCTTCCTTAATTCCTGTTAAGTCGATATCCTCCGCATTCATAAAAATGATGTCGCGGGAACTTACTCCACGGTACCTGTCATCCTCGTCATACACAACTGTGTTGAATTGTCCTTCAGACCTGATGGTCATTAGTTTGAAGGTCAGGGTACCTTTTGTACTATTTCCTAATCGAGGTAATGGGCAAATTGAGAAACTTGCCCGACCATCGGCTGTAGGAAATTCAGGAGAATGTAAAATTCGTCCGGCTATATGAAATTCCTGTTTTGTTTGTCCAATATTAATTATTTTTTCAAAACCAGGAATAATTTCTCCTATAAGTTTTCTTATATTTCCGTTTTTCTGGAAATCTTCCCATTTGACAGGACTTTCCTTAAATACTCGGATTGCAATATCCGCTATTATATTGCCCTCGCTTCTTGGGCCTGCGTGCCGCTCTTTACCGCCGTCACTCATACGAATATAGTTAAACATACTTTCTTGTGTGGTATTTTGAGATTCCTCATCTCTAGCCTGCACGGGGAGAACGATAGTTGTTTTCCCACGCCCCTGAAAGTGACCTTGGTTGAGTGTGGTGTTCATGTATAAATTTAAATCAATTTTGCTGAGTGCATCTTTGGCAAATTGAGAATCTGGATTTGAACCATAAAGGTTTCCGCCGAGGTTCCACGCAAACTTGATTTTCCCCTGATGCGCAAATTCCATACAACTGAGCGTATCCAAGCCTTCTTCCTGTGGGAGCGAAACGTTGAACTGGTTTTTGAGGTTGTCAAACATGGACTGCTTCAACTTCGGAGTGAATCCCATTGAACCTATTCCTTGAACGTTACTATGCCCTCGCAATGGAAGGAGTCCTGCATTCTTCCTTCCGATCATTCCTCTTAAGAGTGAGAGGTTTACGATTTCTTTTATATTATCGACGCCATGAGAATGGTGAGTCAGCCCCATTGCCCAGGCAAACACTACATTTTTGGCTTGACTGTATTTGTACGCAATATCTTCTATGTTGGATTTTGTGAGTCCTGAATCATTTTCAATGGTTTCCCATGATGTTTCCTCGATATTCCTTTTGAAACTCTCAAAATCATTGCTATGGTTTGCAATGAAATCATGAGCAAGAGTTCCGGGTTTTTGAGTTTCGATCTGAATGAGTCCCTTTGCGATACCTTTGAACAATGCAATGTCCCCACCAATATTGGGTTGAATGTAGGTGCTTGCGATATCTGATCCGAAAAGTAAACTTCTGAAATCTGAAGGCACACTGAATCTTTCGAGTCCCAATTCACGTGCTGGATTAATAACAATAACTTGACCTCCACGGCGTCTGGTGTTCATTAGGACTTTCATGAAACGCGGATGATTACTGGCAGGGTTAGCACCTATCAGAAAAATAAGATCGGCGTTGTCGAGATCTTCAAGTTGGATTGTCGCGGTGCCCGTTCCCAGAGTTTGGGTTAAGCCGACACCTGAGGCCTGATGGCAATAGAAAGAACAGTTGTTTATATTATTTGTTCCAAATATCCGCGCGAATAGTTGAAGTAGAAATGCGGCTTCATTTGAGGATCTTCCGCTGGCGTAGAAAAATGAATCTTCCGGTTTGGTGGATTGAAGTTGATCGGCGATTCTTTGAAGAGCGATTTCCCATGAGATTTCTCTGTAATGTGTGTCTTCGGGTTCACATAGGAGAGGACTGACCAATCGTCCGGCACGTTCCAGTTGAAAAGAACTCCATGTGCTAAGTGCGGCTATGCTATTTTGTTGAAAGAATTCAGAGGGGATGGCGCTTTGCATGTCCGACGCTTGTGCAACAACAGATTTATTGCACACCTCCGGGAAATGGCCTTTTTCATCTCGTAATCCCCCGCTTTGGCCCCCCATCCCCAGCGCACAGCTTTTGCAACTGTTGCGGCGTAGCAGGGCCTGTAT